>Ga0307515_10009497_pt1 | contig 18796 bp, 16 predicted proteins | sample 17_EM_MG_FD_194513 | JGI IMG/M metagenome (GOLD analysis project Ga0307515, IMG submission 194513) | Populus trichocarpa ectomycorrhiza microbial communities from riparian zone in the Pacific Northwest, United States - 17_EM | ecosystem: Host-associated > Plants > Roots > Unclassified | place...
AGCGACTCCTGGCCGATGCCGTCGTCGGCGATGCCGATGACGATCTCCTCGGCGTCCAGCGCCGCCGCGGCCAGCGCCGCGCCGTCCAGGATCAGGTGCGGGCCGCGGGTCAGGATCGCCTTGTCCTTCCAGGACGGCGGCTCGCCCTCGGTGGCGTTCACGACGATCACCGGCGGCAGATCCTGCCGTTGGCAGGAGTCGAGCACGGCACGGACCTTGCGGGCGTACGGGAAGCCGGCGCCCCCGCGCCCGCGCAGCTCGATCCGGTCGGCGAGCCCGATCAGCTCGCCGGAGGACAGCGCGGCGAACCCGCCGTGCACCTCCTGGTGGGCGACCAGATCGAGCCGCCCGTACTCGTCGAACCCTGCCGTGATTCTCGGGGTGCCGATGCTAGTGACCGGCGGAACTTGCTGACTGCTCACTGTGCCTCTCCACGGAGCTGACGCCAGTAACCGTCGTCGTCAGCTCCATCGTCGGTACGCCCCCGGCCGCGGCGAGCCCCCCGGCTCGCCCCGCGGGGCACCTCTTGCTGCTGGTCGCCCCGCCGCGCGCGGCGCGACGCCATATCGACCAGCGTCGGCGTCTCGTCGGGCTCGTAACCGGGGCCGGCCAAGTCTACGAACTCGCTGCGGCTGTGCCGGCCCGAGTCCGCCCGGTCGACGTCGTCGCGCCGGGAACGGGCCGGCGGCTCCTGGTCGTAACGCGGTCCACGCTGGCGGGGAACCTCGTCGTAGCGCTCGTCGTCGGCGAACCGGCGGGTGGCGCGCGGGGCCGGCTCGGGCTCCCGGTCGGCGAACCGGCGGGCGCGCGGCTCTTCTTCCCGGCGGGCACGCAGCGGCGGCTCTTCCTCCCGGCGGGGGCGCGGCGGCTCGATCTCGGCGCGCGGGCGGCGCGGAGCCGGGGGCGGCTCCTCGTCGGCGAACCGGCGGGCCCGCGGCCGGGGCTCCGGCTCGTACCGCTGGGTCTCGAACCGCTGCTCCTCCTCGACGCGGCGGCGCGACCGCGGCGGCGGCATGTCGTCGACGTCCTCGAAGCCGCGGCGGCCCGACTCGATGGCCCGGCGCGAGATGGCCCGGGTGTCCTCGTCGAACCGTTCGGCGGGCTCGTAGCGCTCCGCGCGGTCGCCCCGGCGCTGCCGGGGCGGCATCGCCTCCTCGGCGTACCGGCCGCCACGGGGGTCGTCGTCGCGGCCGCGGCGCGAGCGGGGGTCGTCGTAGTCCGCGGGCTCCTCGCCCCGGCGCGAACGGCCACCGCGACGGGCGGGCCGCTCCTCGTCGTACGGCGGGGCGCTGATCGGCGGCGGCCCGCTCATGGTCACCGCGGGGCTGACCGGGGCGGTCCGCTCGCGGCTCGGCGGCGGGGCGGCCGGCTCCCAGCGGTCCAGCACCGCGGCCGGCGCGCCGCCACGGCCACCGTCGACGCGGGCACCGGAGGAGTCCATTTCGCCCCGGCGGCCCGACCGCTTCATGATCGGCGACGTGGTGGGCACCAGCTGGCCGACCGGCTTCATCGCGCCGGTGCCGGTGCCGGCCTGCGACGCGAAGTCCTTCTTGCGGTTCAGGCTGACCGAGATCCGCACGGCGAGACCGAGCAGCACGCCGAGGATGCAGACGACGTAGCTGACGATGACCCAGACGGCGGCGGGGCGGCCGGCGTTGAGTCCGTGCACGAGCGCGATCGGCCACATCAGGTACGAAGTGGCGTGGATCGAGCGCCACATCCACGGTTTTCCGCGACCGATGAACTTCGACCGCACGATGCCCGTCCACATGCTGACGACCATGATCCAGGCGGAGATCGTGCCAAGGCCGACGAACAGCGTGTTTCCGGGACGCAGGAACGGGATGAAGATGTCGATGACGCCGATGTGCGCTTCCATCAGCTTGGTCCACAGGTGCAGGAACAGCGCGCCGACGGCGATGATGCCGAACGTGCGGTGCGCCGACTGCAGCAGGACGCGCTGGCGGATCGAGAGCACGAGCCGGTCCGTCGCGACCAGGCCGAGCATGATGGTGATCGACAACGCGACCAGGCTCAGCACGCCCATGTAGTACTCGGAATAGGCGAAAAAGTACACGTACGCGACGCGACCGGACGACGTCATCATCGCAAGCGCCCAGATCGCCGCGATGATGGAGATGCCGAACAGCGTCACCGTGAGCTTCGACGGCGGGGTACGGCCGCCCGTGGCACCCATCGGCACGGCTTCACGATTGGCTTCACGATTGGCGGATCGTTGGTTCAACTTCGTCCGGGCCATTGACTCCTCGTTCTCCGCAGCGGTCGCGTCCGTTGGGCGTTCGGGACGCTGACACCCGTGGGGGGTGCCCCGCGCTTATTCGTCGGGAGGTTCCGGTCGTGCCTGCCTCTTCCTTACGGTGCGCTGTCGCCGGTCCCTGCCCATCACCCATCTACGTGCCGGGGGCGCGTGCGGATGAACGTTCGGGCAAGTCTTTGTCGGCAACTTTGCACGCGCTTGCTATCCAGCTCCGCGAGAGCGACGTTGACCAGCGAAGACATGGCTTGGAAACCATCGGCTAAGGCAAAAATAAGGTGGCCCGGTCGAGTGGTCTGGCGCACTTGCTGAACCTTTCGGCCCCGCAGCGCGAACTACCCCATGTGCTGGCGAGTTGACGCCTGTGCGTAAGGAGATGATCGCTGTGCGCCACCGCTCTGCTCTGATCTCGGCCGTTCTCGCGGTCGCGACGGCAGTTCTGGTCCTTCCGTCCCCGGCGAGCGCGGCGCTGGCGGGCTTTCAGCTGAGGCTCTCGGCGCCCGCGACGCTCAAGGCCGGCGCGAACGCCAAGACGGTCGAGGCCGTCGTCTCCACCGACACGGTCCGCCGCTGCCAGAAGGTGCGCTGGTCGATGGTGCTGCGGGTGGCGGACGGGCTGACTTTCGACGACCTGAAGGTGACCCGGATCGAGGACAATCAGGAGTTTCCGCTCAATTCGCAAATCAACGGGGATACCGCGCGGCTGACCGACGTCCAGTTCGATCCCGGCCAGCTGTGCCGGGGCAGCACCGTCACCTCCCGCTACGACATCTCCATCGACGACGGCGCGCCGTCCGGCCGGCTCGGCTACGAGGTGCAGGCGGTGAACGCGGACAACGAGGTGTTCAGCCAGGCCAGCGCGACGAGCCAGGTGGACGGCACCGCGCCGGCGTCCCCGACACCCACCGAGACGGCGACGACGGCACCCACGCCGACCGAGTCCGACGACGCGGCGGACACCGGCGCCGATGCCGACGACGCGACCGACGCGCCCTCCGAAGCCGCGGCGGCCGCCGTCCCGACCGACGGCGTGTCGGCGAACTCCGCGTCCGCCCAGGGCGGCGTGCCGAGCCTGCTCGGTCCCGGGCTGATCGTCGGCGCGCTGTTCGTCTTCATCGGCGTCGGCATCCTGCTGCGACTGCGGACGCGCAACAAGGCCCCGAAGGCGCAACCCGCACCGACCTCCTTCTATCCGACATATCGCACACGCTGACCCGGTCTGGACCGCCCGCTCCTAGCGCCCTCCGCATTCGCCTATGTCAATCCTGCGGAGAATTTCAGGCGCACTTAAGGAGCGGGCGGCGCTGCGTTCCCTAAGGTGATCCGCGTCCACCCAAAGTGGAGGATTTGCGGTGGACCCTGCGGCTGCCCGCAACCAGACCTTGATCCTTCGCAGGTGCGGGCGTCGCGGGGGCAGCGACGCCCGCACCTGCCTCCCCCACCGGAGCGGCCTTCAAGCTTTCTTCAGCTTCCGCCGAGCACAATGATCAGATGCGGGTTCTGCTGGTCGAGGACGATGATCTGCTCGTCGAGTCGCTGTCGCGCGGCCTGGGCGCCGAGGGCTACGCGGTGGACGTGGCCCGGGACGGGGTCGACGGGCTGCACATGGCCACCGAAGCCGTCTACGACCTGGTCATCTTGGACATCATGTTGCCGAAGCTCAACGGTTACCGGGTCTGCGAGGAGTTGCGGGCCCGCGCCAATCCGGTGCCGATCCTGATGCTCACCGCGAAGGACGGCGAATGGGATCAGGCGGACGGCCTGGACGGCGGGGCGGACGACTACCTGACCAAACCGTTCCACTACCCGGTGTTGCTGGCCCGGATGCGGGCGTTGCTGCGGCGCGGCCCCGCCCGTACCCCGCCGGTGCTGCGGCACGGGCGGCTGCAGTTGGACCCGGCCATGCACCAGTGCTGGCACGACGACGAGAAGGTGGACCTGACCCCGCGCGAGTTCGCGGTGCTGCGGTACCTGCTCAGCCGCTCCGGCGAGGTGGTGGCGAAGCAGGAACTGCTCGACCACGTCTGGGGAGACCGGGAAGCCGACCGGCACAACGTGGTGGAGGTCTACGTCAGCTCGCTGCGCCGCAAGATCAGCAAGCCCGGCTCCGAGTCTCCGATCGAGACCGTCCGTGGTGTCGGATACGTGCTGACCAATGGCGGCTAGGCAGGGGGCACACCGGCTGTTGACGGGCGCGCGGTCCAGCGTCCGGTTCCGCCTGGCGGCCACGGCGACCATCCTGGCCGCCGCCACCTTCCTCGCCACCGGCGCGGTGATGCTGTCGATCTACCGGCACAACCTGATCGCCGAGAAGCAGAACAGCCTGCGCCAGGCGGTCCGGGGCGCGGCCGGCCAGGCGTCGGTCGCACCCGCGTCGCTGACGGCCGCCTGGCTGAGCATCCCCAACGGCGTGACGGGGAGCATCCAGGTGCTCGATGCGGACAACCGGGTGGTCTCCGGAGATCCGCAGTCGCGCGGCCGGCCGCCGATGCTGGTGCTGCCGGCCGGCCAGACGGAGCGCGGCCAGGAGTTCGACAACCCGGCCTTCCGCCCCGGGCAGCGGGTCTATGCGGTGGCCAAGCGGGTCGAGACCCCGGCGGGCAGCCTTACCATCGTGCTCGCCGACTCGCTGGACCCCGTCGACAGCCAGATCAACCAGGCCCTGATCGAGGGGCTCATCGCCGGCGTGCTGTTCCTGTTCACCGTCGCCGCACTGTCCTGGGTGGTGGTGGGGCGCACGCTGCGCCCGGTCGAGCGCCTCCGCACCCAGGTGGCGGCGATCACCGAGGGCAGCGACCTGACCCGCCGGGTGCCACAGACGCAGGGCCGCGACGAGATCAGCCGGCTGGCCGGCACCCTCAACGAGATGCTCCGGGTGCTGGACGACGCGGCCGGCACCCAGCGGCGGTTCGTCGCCGACGCCGCGCACGAGCTGCGTACCCCGCTGGCCGGTATGACCGCCTATCTGGAGGTCGCCGCCAGCCATCCGGACCTGATCGAGCCCGGCGCCCTGGTCACCCGGCTGCTGTCCGCCAACACGCACCTCAACGACCTGGTCAACGACCTGCTGACGTTGGCCATCCTGGACGCGAAGGCGCCGATCAAATACCGCCCGCTCGATCTGGCCGGGGTGGTCCAGGACGGCATGCGGCACCTCGACCCGGCCCGGATCCGGGTGGACGAGCGGATCGACGGCCCGGCGCCGGTGCTGGGCAACCCGACGCACCTCACCCGGGTGGTCACCAACCTGGTCGGCAACGCCATCCGGCACGCCACGTCGGCCGTGCTGGTGACCGTGAGCACCACCGAGTCGCACGCCGTGCTCACCGTGGTCGACGACGGGCCGGGCATCCCGCCCGAGCACCGCTACCGGATCTGGCAGCGTTTCGTACGCTTCGACGACGACCGCGCCCGGGCCACCGGCGGAACCGGCCTGGGGCTGGCGCTGGTCCGCGAGATCGTCACCGCACACGGCGGCGGCGTGCGGGTCGGCGACGCCACCCCGGGCCCCGGCGCTGTGTTCGCGGCCCGGATCCCGCTGCTGAGGACGAGCGTCGCGCGGCAGCGACCGCCCTCTTCAGCACTTCTTCAACAAGCCTAAGCAGTTCCTCAACGCGCGCCTGGCACGGTGTCCACACACGCCCGAGGGAGCCGCGACATGCGCAGTCACACCGCACAGACACCGATCCGTGCGCAAGCCCTGTCCGTGGTCATGGTCAGCCCCGGCAACCTGCGCCCGGACTGTACAAACGTGCTGAGCCTGCGGCTGACCGCCGAGCCGGCCGGGGTCCGCGACAGCGACGACGTCGTCATCCTGGCCGGCGCCGGCGCGGGCCTGCGCGTGGGCGGCCTCATCGCCCACCTGGGTGCCGCCGCTCCCCCGGTCCTGGTGCTCGCCCCGACCTTCGACCCCGCCGATGTGTACGCCGCCCTGCAGCACGGCGCCACCAGTTACCTGCTCGAAGGCGAGTGCACGCACGCTCTGGCCGGCGCGGTGCGCGCGACGGCGAACCGGACCAGTTGGGTCGGCCCGGCCGCGGCCTCGATGCTGGTCCACCGGCTGCGCGGCGCCCCGCCCCGCGACCTGCCCGGCCGGGTCATCCTGACCCGGCGCGAACGCGAGATCATGGCGATGATCGCGGACGGCTATTCGTCGACCGAGGTGGCCGGCCGGCTGCGCCTGCGGGAAAAGACGATCCGCAACAACCTCACGAACGTGTACGCGAAGCTCCAGGTCCGCGGCATGACCGAGGCGGTGCTGGTCTGGATGGGCCGGCCATCCCAGGGCCGCCGCTCGGCCTGATCGTTTGCGTGGGCCGGCCGCGCGTCAGGCCAGCAGGGCGGCCAGCAGATCGGCGCGCGACTGTTGGGCCCGGCCGTCGCCGGCCGGATGCCAGGTGCAGGCCAGGTCGAGCGCCGCGACCCGGCCGGTCGCGAGAATCCGCCGGATCGCGTCCACCACCTCCGTCGCCGAAGGCCCGCCCGGCGCGGGAAAGAGCAGGCCGGGCAGCCCGACGGGATCGATGACGTCCAGGTCGACATGCAGGACGAGCGGGCCTTCCGGTACGACGTCAGCGGTCAACTCGGGCACTGTGCACCGGCGGACCGCGCTGCCGGCCAGGAACCGCACCTCCGGCGGGTCGAGATCGCGGGCGCCGACCAGCACGGTCCGGTCCTCGGGCACGAAGCGCAGCCCGAGCGGGTCGGCGAGCCGGTCGGCGTTCGCCCCCAGCGCCAGCCGTAACGACAGCCCGCCGAGATAGCCGGACGTGGTCGTCTCCAACGTGTGCGCGTCGGCGTGCGCGTCCAGCCAGATCAGCGCCGGATCGAGGCCGGCCCGCTGCACCCCGGCCAGGGCGCCGAGCGCGAGCAGGCAGTCCCCCGAGAGAATCGTCGTCGGCCCGCCCCGGGCAACGGCAAGGGCCACCTCGGAGGCGACCGCATCGGCGAGAAAACCCAGCCGAAACCAGCGGTCGGCGTCCGGCAGATCCGGCTCGAGCACCAGATAGTCCCCCCGCTCCGGCACCGGAAAAAGATCCTCGGCAAGGCGAACATCCTGATGAAAAGGCACGACGATGACGGTCACTCCCCCACGGTAGTGCGGCCCCGGGCTCCCCACCCGCAGCCACAAACGCCGGCGGCACGGAAGGTCTACCGCGCCGTACGGTAGTGGTACCGGCACAGTTCAGTGAAACCGGCGCGTTCGTACAATCGCCAGGCCGCCGCGTTGTCGGGCTCGACCTGCAGGTACATCCGCTCGGCGCCCTGCTTCGCGGCCCAGCCAGCGAGGGCCGCCAGCACCGCCCGGGCCGCGCCCCGGCCCCGCGCCGCCGGCAGCGTGGCCATCCCGAACACCCCCGCCCACCCAGCCTCCGCGACCGCTCGGCCGGCCGCCACCACCCCGGCCTCCGTCAGCACGCAGACATAGCCGCTCGGCCGGACGACTCTGCGCAGCATGTCCCACTCGGGGTCGCCGCCGGGGCCGTGCACCGCCGACCAGGTGGCGAACCACTCGTCCGTCGGCCGGTCGGCCAGCCGGACTCGCGCTCCGCCCGCCGGCAGCCGGTCGAGGACCTGCGCGGTCGGGGCCGACTGCAGCGACATCGGGCTTTCCACGCGATAGCCCCGCTCGGCCAGCGCTTCGTCCAGGCCGGACGGTCCGGCCCCGGGGCTGATCTGGAACCGCGCTCGAGCGCCATATCCGGCGTAGAACTCCTCGGCGACCCGGATCCTGGTCGGCAGGTCCGGCGGTGCGGCGTCGCTGTGCGGCAGGACCGAGCCGGCCCACCACGCGCCACTGTCCCCATAGCGCAGCCACCAGCCGTCGACGTTTTCGAGCGTACGCCCGGGAAAGGCCCGGGCCGCCCGTTCCTGCAGGCCTCTGACGAGACCCGGGATCTGCGTCATGCCGGCTCTTCGCCAGCGGCTAGGTTCGGCTCATGCCGATCTCCGATTATCTGAAAGAGCTGCGCTCGCACGTCGGGCACGCCATGATCATGGTGCCGAGCGTCAGCGCCGTGGTCGTCAACGACGAGGGCGAGTTGCTGCTCGGCCGGCGCAGCGACGACGGCCGGTGGTCCCTGCTCGCGGGCAGCATCGACCCGGGTGAGCAACCCGCCGACGCGATCGTCCGGGAGGTCTTCGAGGAGTCGGCCGTCGAAGTACGCGTCGATCGGGTGCTCGGGGTCGCCCTGCATCCGGTCACCTATCCGAACGGCGATCAGTGCGAGTTCCTCAACGTCTGGTTCCGGTGTACGGCGATCGGCGGCGAGGCCCGGGTCAACGACGAGGAGTCGCTGGCGGTGGGGTGGTTCGCGCCGGACGCCCTGCCCCCGGTCGACGACTGGGTGCGGCTGCGGATCGAGACGGCGCTGAAGGACGACCCGGGCGCGTGGTTCGTGCGGCCCGGTACGACGCATTCCGCTCTTGGCCTCAGGACACCTTGACGACGGCGGCCGTGGCGTTGTCCTGGCCGCCCGCCTCGAGCGAGTCCGCGAGCAGCGTCGCGACCGGCTCCGGCCTCGCCAGCACTTGCTGGATCCGCTGGTACGGCACTTGTTCGGCGATCCCGTCCGTACACAGCAGATAGACGTCGCCCGGGCGCAGGGTCACGTTGAGCACGTCCGGCTCGGGCATCTCGGGGTGGCCGATGTAGCGCGACAACCGGTAGCGGGCCGCGTGCGCCTCGGCGGAGTCGAACGGGAACCAGCCGTTGACAGCGCCCAGCCAGGCCGCGGTGTGGTCGACGGTCAGCAGGTCGAGCGCCCCGTCCCGCAGCCGGTAGACCCGCGAGTCGCCGATCTGCACCAGCCACGCGTCGCCGTCGTCGGCCACCAGCGCCGTCAGCGTGCAGCCGGTCAGCATGCCGAGTCCCGCGCCCGCCGCGCGGACCTGCCGCTGCGCCTCGGCGACCGCGGCGCGCAGGGGCCGCGGGCCCGGGCGGGCGTGGGCGGCGAAGACGTCGACCGCGGTACGGCCCGCCACCCGGCTGCCCTCGGTGCCGCCCATGCCGTCGGCGACGACGACCATCGGCCCGGCCGGCTCGACGTGCAGCACGTCGAAATTCGCCGGGTAGCGGTTGCCGGTCACGCTGCCGGCGGCGATCTCCAGCCGGTCCACGGCGAGGCGGCGCACCACGATCTCTTCGATCGCCGGAGTATATCCGGGGGCCCGCCGGCGCGGCCGCGATTCCGGGGCGACGGCGGCAGCGCCGTATCGATACGGTGGTTGTCATGGCGGACCAGGAGGTACGAGCCGATCCCGTCGAGCTGATCCGGCTCGCCGAGCAGGCGCTGTCCACGTCGCAGCGGATCGCCGACGGCTGGCGCGCGGCGCAGGGCGACCTCGCGATCCCCGCGGCGGCGTTCGGGGACACGCCGGCCGCCGGCACGCTCCGGGCCGAGCAGCAGGCCACGGTTGATTCGGCCGAGGTGACCGTCGGCCGGCTGGTCGCGGTGCTGGAGAACGACATGGACGCGCTCTACCGCGTGGCGTTCGCGTACCAGCAGGCGGACGAGGCGGCGGCCCGGCAGTTCCGCCGCGAACATCCGAACCTGCCGCCGGTGTGAACCCGATGCCCGTACCGGAAAAGATCTCTGTTGTTGATCTTTGGGATCTGCACGCGCGGCCGGATCTGGTGGATCGCGCGGCGCTCGGCTGGCGTGCGGTCGCCAAGGCGATCACCGACGCGACCGCCGACCTCGACGCCAAGGCGACCGCGCTGGTCAACGGCGTCTGGGCCGGGCCCGCCGCCGAGACCTTCGACGCGCACCGGCGCAAGCTGACCGCCGACCTCGAGGAGAGCGCCGGCCAGGCGACGGCCGTCGCGGCCGCGTTGGGCAAGACCGCCGCTACGGTACGGGCGACGCAGGGCCATCTGACCGGCGAGTGGGCCCGGGTCACCGCGGTCGCGTTCAGCTATGACGGCCCGCAGCACCTGCTGTTCATCCCGCGGACCAGCGAGGAGTCGCAGCTCGTGCTCGGGTCGGTCGACAACGCGTCGCAGCTGCGGGTCGATCTGGACCGGCAGCTGGCCGAGGATCTGCGCGGCTACTTCTCGGCGCGCGGCGAGTTCGACCGGATCGCGGCGGTCTGGCTGACCCGGGCGCAGGGCACCACCGACCCGTTCACGCTGCCGGGCGAGGCGAGCGGGACCGGCGTCATCTACGACGGCACGCGGGTCTTCGTGAACACCGGGCCGGGTGACGACTCCGTGCGGATCGGCATCGACCCGCAAACGGGGCTGCAGATCGTGACGATCAACGGCCTTCGGTACGCGTTCCCGGCCGGCGCCGCCATCGTCGTGCGAGCGGGCGCGGGCAACGACACGCTGACCGTGGCGCCGGGCACAAAGGTGCACGTCACGCTGCTGGGCGGGCAGGGCGACGACGTGCTGACCGGCGGCGGGGGCGACGACACGCTGCTCGGGCTCGCCGGCGACGACAGGCTGGCCGGCTCGCTCGGCGCCGACCGGATCTCCGCCGGCGCCGGCCGCGACTACGTGGACGGCGGCGCGGGCGACGACATCCTCGCCGGTGGCCTGGGCAACGACGTGCTGTACGGACTGGCCGGCGCGGACGCGCTCGGCGGCGGCGAGGGCCAGGACTATCTGGAGGGCGCCACCGGCGACGACACAGTCGCGGGCGGCGCCGGCAACGACATCATCTCCGGCGGCCGCGGCGACGACGTGCTGCGCGGCGGGGCGGGCGACGACGTGGTCTACGCCGGGCGCGGCACCGACCTGACCGACGGCGGCGCGGGCACTGACAAGGTGTTCGGCGAGCGCGGCGACACGGCCGCCGGCACCGAGCAGAACGTGACCGTGGAGATCAAGGACCTGCAGACCTTCATCAAGATCGAGGGCTCGGACGAGTTCCGCGAGCGCGTCGAGGCCGATCTGGACCTGCTCGGCTCGTCGCCCCGCGGGCAGGAGATGCTGGCCGCGCTGCAGCGGGGGCACGAGGAGACCGAGGGTGGCTGGTGGCTGTGGCACCACGACGGCGACAGCCTGACCATCCGCGAGTACGACAACCCGGCCGACCCGAACAACAGCACGGCCACCCACCAGGACGGCACCAACGTCATCAACTACAACCCGCACATCATGGGCTTCCCGATCGACGGCGGCGCGGCGCGGGTGGAGGGTCCGCCGGTCGCGGTGCTCGACCACGAGATGGCGCACGTCTACGACTATATGAACGACACCCTGGCCGACGGCGACCGCACCCAGGACCATTCCACGGTGCCGAACCGGGAGCGCGAGGCGGCGGGCCTGCCGATCGACGACGACGGCGACCCGAAGACCCCGGACCGGATCGATCCCGAGCATCCGTACGGCCTGACGGAGAACGGCCTGCGCGACGAGATGGGGGCGCCGCACCGTGGCGCGTACTAGGCGACGGCTGGCGGTGCTGGCGGTGCTGGCCTGCGCGGCCTGCTCCAGTTCCCCGGCCGAGCCGCCAGATCCGACGCCCGCCGGCGCTCCTCCGGTCGTCGCGTTCACGGCCACCGTCACGCCGGGCGCGGGGGCGCTGGCGATCACCTACAAGCTGATCAACCAGTCGCCGGGCAATCTGGTCGCCGTCGACCGGTTGCCGGCCGGCAGCGGCGCGGTCTACGTCACCGGCAAGGAGAACGGCCGGGTCGAGGTGAGCCGCCGGGTGTTTCCCCGGCCGGACACCGACAAGGTGAGCTGGGCGACGACCCCGAGCGCGGCGGGCACGGTGGTGGCGCCGGGCGAGTCGGTCGGCGCGAGCATCACGGTTGCGTTGCCGCTCGCGCGGGTTTCGCCGTACGGCAATGATCTCGGCGACGGCGAGATCAAGCTGCCCGACCCGGTCGAGGAGGTGGTCTTCTGCCTCGGCGTGGTGCCCCGGGCGGCGGTTCCGGCCGCGCCGGGCGCGGATGGGAGTGTCGTCGTCGTGCACGACAGCCGGCTGGCGGGGGTGCAGCACCTGTTCTGCTCGGGACCGGCCCACTTGTAGCCGGCGTTCTCAGCGTTACGGGCGACCTGGGCGGCACCTCGTCGTCCGGGCACCGGCGCAGGATCGGCACGACGCCCGGCTCGACCGGCTCCAGGCCGGTGAAGAAGCGGGCGAACTCGGTGTGCGACCGCAGCCGGGTCGGGATGCCCTGGCGGCGCATGATCTCGGCGAACCGCGCCCAGGCAGCCGGATCGTGGTCGGCGGTCACATGCGAAGCCACCAGATAGCTGCCGCTGGGCAACGCCGCCATCAGCCGCTCGACCAGGCCGTACGGATCGTCGTCGTCGTCGAAGAAGTGCAGGATCGCTGGTCGAGGTCTAGGTTGTTGCGCAGCTCGGGCACGGCCAGGATCTCCTCGACATCGCGCAGGTTCGCATCGACGTTGACGGTGCGGCCCTCGGCCGATGTGGATGGACTGTCAGCCGGGCAACTCCGCGCGCAGGTACGCGGTGGCCATCGTGCGGCGGGTCGGGGTGGCCGCGGCCACCAGGGCGTCCATGTACTCCGCCAGCTGCCGCTGCTCCGGCTCGGTGAGGGCGGCCGCGATCGCCTCGGCGTACGTCGGGGCCAAGGGGTTGGGCGCGGTGTTCTTGAGCGCCGCCCAGTCGGTGATCGGCTCCGCCGGGACATTGAGCTGCGCCCGGTAGTCCAGCTCGACGGCCTCGAAACCCGCGTCGACCGCCCAGCGCAGCAGGTCCCGCTCGTCGAAGTCGATCATCGGCCCCTCGGCCGGGAACTCGGCGCGCACCTTCGCGAGCAGGTCGGCCACCGGATTGTCGCCGACGCCGAACATGTCGGACCCGTGCTCGACCAGGAACCGGTTGATCGGCTCGAAGAGCGACAGCCGCCCGCCCGGCCGCAGCACCCGCCGGAACTCCGCGAACGCGGCGTCCTTGCGGCTCACATAGATCAGCACCGACCGGGTGGTGAGCACGTCGACCGAGGCGTCCGGGATGCCCGCGAGGTCGTCGGCCGCGGCCCGTACGAAGGAGCAACGATCGTCGTCACCGGCCGCGCGGCGGCACACGTCGAGCAGATCGGCCGACACGTCGCTGAAGATGACCCGGCCGAGCGGACCGAGCCGGGACAGCGCGCCGAGGCCGATCAGGCCGGTCCCGGTGCCGACGTCCAGCAGCACGTCGCCGGGGCGCAGGTCGGCGCGGTCGAGAACGCCGTCCCGGAACGCCGCCAGGCCGGGCGCGTGCCGCTCGCGCAACTCGGCGTTGTCGCCGTCCCGCCGGGTCAGCAGCCACCGCGCCCACTTGTCCGTCGTCACCGCGCAACGTTAGCGCCGCGCCCTCCCCCGGGTGTCACGGGAGAGGGCGCGGCGGTTGGGGCGGGTAGAGCTCAGAGGGGCGGGTAGGCGTTGGTCATCAGCTGCTGGAACTGGGCGGAGAACCAGGCGCCCGAGAGCGGGGCGTTCGGCAGGGCGCCGCTCATGCTGTTGCCGTTGCGGGCGTTACCGGTGTAGGTCGGGTCGCACATCCGGTCGAAACCCTTGCCCTCGTCGTTGGGGATCAGCGAGGACGAACCGTCCGACTCACCCGGCGGCTTCACCCAGACGTACGCGTCGATGCCGGCCGCGGGGCTGGCCTTCGGGCGCTCGCCGAGGCCCGCACCGGACTGGTTGCACCAGTTGCCGGCGTGGATCCGGCGGTCGATGCGCGACTCGTTGACGAAGGTGGTGACGTCCGTCGAGGTGCTCGCCTTGGTGGGCCGGCTCGGGCCGCCCCAGCCGTTGCGCGAGGTGTCGATCAGCATGCCGATGTTGGAGTTGAAGCCCACGGAGACCAGCTTGGTGCGGAAGGCCTGGGCGAACGACAACTCGTCGACGTACTGGTTCCAGTCGACCCACTTGGACTGCCGGACGCTCGTACCGTTCACCGTGGTGTTGATCGTGAAGTACGGCTCGGTGAGGGCCGAGTAGTTCGCCGTGTCGGTGATGAAGCCGGTCACGTTGTTGACGCTGCCCGAGGCGACGGCGGTCTGGTACATCAGGTCGGCGGTGGGCGCGAAGTTCGAGTCCCAGCCGATCCAGCCGTGGTGCGCCGCGTCGAGGTAGTTGTACACGTTCCCGATCGGGCCCAGCTTGCCCAGGGCGTACCCGATGCCGTTGACGTATCCGCCGTTGGCCTTCATCGTGTCGCACGCCGCGGTCGCGCCGGCCGCGCTGCCGGTGTTGGTGACCAGGTTCGGCAGCGAGTCGATCTCGACGACGTTGATGATCCGCAGACCGCTGTACTTGGCGTCGCCCTCGATCGCGGCGATCGGGTCGATGTACTCGCTCTTGTAGCGCGGCAGGTCGTTCGGGCCGAGCTCGCCGTTGGACGCCAGCGCGGCGCAGTCCCGGCCGGGCAGGTCGTAGATGACCAGCTGGATGTAGCCGGCACCCTGGGCGAGCGCGGCGTCGAGGTGGGCACGCAGGCCCATACTGCTGGACGTGCCCGCGATCGCGGCGATCCGGTCCAGCCAGACCGCGGTCGGGTTGTTCGAGACCCGGCTACCGCCGGCCTCGGCGTCGGCCTTGGCTTTCCACTCCGGGTTCACATAACCCTTGGCCCCGGCGTACGGGTTGTCGACCTTGGTGCCCGGCGGCGTGCTGGTCGGGGGCGTGGTCGGCGGGGTGGTCGGAGTGGTGGTGGGCGGGGTCGTCGGCGTGGTGGTGGGCCCGGTGGTGGGCGCCACGCCGGTGCAGGCCACGCCGTTGAGGGTGAAGCTGGTCGGCGCCGCGTTCGTGCCGGAGTAGTCGGCGTTGAACCCGAAGTTCGCCGTCCCGTTGGTGGCCAGCGACGTCGACCAGGACGGGTTCTGCACGGTGACATGCTGGCCGGTCTGGGTGAAGGTGCCGCTCCAGCCCTGGGTGATGTGCTGGTTGCCGGCGAAGTTCCAGGCCACGGTCCAGCCGTTGGTGATCGGATCGCCGAGGTTGGTGACGGTGACATTGCCGGTGAAGCCGGTGCTCCAACTGTTGGCCGAGTAGTCGACGCGGCAGCCTGCCGCGGCGCTGGCCTGGGTCGCGACCGCGATACCAAGGCCGGTGACAACCGTGGTGGCGGCCGCGGCGGTCAGGCCGCGGATCAGGCGGGACCGCCTGCTGTGGGGAACGGGTCTCATGTGTCAGGGCTCCTCGAAAAGGAACCGGCGCCGGGCCGGGGAGGGACGGAAACGGCCGACAAGGGAAATCGAGGAACGTCGTTGGCCGACCGCGAGGTCAGCATGACATGGGAGCGCTCCCATCGCAATCACTCAGCAACGGTTCGGAAATTTTTCGTTAATAGACTCGAGTCCAAAGTGTCCACACCTCCCGAGTCCCCGGCACCAGCTACGCAGTCCAGGCTCATTCGACATGCCTCCCTCCCTGCATAGTTGAACAAATGCCGCATAACCTCTTACGGTCCGGGATGAGCCAGCCGCCATGATCTTCGTTCGGGTGGCAACGGTTTGCCAAGGTCGCCCACCAACAACGAGCAGCGCGAGCCCCGGGGCGCTAAATCATGACTAAGACTGATTTAGGCAAGCCACTCCCGTCGCCGCCGCCTCGACCTCGGCTTCCGATAGCGCCCGATCAGCAGCAACGAGGCACTTGGCGGCAATCTTGGTCACTTTCCGCCCATATAGCGGCGAAAGGTGACCAAGATCTGCCGAGGCTACCGAACCAGATTTGGATAAAAGCGATTTATCGGAATCATCCGCTCGTCGAGCAGGTGCGAGCCAGGCGCCCGACCGGACGTGCGACGAGAAAAGAACCCGTTTCGGGCGACGAAGAGTTATCCACAGGCTGACGACTACGCCTCGCGGCATGCCGGCGTGCCCGGCAAGATAGAACAAGACCAATCCACGACGACAGAACGGTGAGACAGACAGGATCGACTGCACCAGCAGGACCCGAGCGGGCACGACCACGCGGACACGACCGCGCGAACACGACCCGAGCGGACACGACCCGCGTAGGCAGGACTTGGGCGGCACCGCTGTTCCCACGAGCATGTTTGGGCCCGCCGCTCCAAGTTCTCCTGGCCATGCCTGCTCCGCGGCGAGACCGCACCGAGCCGAGGAAACGTCCAGGCCGGAGGTGGGCGTCCGGTTGACACCGGACCTGACCCGTCGCCGCTGCTCTGACCAGGCCACGCGGGTGAGATCGCCTCACAGACGAAGCTGGCGCGTACTTTGCGTCCTGGCTCGTCAAGCCGCTCGACGCGCACCTTCGACGTCCTGGAGCGAACCTAAATTTGGCGACATATCAGTATTGCAGCTTTTGTCGCCGGCAGGCTCGGCCCGTGAGGGGTGCCGGATTGACTCTGCGGGGCTCCAGCACACCTCGGGCCCGTTGAGGCAAGACACGCCGGCCCCCGCCGGGATTGGCGGGGGCGGCGGTTCTTGGGGGCTATTCGAAGAGTTTGGCTGCTGTGATCACCGTTTGGATGATGCCGTAGCCGAGCAGGATTGCTACCAGCAGCCAGGAGACTGCTAGGCGTACCGATGTGTTGTTCATGCCGCCGCCTCCTTTTCCAGGGGGGTCAGGGCGCCCGGGGGTTCGTGGTATTTCTGTGGCACCGGGCGGATCAGCAGGTTTGCGATGAAGCCGATCGCCAGGACGCCGACCATGGTGAACAGGGCCGGCTGGTACGCCGATGATGTCAGCGTTCCCGGCTTGCCCTGGGCGTCCAGGAAGCCGTTCACGATCAGCGGGCCGGCCACGCCCGCCGCCGACCACGCGGTCAGCAGGCGGCCGTGCACCGCGCCGACCTGGTAGGTGCCGAAGAGATCCCGCAAGTAGGCCGGCACGGTTGCGAAACCGCCGCCGTAGAACGACAGGATCACGCCCGCCAGCAGCACGAACAGGGCCGTCGCCGCGTCGCCCACCAGCGCCAGCAGCAGGTACAGGATCATCCCGACGCCGAGGTAGACCATGTAGATCGGTCTGCGGCCGATCAGGTCCGACGTGGACGACCAGGCGAAGCGGCCGGCCATGTTGAACAGCGACAGCACGCCGACGAAGCCGCCGGCCGCGGCGACGCTCACGGTGGAGACGCCGCTGGTTCGGAAGAAGTCCTGGATCATCGGGCTGGCTTGTTCGAGAATCCCGATCCCGGCCGTCACGTTGCAGAACAGCACGATCCACAACAGCCAGAACGAGCGGGTCCGGATGGCGTTGGCCGCCGACACGCTGGCCGTCGTGACCAGCGGCTTCTCCGCCACCGTCGACGGGTCCCAGCCGGCCGGGCGCCAGCCGGGCGCCGGCACCCGGATGTTGGCCACGCCGAACATCATGATCACGAAGTAGCCGATGCCGAGGGTCAGGAACAGCAGCACCAGCGCCCGCCCCGAAGCCACCGAAGTGCCCACGCTCGAGTCGTAGTTGGCGTCGTACAGCGAAAGCAGTTGCCTTGAGGCCGGGCTGGCGATCAGCGCGCCGCCGCCGAACCCCATGATCGCCAGACCGGTGGCCAGGCCGGGGCGGTCCGGGAACCATTTGATCAATGTGGACACCGGCGAGATGTAGCCGATGCCCAGCCCGATGCCGCCGAGCACCCCGTAGCCGAGATAGACCAGCCACAGTTGCCCGGTGCCGATGCCGAGCGCGCCGACGAGGAACCCGGTGGCCCAGAAGCACGCGGAGACGAACATCGCCTTGCGCGGCCCGTTCGCCTCCACCCAGGTGCCGCCGACCGCCGCCGAGAGGCCGAGCATCACGATCGCGATGCTGAAGATGATGCCGATCGCGGTCTGGCTCGTGTGGAAATGCGCGATGAACGAGTTCTTGTACACGCTGGTCGCATAGACCTGGCCGATGCAGAGGTGCACGGAGAGGGCGGCCGGCGGGATCAGCCAGCGACTGAAGCCGGCCGGCGCGACAGCGTGTTTGCGGTCGAGCGCGGTGAGCAGAGACAACGTAGCGCCTCCCAAGCCTTCGGGGGTATCGACGTTCATCATCGGCTCCCGCGGATTTGCACAGCAACCGAAGATCGGTGAACGGAACAGCACGTGCGCCGAGCGGGGGTCACTCGCCGGAGGCGTACAGCTGCTCGATCTCTGTGGCGCTCAGTGCCCGGTCGTAGAGGTGCACCTGGTCGATCGTTCCGTCCAGGTAGTCGACCGGGTTGCCGCCGTACTTGCCGCGGCCGATCACCGTGTTGCCGGTCGCGGTGCCCTGCGGCAGGCAGGCGCCCTGGGTGCCCGCCAGCTGCCCGTCGACGTAGAGGCGCAGCTCACCCTTGACCGAGTCGCGGACGCCGACCAGGTGGTACCAGCGGCCGGCCTCCGGCTTGACCGGGCCCAGCGCCCGGACCCCGGCGAAGCTCATCGCCCAGCGCTGGTCCGCGCCCGAGTACTGCAGGAAGAAGTCGCTGTTGCTGGGCCCGTCCTGGCTGACCGCGGTCTGGAACGCGCCGTCGGCCTTGTCGAGCTTGACCCACGCGGCGGCGCTGTAGTCGGACGCCGTGTTCAGGACCGGGGCGCCGAGGTCGACGTAGCCCGACGAGCCGTTCAGCTCCAGGCCCCGATCGACGAAAGCCGCCCCGCCGACCACTGTCCCGTC
>Ga0307515_10009498_pt1 | contig 18793 bp, 24 predicted proteins | sample 17_EM_MG_FD_194513 | JGI IMG/M metagenome (GOLD analysis project Ga0307515, IMG submission 194513) | Populus trichocarpa ectomycorrhiza microbial communities from riparian zone in the Pacific Northwest, United States - 17_EM | ecosystem: Host-associated > Plants > Roots > Unclassified | place...
CTTAACTTTGTGTTCTGCGATGATGGTTGAGATGTGGATGAGAAAGAGAGAGATGGGGGATGAAGATGAGAACGATGTGGAGGATACGAGCGGATATGAGAAATCAGGGGTACGACTTGCCTGATTGGGTTGGGAAGACCTCGTATCGGTGTTATTACACGCCGGATCGGGACTCATACCTGCCGTATCGGGGATGGCGAATTGACTCCCACACGAAATTCTCTGAAGTCCCAGTTTCTCATGATGATTTGTCCCATCTCCTCTACCATCACCTAAGAACACGAAGTCAAGTCATCCCTCTCAATCTCTCCATGCCATGATCAAGAGTCAACCTGGCTCGAGGAGCATAGGATGAGGGTGCGAAGTTATGATACTATCCGGCCGCGAGGATTCACGCGATTGCGTGGATTCACGAAATCATGGAAAGAGTGAGTGAGATCAAAAGATGGGAAAGATAGAGCGTGAATTTCGTATAATGCGATGATGGCTTTCAGCTCCGGGGTCTGCATTGCAATCCCGATGCAAGCTTGTACCGAATGAACCCATTCCGACGTATCGTCACAGTTGGCCACAATGCCAGAGTGTTTGTTTAAAATAGGAGACCGACAGAGCGAGAAGAAACGGCAAAACGGCGATCAGAGGGCGATATGCGATGCAATGCGTGGTATTGACGCCGGGCGTGGAGTAATCCGGCACTGGGGTGTCCCAGACGGCTCTGACGGAGCGCGTCCACTCTGACGGAGCCATTCGGCCTGGACGGAAATGTCTTTTGCTGATGGACGCCGGGCGCAGAGTAATCCGCCACAGGGGTGTCTCTGACGGCTCTGACGGAGTGCGTCCACTTTGATGGAGCCATTCCGCCCGGACGGAAATGTTTTTTGCTGATGTTGGTACAACCCCACGGTGATCGTTCACAATCGGATACCGACAGAGCGATACGAAACGACAAAACCGCGATCGGAGGGCAATATGCAACGCGACGAGTCCTATTGCGACTGGCCGCGGAGTAGTCTGCCACTGGGGTGTCTCTGACGGCTCTGACGGAGCATGTCCACTCTGACGGAGCCATTCCGCCCGGACGGAAATGTTTTTTGCAGATGTAGATAGGCGGCTTTATTTAGTCTAATAAATGTTGTATTGATTATTGGGCCTAAATATCCCCGTAACAAGAGCATGGATGTGGAAATGAGGGTTCCACAGGAGTCACCATTATCGGCGGTACTTTTCTTTATATACCTTTCGGGGTTGTTCGGCCAAGTTGAGGATAAAGAAAAAGAGTCTCAAAGTGAGGGTATATCTTTTGTTGATGATGTGGCCTGGGTGGTAGAAGCCGAGAATGTGGGGGAATGCACACAACGACTGGAGAGATGTGCCGCGGTAACTGAAATTTGGGCACAGAAGAGTGCCTGTCGGTTCGACATCGAAAAAATGAAGGCGATGTTGTTTACTCAACGAAGAATGATTAAGGAACCAAAGATGAATGCCCAAGTAAGGGTAAGAATTCATGAGGTTTCGTACAATAAAGAAGTGACAAGATGGTTGGGGGTATGGCTGGATGATATGCTTACCCTGAATGATCATACGAAAAAGACCTTAGTGAAAGCAAGGAGAGCGCAGAATAGGGTGAGATCCTTGATGGCAAAGAAAGGATTAAGCTCGGAAGGGTGCAAACGAATTCAAGTTGCCGCTGTTCAGGCAGTGGCGTTGTATGGGTCTTAATTGTGGTGGCATGGACAACAGAATAGGGCTCAAGAGGTGCAGGGGATGTTAAATGAACAGGACAGAAGAATGACCGGATGCTTTCGGACATCACCTCAAGGAGCGATGATGAATGACGCGGGCTTACCACCGGCAGTGGCTTTTCTAAATAACTGTGTAGGACGGTGTAAGTTGAGACAGATGATGATGCCCGATGCTCAAGGTGGAGGGAGAATGTTAGACATACAGAGGAATGTTTCACAAGGGGTGGAGCAGATTGACGAGTTGATCCCGGAGGATAAACCTTTCGAAAGGAGGAGTTACAAGAGAACGACATTACCAACGGAAAGAAGATGCCTTAAAGCCAAAGTGATAATTCAGGATGAGGAACAAGCGCTGAAAGAGGCAAAGCTAGAAAGGGGTGGACTTGTTTTTTGGACTGATGGATCGAGAAAAGAGAATGAGAGGGTTGGGTGCGCAGTGGTATCAGAAATGGAAGGGAGATGGAAAAAGAGGAGGGTGCACTTAGGCCGACAGAAAGAGGCGTTTGACGATGATATATATGCGATGTCGGAAGCAATGAAGATCGCAGATGAGATGGCAAAAAAAAAAGAGGTTACCAGAGTCACGGTTGTTATGGATTCTCAGGCAACCTTAGGAAGAATACGATCGGACGAGCCAGGACCAGTACAGGTGCTAGTGCTACAAACGATGAATTGGGCCGATGCATTAGCCAGAAAAAATATCCAGGTAGAGTACCGGTGGGTACCTGCTCATAAGGGGATAGAAGGCAATGAAGAAGGAGACCAACAAGTAGTGTTAGCAACGGATCCGGGTAACTCAGCAGCGGTCCGGGTTAGGACCGGATACACGGTTTGGTTCGGTTCCAGAACCGTCCAAAAACGCGACTCGCAGCTTCTCGGCGAGCCAAACCCATACACATACCTGTCAAACCGCCGGTTTTGCCGGGTTTGGCTAGACCCGTCCATTCCAATCTCCGGTTCTCATTTTCGGATATTTCTATTTATGGTTGCGTTCTGATATCCTACTGTTATGTGCAAAATATTAACTTTGGTACATCATTGTCTTTTTTAGTTTTATTGGCTGCCATTATAATCAAAATCAGCACAGAGATGCTCCCTGCTACATCCTGAATTTGAGTGTGAACGATCTTTTGTCTTGCATCATAAGTAAGATTTGAGGTATAGATCAGCCATATTGACAGTTAAGGCAGTCATCAAGCCACAAATGGATCAGTTTGCTCCTGCTACTGCGCTGACAACATTTGGTGAGCTGATGGAGAAATACATGATAGTGTCAACAGAGAATCGCAATGCCACAAGGAACTTCACGAGCTGAAATTGGCCATTTGAGATTCGCACCTGGGAAACCACAGTCGCAAGCAGCCATACCGGGTCTCACACCCGACGCGGTACACAATTGGTTACCAATCAAGAAATCGAAACATCCCAAACCCGTAAACTTTTACCCTTCCATAGAACCTCTCTAGCAAATCACGATACAGGAATTGGATTCCAATGAACATATAGTAGTGGCTCGTTTGTCATCTGTACACTACTTGCACAATGTGTGGTTATTGACTACATATCTCCGCAAAAAGTAATTCGTGAACCTTGTTTGCTACTTGTCGGCATTTCTTCATTTTCAGTGACCAAATTGTGAGACACGATAATTCGTCTGTGCATGAGCAAGGGTCGTATGTGCCACAAAAGAGTTCTAGACTCCAAACCAAGTTGATTGACAATCGCTCCACATGATATCGTCATGTCTCTTACCCATTAGTGAGAACGCGCAATCTATATCGAAGACAAAATTTACTAACATAATATTGGTCAGCGATGGCGTATGTGTCGTAGAAGGAGTGGTCAATGTGCAACCCGAATCTGTAGGAATGGCCACCATCATGTAGCATTCATCCACAAATCCAACTAAATCACTCTGCTTTCCGAGCCAGTGCAGATAGTCAACATTTTGGAAATTGCTTATGGTAGGTCATGGAAATCAAGGAGAAGCAACTGGATAAGGCAAAATATGCAAATTGGGCTATATTGATGAACCATTAGTATATGGATTAAAATGCAGTAAATTGCCAGCTGAAAGCACTGAAATGTAACAGCGCTACATTATCCATTGCTTATAGATCATGTGCATCAGTGGATCAGAAATTGACACGCCACAAAGCATTTGGATGCAACTGAGTATTCATATAAATTGTACTTTGGCTGCCAATAATGACTATATGATTATTTATTCAAAATGATTAACTATACAACAACAGTTAGGACATTTTAATGGTGAGCGTCAATGGAGTGTCAACGATTATTGGTCTTGTAAGTAAGTTAATTGGGATGTGAGTTGCTTGCTGTGATTCATAACAAATGTATTGGCTGCTGTGATATGCAAAAGAATACGCGACACGGTTACTGCCCCATGTTGAAAATGAGTGTCAATGGAGTGTCAATGATTTTTGATCTTGTAAGTAAGTTATTTGGGAAGCATTTTGCTCGCTGTTATGCATAACCAATGTATTGGCAGCCTTGATTGGCGAAAGAGAAAGCAACACAGTAGCAACCGCATTCTGAATGTGACCGTCAACGGAGCGTCAATAATTTTTGGAGTTGTAAGCAACTTAATTGGGAAGAGATTTACTCACTGTTATTCATAATCAACGTATTGTCAGCCTTTATAGGCAAAGGAGAGTGCGACACGGTAACAGCCACATTCTGATAATGAGCGTCAACAGAGCATCAACGACTTTTGGTCTTCTATGTAAGTTAATTGGGAAGCAATTTGCTCGCCGTTATCCATAACAAACGTATCGGCAGCCTCTATAGGCAAAAGAGAAAGCGACACGATAACAGCCCCGTTCTGAAAATGAGGGTCAACAAAGCGTCAACGATTTTTAGTTTCACAACAAAGTTAATTGAGACACAATTTCTTCGTCGTTATCCATAATCAACGTATTGGCAGCCTTTATTGGCACAACAGAAAGCGACATAGTCACTACGCCATTCTGAAAAGGAACGTCAACAGAGCGTCAACAATTGTGGGTGTTGCATCTTGTATAATCCAAAGGCTGTGCTACGGCTTTTACCCATAATTGAAGTATTGGCCTCCTTTGTGGGCACTACGGTTAATGTCGATGTTCCTACACATAAAAATCAGCGTCGACAGAGCGTCAACAGAGCGTCAACAGAGCGTCAACAGAGCGTCAACAGAGCGTCAACAGAGCGTCAACAGAGCGTCAACAGAGCGTCAACAGAGCGTCAACAGAGCATCAACAGAGCGTCAACAGCGCGTCAACAGAGCGTCAGCGGAGCATCAACTATTTGGGGTGTTGCATCTCGTATAATCCAAGGGCCAAACTACCACATTTACCCATAATCAACGTATTGGCAGCCTTTGTGGGCAAAAGAGAAGGCGACATGGTCACAGCCCCAGTCTGCAAATGAGCGTCAACAGAGCGTCAACGATTTTGTGTGTTGCATCTTGTGTCATCCAAGGCCTGAGTTACGGCTTTTATCCATAATCGAAGTATTGGTCACCTTTATAGGCAAAATTGTTAATGTCAACGTCGCTTCACCTGACAATGAGCGTCAACAGAGCGTCAACACAGCGTCAACAGAGCGTCAACAGAGCATCAACAGAGCATCAACAGAGTGTCAACAATCTTGGGTGTTGCATCTTGTATGATTCAAGGGTTGTACTACGGCATTTACCCATAATCAACATATTGGCAGCCTTTGTGGGCAAAAGGGAAATCGACATGGTCACAGCCCCAATCTGGAAATGAGCGTCAACAGAGCGTCAGCGATTTTGTGTGTTGCATCTTGTATGATCCAGGGGCTGCGCTACGGCATCTATCCATAATCGAAGTATTGGCCACCTTTATAGGTAAAATCGTGAATGTCGACATCGCTTCACCTGTCAATGAGCGTCAACACAGCGTCAACAGAGCATCAACAGAGCGTCAACAGAGCATCAACAGAGCGTCAACAGAGCATCAACAGAGCATCAACAATCTTGGGTGTTGCATCTTGGATGATTCAAGGGCTGTGCTATGGCATTTACCCGTAATCAACGTATTGGCAGCCTTTGTTGGCAAAAGAGAAAGCCACATGGTCACAGCCCCAATCTGAAAATGAGCGTCAACAGAGCGTCACCAATTTTGGGTGTTGCATCTTGTGTCATCCAAGGGCTGTCGTACGGCTGTTATCCATAATCGAAGTATTGGCCGCCTTTATAGGCAATATGGTTATTGTCGATGTCCCTTCACCTGATAATGAGCGTCAACAGTGCGTGAACAGAGCATCAACAGAGCATCAACAGAGCATCAACAGAGTGTCAACAGAGCATCAACAATCTTGGGTATTGCATCTTGTATAATCCAAGCGCTGTGCTAAAGCATTTACCCATAATCAACGTATTGGCAGCCTTTATGGGTAAAAGAGAAGGTGACATGGTCACAGCCCCAGTCGGAAAATGAGCGTCAACAGAGCGTCAACGATTATGTGTGTTGCATCTTGTATCATCCAAGGACTGCGCTACGGCATTTATCCATAATCGACATATTGGCCGCCTTTATAGGCAAAATCGTTAATGTCGACGTCGCTTCAACTGACAATGAGCGTCAACAGAGCGTCAACACAGCGTCAACAGAGCGTCACCCGAGCATCAATAGAGCATTAACAGAGCGTCAACAGAGTGTCAACAATCTTGGGTGTTGCATCTTGTATGATTCAAAGGCTGTGCTACGGCATTTACCCATAATCACCGTATTGGCAGCCTTTGTGTGCAAAAGAGAAGGCAACATGATCACAGCCCCAGTCTGGAAATGAGCGTCAACAGAGCGTCAACGATATTGGGTGTTGCATCTTGTGTCATCCAAGGGCTGTAGTACGGCTGTTATCCATCATCAAAGTATTGGCCGCCTTTACAGGCAATATGGTTAATGATCTTATCGCTACACCTGACAATCAGCATCAACTGAGCGTCAACACAGCATCAACACAGTGTCAACAGAGTGTCAACAGAGTGTCAACGATTTTGGGTGTTGCAACCTATGTAATCCAAGGGCTCTTCTAGTATGGCATTTACCAATAATTGAAGTATTGGCCACCTTTAGGGAAAATATGGTTGGAGTTGATTTTGCTACACCTAAAATTGAGCGTCACCAGAGCATCAAAAGAGCATCAACAATTTTGGGCGTTGCATGTTGTATAATCCAAGAGTTGTGCTACGACCTGTATGGATAGTCGATGTTTGGCAGCCTTTATTTGCAATATGATTAGAGTCGATGTTGCTACCACCTTTAACTGCGCGTCAACAGAGCGTCAATGATAATTGGTAATGTAAGTATAGTGATTGGAACGGGATATGCTTCCTGTTATGTGTGACCAACATATTGGCAGCCTTTACCATCAAAAGAGCAAGCGGAACGGTCACTTCCCCATCCTGACAATGAGTGTCAAAGGAGCTTCAACGCAATTTGGCCTTATGAATAAGGTAATTGGTAAGTGATTTGCTCACTGTTCTCCATAACCAACGTATTGCCAGGCATCATTGGCAGAAGAGAAAGTTATACAGTCACAGCCCCATTCTGAAATTGACCATCAACTGAGTATCAACTGAGTGTCATAAATTTCTCGTGATGCAAATTGGGTAATGAAGGCATCACATGGATATTTGACCTTATAATTGAACTATTGACCTCCTCCATGGTCAAAAATACTAATTAGTAAAGGAAAAACATGAATTCAAATGTTGTCGATTTTGCACCCCAGAAAAGATGAACCATGGGATTCCTGGATGTCGAATAATCGATTTTGATTGAGTACTATTATCAAATAGCAAAGGCAAGTGCGGTATATGTATTTACAGATGGACCCGCTGGAGGACCAGCTGAGGAGCCGCCCAATTCCGAAGCGTAGGGAGATGTCGATTGAACCGTACCCGAATTGACAGTTCGGGGTTATTCACGACCCGGTCTGCCAATTTGGCGACAGTTCGGTTCCGACCCGGACCTGGACCACAAGTGACGGTCCGGGACCGTTGCTAACACTCTCAACAAGCGATGAAGGTGGCGTATAAGCATTGCAGAAGTTATACCAAAACGCAAAATCCGCTACTGTACTTAGATTATATTTCTTTCTCCCATGTTAGCCGAAGGTTGACTGAGGTGAAGTGGGAAGAAAGCAACGAAGAAATAAAAAAGATGGGGAAGAAGTCAAAGCACAGTTACCAGTATGGTTTGGTGAAGAAGGGAGGTAACAGTGTGGTGATGGGAGCCAAAACGACGATTGTGGCGAGGTTTTATCAGCCTAAGTCAGGCCATGCACTGATAGTGAAATACCTATTGCGGATCGGAAAGAGAAGAGATATGAAATGCTGGAGGTGTGGGCATGAATATCAGACTAGAGACCACCATTTTAAGTGGAGCAAAAGATGGAAACAAGAACAAAAAAGGCTTTGGGTTGACGGGCAAGAGGGGGAGGATGGGTATGATGCTGTTGAAAAGGTTTTGAAGAAGCTGAAGATTTCATTGCCAATGTCTCTAGTTTTTGCAGAAGAAAAATGTTCGAAGGCGTTGATGGATTTTCTTGTCCATACTGATGTTGGCAGAATTAGCGGAGTGGTGGAGGAGGCGGAGAACTCAGATCACAAGGAGTCAAGTGATGGGGGGGTGTAAAAGTTGATGTTGTTTTTTGGCGGATTTTCTTTTGTTATTGGGGAAGAGGACTCACAACTTTGCTTTTGTTTCTTTATGTTACGGAAGAAGCAAGGAGGATAAATGTACGGGATATGCCATGGCCGCCAGTGGCCGAATGCAATATGATTACAAACAAACAAACAAATGTACATCTGTAACATGCGATATCACTCCATCTCCGAGTGCTCGCTTATGAACGGGTCTACATTGAATAGCAACACGTAGGAGCGTTTGACCCTGGGTTGAATGACACCTTCAGGCTTACTCCACAATAAAACATCCACCCGTTGCACTCTCACACCATTCTGACCACCACTTCCTCTTCAACTGCTAGTATTGCAACTTCCAATTTCTGCCTGTTTCCCCATCGACTTTCTCATCGATCTGCTGGTTACGCAATAACCAACGTCAAGAGGTACATTCTACTTCGTTTTGATTTCCACTTCAATTCGCAGTACCGCTGCATCAACATCTCCGGACTGCAATATCGATCGTCCGCACCGCAATAACTAATATCAATCTACATTTGTCAGGTTTTCGTATCTATTACCAGTATCGCAGTAACCAAAAGCAACGCCCACATATTCACCTGCCTCTATTCCAACAACAACAATAATGGGACGTACCGACCACTTCCGCAAGCCTCGCACCACCGACAGCTCAAGCACCTCACGCCCCAACCGTCGTCCAGGACCTGGACCCAAGCGCCGCCGCCGCGCCGTCTCACCACCCCCACCACCTCCCATCGCCCCACCCCGCCGCACAACCTTCACCCGCATCAAAAACATCATCAAATCCTCCCTCACAGCACTACGCATCCTTCCCGCTCCCACCGCAGCCGAAACAGAAGCGGCCAGTTTCGCCTCGCGCGTCCTCGCCTCTCTCGAGGAAGAGTGGGTGCTCCACTGCCGCATCGAGTTCGCCATGGCAAACAAGCTCCGCACCGAGCTGGAGGAGCGGAATAGACAGCTGCGATGGCTCGCCTGCAGAGTCATCGCGCTGGAACGCAAGCTGTTTGTGGAGGGGAGGGAGAAGGTGTGGAGGCCTACGGGTATTAAGGGGCGCGGAGAGCCCACGAATGAGGGCACGGCTGGGAGGGTGATGTTGGTGTTGAGCGAGGAGCTTGAGATGCCTCATCCCGCTGGGGATATGGGATGGGAGATGGCGTTTACCCCGAAAAGGGGGTTTATATGTGGATGAAAAGGGAGAAGGTGGAGGCCATTCCTCTCTCTGCTCCCCGAATGCCGGGTGAGTGGAGGGAGGAATGGTAAAGTGGGGTGAAATTTAAGTTTTCTTTGAGATAATGTTCGTGGTTTTACTGATGTGCGTGTGATTTTGAGTGAACTCTCCCTCCGCAGACTGAAACTATAGATTCAAAATGATAGTGATCACTGTTAAAACCAGCCTCAATAGCACTAAAGACAGCTTCCTATAAGAGGCGAAAATAGAAACCGGGAGCCAGACACCTAGTGTCCGAAAGACCAGTAGAAGATCCACGAAACAGTCAGCTCGATCAGACAAGTTTGGTATGTGACGTGAGTTTTAAAGTGGATTGGGCTAGGGTTGTATTGTTGTGTGGCGGAGTAAGAACCATAACCCAGTGCAACTAGAACTCTTGGTGGCAGTAGTCAGCCTTAGAGGTGGATCACTAATTCTAGAACTGACAGTCGGTGGCTGTGGGATGGGTGATGTTTCACCCTAAATTCGATGGTACCGCTACGCGCCTAGCTGCATTGACGAAATTGTCGAATACTAGTATAGCCAAGTCCAGATAGACTGTTTCGCTTCAGATATCGCATCAAAATTTCCCCCATGCAGGAATTCGAAACCACTAGCCGTCTGACAGACTAAAAAACCCCTGTACGTGCAGCTCCGGATTCCTATTAATACCCCTCCGCTCGTCCTTTAACTCTTTAACTACGAGCATCCCGCCCCTGACCAGCTCCAACCGATGCCTCAACTCCGCCGAAGCCCTCAAATACCAACCCCAGGTGGACCCTGCGCCGACCAGTACCCATTCCAATGTCCAGTCCTCGACGGCCGCTATTGCTGCACCCAGAAGCTCACATGCCCCAGTGGAGAAAGAGTGATTGAAAAAAATGATACGTATTGCATGGACACATTGGCCACGGCATCGTCCAGTTCGGCTCCATCGTCCACCCCTTCGTCATCCAGTCCTTCATCGTCCACACCTTCGAGCAGCGTAATACCCACAGCCTCCGCTCCGCCACTCCCGCTACAAACAAACCCCCCACCACTCCCTCCGCCCTCGAACCTTCCGAAAATAATCGGTCCCACAGCCGCTGTTCTATTCCTTCTCTCCATAGCTATCGCATTTTTCTGGTGGTGGAAACTTCGGTCGCGGAAAGTGGAGATTCCGGAGCTGGAAGGAGCGAAATATGTGCCCGAATTGCATTCGACAGCGAAGGAACGGATTGTATATGAGCTTGACGGGCAAGGTATGGAGCTTGCATTTCCTGTAGTGTCTAGGGCTGATGTTATAGTGTGCTATGTGGATGGCTCGTCGGCGTCGGGAGGTACGACACTTGCAGGAAGCCCCGGGAGAAGCGAAGGAGATAGCCGAGCTTCGGCGTCGTCGGTTGGCGATTCTGGTGCGGGGGTAGCGGTCGAAGAGGTTGAAGCGGTGGGTTTGGGTAGCACCGACGGAAGTGAAAGGCAAAGCGGACAGAGAGGACAACCGCTGTAAGCGGAGATGCTGATGGGGCGGCATTGCGTAAGAACGGCAGAGCTGTAGGCCGCCGAATGGGGACTATGAGGGTACTACGATGTAAGCCTCGAGTTATTACAGCGGACACTTGCATCTCTCCCGCAGGCAATAATAGCGCTAATCCTGCCCTAGGTAGTGCGAATGTGGTTGGTGGGAAAGTGAGTGCAGTGTCCACGTGTCTGGCTGGTTAGCGTCTTTTTGACTTCTGCTGGAGGAAATTATCCCGGGGTGCCTCATGTGCACCAGAAACGAGTAGGGGAATCCGAGAATAAGAGCACGTACTGTGGTCACAGCTTGGTCTCTCTGCCTAATCTCTGGCTGCAACAGTTCGGATACTTGGCTACAGAAGATTACTCACACAAGTTGCGTCCTCGACGCAGCATTAGGGCTGAGACAACACCCCTCTTCTGCATGTGTTGACACGCGGGTGTGGTAGCGGGCGTGGAAAACTCGTCAATCGTCTAAGTTGTAAAGAGCGAGAAGAGAAAAGGAGAAAGCTTAAGTACACGATATCAAGATAACCATACTGAAAATGGCAACCCACGTAATAGCCAAGAAATCGCACGATGCCCGTCGATGATCTTGGGCAAGAGCCCAGCATTTCCGCCAACAGCATGTTCCATGCCGATATATTTTCCAAACGTTTGCAATGTACCATTCCCGGGACCCTCTCTCGACTGACATATCCCCTCCTCCCCGCAAACCCAACTCCCCCCGCTACCTCCGCATAACATACACGCTCTCCCTCTCCCCCACGACCCTGCCCCGCCCTTTAAACCCCCACTCCGTCCCCTCCCCCACCTCTACCCTCACCCCCCGTGCCCACCTCCCGGGCACCCGAAATATCGCGCCAAACCCCACACACGCCGGCCGCACCCCCCTCCTCCTCCCCTCCGCTGCCGCCCGATTCCACACCACCTCCTCCACCTTACCCGTCCACATCAGACCCAGCTGTTCCCACACCACCTCCTGTCCCCCACGGAAACACCGCAACGCCTCCCTCCACGCCTCCTCCGCCTCGCCATACCGTCGGGCAAGGAAATGGAGGTACCCAAGCTGCATCCACGCGGGCAGGAACCACGGGTCTAGGGAAACGGCGGAGTGGAAGTAGGTGTATGCCGTGCTGTGGGCGCGGATGAAGAGGTGTAGTTGGCCCAGGTTGAAGAGGATACTGGGTGTGGCAGGGAGGAGGGAGAACTCGTGGATGCTGAGGGGGAGGAGGAGGGTGTCGAAGTAGTGTTCTGCAAGGAGGAGGTGGAGGAGGTGCGTGCGGTAGGGACGTTTGTGGGTGGGTGGGGGGGCGGTGGTGGGGAAACGGGGGATTGGGGGTGAACGGTGGGTGAGTTCTTGTCGTGGACGCGGCGGTGGGGTGGTGGCGGCGCGGGTGAAGGTTGGTCTGGTTGGTGGTGGGGAGGAGGGAGTGGATTCGATCGAGAGATGTTCTAGGCGCGTTTGTACATCCTGATGGTCATCGTGTCCCTTGGCTTCGATGTATTGATGCGGTGGAGGAACGGTCTGTTCGTGGCCCTTTAACCGTAGTAGGTGATAGCTCTTTTCGAGTTCGGGGGTGAGAGTAGGGTAGTTGTTGGTCGGGGTGTCTTTGAGCTTGTCTTTGCTGCTCCAGCGGGAGAAGATACCGGGACGCGGGGGTGAGTTTTGGTCTTTACTGCTACGACGCTTTCTGAGGAGTGGCATTGTGTGTGTTGTGCTGTAGGATGTTGAATGTTGGTACGGTTAAGCATGCAGGTATGTCATGGAAACGCACTCGGATTGGGGTAAGCGTCTTTCTATAAGTAGATTTCAATGTCACTGCTGCTTTGTGTCCGTGTAGGTGTTAGCCCCCAATTTTGAACGAAGCCTCGATTTCTCTCCATTCACCCTTCACCAACTCTGCATGCACGGTCACCAACTCTAGTACTATACAGCTAAAGTCTGGACACGGATTGATGGCGACGTATTTAAAGCGAATCGGAAAAAGAGAAGATACGAAGTGTTGGTGGTGTTGGCATGAGTATCAGACCAGAGACCACCTGTTTAAGTGGTGTGAGAGATGGAAACAAGAACAGAAGGATTTCCGGAAGGGGGTTGAGAAAGAGATGATGCAGAAGAAGATCCAGATTCCGATGTCCTTTGTTTTCATGAAAGAATGTATGCAGGCATTGTTGGACTTTCTTTGCTCCACAATGTTGGCAGAGTCAGTGGACCAGAGGAGGAGGCGGAGAGGTCAGAGAGTGAGGGGTTAGCTCTGGGGGGGAGTAAAAAGTTGATGTTTTTTTGGCGGGGTTTTTTTTGTTAGGGGGTTGATGGTGCTCACAACTTTGCTTTTGTTTTGTTTATGTTGGAGGAGAAGTGGGGAGGAAATATGTTAGGTATATGTTATGGCCGCAAGTGGCCGAATGCAATGTGGTTACAAACAAACAAACTCTAGTACTATACTGAAGTTGTGCACTCATGTGTACTATCCTTCTATACCCTCTGCCTGATAAATCTGCGAAAATGAGCCGTCCAATCGAATCCCCGGAACGAAGCCTAGAAACGAAACAGTGGATCGAAAGGTGCTGGCGGTTTCAACTCGTACTTTTACAAGCCGTGTCTCAACCAGCTGTTGCAGGAAATACTCGGCCTACGAGAAGCTTTCCACGAAGAATTGCAAAGGGTTGGCTACAATTAGGAGTTTCTCTCTAATTCCTCAAAATAATGCACACGGAATGAGACGTCCCCATGCCCTGTGAGGTCCCGGGGCTGCAGGGACGGGATGGGAGGTGCTCGATCCCTCCCGTATGCGTCACTAATACTTCACCGCTACGTACCCATCAACATGGCCTCGTACCCCGGCCCTTGATCTCACGTGATTTTACACTAACCGACATGGTGAGTCTGTTCCAAATTGAGACCATGAAAAAAAGTGAGGTGAAAGGGCCTGGAGACATCACTCCACCAAAAATTCAAATTGCCTCCAGAGAGCTGAGCTTTGGGGGGGCATTAGTTTACACCTACCTGAGTCAATGCCGAGCATTTTTTTAAAGAATTCCACCACAGGAACACTCACAGCAGCCTTAACCCGAAGCTGATCCGGATTGTTGCTAGCTTGACCCAGTCACTTTACACCACAAATTTTGCCTGACTTGCTTAGTGCCCCATACAAACTGTATTTCCTTCACCCTAAACTCTTCTTTCCGTGCAAGCCCAGCTCAAACCGGTGGTGTTGAAATTTTCACCAGGTTGACCTATGAACTTTGTGTGGAGCGATGTCTCCAGGCTCCTCTCACAACTTCATTCCCTTGTAACACTATTCCCTTTTTGTCACTTCCATATTCATCTTAGTGCAATTGAGAGCCTAGTTCGAGGCCACCATCAACAGCACTAGAGTAAGGAATGAGGGCTCAGATCGCGATGGCTAGACTGACGGGTGGATTTTTTCGTTTTGTGAGTGTACTAAATGTATGTGAAGTTTTGGGCAGTCTATCAAAAGTAGCAATTAAAAACCCTCTAGCATTACGAAGTGCCAAATCCCTCAGCTCATAAGACCGTACTCAAAAAGACAATCCTCTGGTAAGAAATGTTTAAAATCACCAGGGTTCATACATGCCACTAGACAGGGGAAGGAATCTTGTTTCGAGTCCAGCATGCCAGAGCCTCATTCGCAACGCAAGTCCATTCGCCTCTTTTTGCCGAGAGAGCTTTGTGGCATTTTGCCAACCCTTTGACGTATCCCTTACACTTCTTGTTTGGATGGCCTTTGTGGGATTTGGCTAATCAGCGGCACAGGAATGACCAGCCTAACAATGACTGACCAATGAGCTCGCAGGGCTGAAAAGTGCACCAATATGAAAAAACAGGTGAAATTTAGCGAGCTGCTGCGAGGAGAATACATATACTCTCTTGTATCCCGCATGCTCTTCTCATTTCCTGTATTTCCTCGTAACTTCATTCGTTCTTTAATTAAATTTATTCATTCGTTACCCAACTTTATTCATTATTTACTGAACTCTCCAGTACGAAAAGATGGTGTCGACCAAGTCCCTACTCGCAGTGGGTATGTTGCTGCTCAGGGGCTATGCATCCGCCGAAAACATGGACGACAACAAGGGACAGATCACAAAGGCGCTTTACAACCATGAAAAGGGCGATTACGAGATATATCGTGCACCTGCTCCTACACCGGTTGTTAAAAGAGACCCTGAGTCTGGTATGTTCGTGTCACTTTGAATTCAAGTAGGTTGATTGATAAACATCAGACAGCGGATATGATCCTAGACTCGTGTCTCTGCTCTCCAACTACAGAGCTTGGGATTTCTGCAAAGCATACATCAACCTGCATCCCGTGGTGACCGAGTATGTGACTGTCACTGAGTGTGGATATGGGCGAAGGTGTCGTTCCACCACAGTTACAGAGGTGGCTATAGTAACAGACGTGACCACCATCTCTACAGCTGAAACCTCAACCGGCAAGCTCGCTCCCACTTTCTCCCCCCGCACATCCTAACGGTGAACAGTAACCATCGAATCCACCTCGAGAACCACAACCATCCTAACCACCACCGTCGCCAACCCCACTCTAACATCCACCGTCGGCACCCCTCTCGAAACCCCTGTAGTAGCGGCCCGTGCAATCCGTCCACCCTCCTACCTCAACCGTTACCGCCCATCCCAAATCTCGGCGGCTTGCTCGCAACTCGTCCACACCGCAATCCGTACCCAACACACCACCAAAGCCCGAACCATCCGTGGAACCCCATTCACAGCCACACGAACCGTCACCTCAACAACCTTCACCACAACACAGGAAACAACAAACCCTGTCACCACCGTCACCACCGTGGTCGCAACCTCCACCGTCACCGAGGAAGCAACCACCACGACAATCAAAAAGATCTGCCCCACCCCGCTCTTCCCCGGCGCGTTTGGGATAGGCGTTAATGCAGGCTCCGGGTTGATCGATGTATCAAGTGCTACGACGGACGTCGAGTGTTGTAGTAAGTGCTATTATGATTATAATTCTTGCAGCGGGTGGGTGTTTAGTCAACCTGCGTTTTGTGCTGTGGTTTATTTTGCAGTGGGGTCGGGGTCGAGTGTGACTTGTCCTAATGGATTGGGAGATGTATTTTATCTCACGGGAGGGAATCCCGCGGCGGAAGTGGGGGGTGGGGGGCCATGCTTTGGGAAGAGTGTGTAGGATGGCAGCAAGGGGAAGATGTTTGAGGGGGGAGGGTTGGTTAAATATATATAGTTAATGTAATGGAAGGTGCTATACAAAACGGGGTATGAGCTACGACTGGGAGGCCATATGTAGTTACTTAGGTATTTTGGGGGCTCATTCATAGAGCCTTAAACCAGAAACTGGATCCATGGTGGCCATGCTGTTGACTGGTACTTGAGTATAGAAGACGGAATCTGGAATGTTTTATCTTCGATCCATCTAGATTTCGATGGGAGCAGGGATCACACATTTATGATTTCGCCTTCCATATCCGATTACAGCTGAAGAGTATATCCTGATCTCTATGTTTGCACAGATTGTAAATTGTCCCCTAACTACTCATTTTTTCAGATTAGTTGAAGCATTTTTCCGCAAATCCAATTTAGATCAAGGCGACTGATATGAAAACGATCCCGGTACTACACTGCCAATCTGGACCGTCCATTAGCGCCAAAGCCCGTGAAGTCAGCCATCCCGTCCGTCCCGTCCGTCCGGTCTCGCTCAGGGCGGGACGGGATCGTAGCATGCCGCGCGGCGCGTCCGGAAGATGATATGGTTGGGAACTCCTAGTCTGTGAGGGTGGAACATTTGGATCGGAGTCAGAAAAACCCCTAAAATGGTAATTAATAAGGGAAAAAATCTGCCAAGATATATATTTTGTGCCCTAAAACTGCCTGTTTTCAGCAACTTCTGACCGGGGGACAATTTTTCTGTTACATACAAAAGTCCAACTTTTTGAAAATTCATCAACACCACAACCAAGGCCAGGAAAAATAAAATGTGCTCATAGGATTGTAGACCAGAGACCAATGAAGCGATATATGAAGAGAATATTATAAAAAGTTTTTTTTGGTGTGACGATAGCATTGGCAGTTGATGCTCAAAACCCTCCGGCTTAAGGAGTCCCCAACTATAGACGATACAGCTCATGAGTTGAACATCATCAGAACCCTAATTTGCTTGCATTCTAGCCATTAATGTGCTATCCATGATCTTGGTCATAATAGCTTGGTGTCTCCCGGAGTGGTGCTTTTGCTCTCCACAGTGGTCCCAGGGACTGGCCACAAAAAATCCGAAAATTGAGTGCGGAAAGGATAGCATACTATATGCATCAAACCAAAATTTAGTAGTCCCTTGTATCAGTTTCGGCATTTCAATTTCGGTCCAACTGCTTTTATGGGATTTGTTGAATATCGTGGCACTTACATCACGAAGATATCCTTCAAGCATAATGTAACCTCCATGCACTGAGAGGGGCCTGGCAATGGTTTACGAGCGCACACCACCATGTTATTCAGCACAATATAGTTCTCACAACACGATAAAAAAAATATTACCTTTTTCATATAGCACCGGTACCATCGACTTCTGCTCAAGTTCAGTCGCTACTGCTAGGTGAGGGATTATGAGAAAATCGAGTACCGCATACTTTATCTTACTTAAATGGTACGCTTTCGAGAGGGTTAGTATGGAGAGTAATTGACTTAGATCGGTTACCAACTTTGCCCAAGAGTTTGTTCCTAAGAGTTTCCCAACATATGGCAATTGAAAGCCACTAACCTGATTGCGGTAGTACCTCTAGGTTCCTGATGCTAGTCTCGGATAGCTTACTGGCGTAGCAGTAGCGGTTCGAGACTATCCTGAAGCGATGCGCCCTATCCTCTCTTCTTCCATTCGTTATAGTAGAATGTTTATATTTATTGATTAAGGTCAACTATTTAGATGAAGCGTCGATTATTAGGTGGTTCTGGTCGTCACCTACCTTTCGGGGTTGTTCGGCCAAGTTGAAATAAAAGAAAAAGAGTGTGGAAGCGAGGGTATATCTTTCGTCGATGATGTGGCATGGGTGGTTGAGGGTGAGGATGTGGGGGAATGCACACAACGACTGGAGAGATGCGCCGCGGAAACAACAATTTGGGCAAAGAAGAATGCCTGTCAGTTCGACATGGAAAAAACGGACGCGATGTTGTTCACACGACAAAGAAAGAATAAGGAACCGAAGATGAATGCCCGAGTAAGGGTAGGAAGTTATGAGGTTCTGTACAATAAAGAAGCGACAAGATGGTTGGGGGTATGGCTGGATGATATGCTTACCCTGAATGATCATACGAGAAAGACCTTAGCGAAAGCAAGGAGAGCGCAAAATAGAGTGAGATCCTTGATGGTGAAGAAAGGATTAAGCTCTGAAGGATGCAAAAGGATTCAAGTTGCGGCGGTTCAGGCAGTGGCATTGTATGGAGCTGAACTGTGGTGGCATGGACAAGAAAGTCGGGCTCAGGAAATACAAAGGTTGTTGAACGAACAGGGCAGAAGGGTAACCGGATGCTTTAGAACGACACCCCAAGGAGCTTTGATGAACGATGCAGGTTTACGACCGGCAAAGGCTCTTCTTAATAACCAAGTATGGCGGTATAAGTTGAGACAGATGATGATGCCC
>Ga0307515_10009499_pt1 | contig 18793 bp, 8 predicted proteins | sample 17_EM_MG_FD_194513 | JGI IMG/M metagenome (GOLD analysis project Ga0307515, IMG submission 194513) | Populus trichocarpa ectomycorrhiza microbial communities from riparian zone in the Pacific Northwest, United States - 17_EM | ecosystem: Host-associated > Plants > Roots > Unclassified | place...
GAGAGGATTGAGAAGAGGGTTGGGAAGGGGGCGGGGGAGGGAGGGGACGTGGAGCTGGTTGAGGAGGGAGGCAGCGAGGAGGGCAGGAAGCGGAAGCGGGGTGAGGAGGATGAGGATGCGGCGACGACGGACTCCCAGCAGCCGCGGCTGAAGCGGAAGAGGCGGAGCGCGGACCTGAAAGCTGCTGCGGCCGCTGCTGCTGCGGCTGGAACTGCGGCTGGAACTGCGGAGGACGAGGAAGAGGAGAGTTCGGCTAAGGCGAAATCTAAATCGAAGTCCAAGTCGAAGGATAAGGACAAGAGGAAGCGGAAGCGAGAGGCCGCCGAGGAAGAGCCCTCCCAACCAACCCTCTCGGACGAAAAGGCCGACAAGAAGCGGCGGAAAGCCGAGAAGCGCACGCTGAAGGAGGCAAAGAAGCTTAAGAAGGCGCAGCGGCGAGCAGACAAATCAGGCACGGTCTCGTCCACCACCACTGTTGCTTCCTCCCGCCAATCCACGCCCTCATCCTCAGACGACGCGGCGGAAAAGTCTCAGAAGCAGGAAGTCGCAGTGCCTGCGAGCAAACCCGCCCTTAGCTTCGCGGGTGGCAGGCATGCCGTCAGGCAGCGCTATATTCGGCAGAAGAAGATGGCGTCGATGGATCCGCAGGCGTTGAGAGAGGTGAAAACCAACCGTTCTCCACGATTTCGAATCCCTGCCTTTACTAACGTTCTTCCAGATTTTCATGGTGAAAGCGTAGACGCGAGTAAATTTATTCAGCATAGCAGACGGCGTTTGGGATTGGTTATTACAGAACTCGGCTTAGCGGACTATAGGTATAGCATTTAATAGGTGTTAGCTTCTTGGATAGTATAGTTACTATATTAAATTCACTCCCGAGTCTCTCATCGCCTTTAACCGCCTCAGTTCCCCCCTCACACGTCAATGCACATTTTGAATATTAGAGCGGAAAACTTCCGTATTGGTGTCCCTATGCTAAAACGGCGGGTGAAACCTAGCACTTTCACTTCCCAGCTTACATGTATCCTCTATTTTGAGCCTAAGCCAAGCCCAAGTCCAAGACCCTCAACCCTTTTTATTTTCTCCGCTCCCAAACAGACCAAAGAACAGAAACAGCCCAATCCGCTCATAAGGCATATCAGAACCGCCACGCACTTCGCGGCTTCAAACCAAGCAGTCCAACCATCGGGCCTTCCGCCCATCTCCCTCTCCACCGAGAAGCAGGGAGAGAGAGAGGGCGCCAGGGAAGTGGCCAATGCAAACGAGCAGCTATCCATAATCCCATGCAGCGCCACAAATCCCACCCCCACGCTCCCCTCAAAAAAATATAAAAAGAAGGTTAAAACAGTCCAAGCAAGCCAAACACTACACGTTCCAAACACCATACCCACCCCTTTTCCACTCAACTCCAACCCAAAAGCGCACCAGACAGCGCTGAACAGAACCTAACCAAACCTAACCAACCCAAACCCACGAAGCCTGATCCCCAAAAAACGCCCAAAACACCACCCCCTACGCTACCGCTCGTACCTCGGCAACTCTACCCGCGCCCCAGCCCCCGCCCCACGTCCCAGCAACGCATCGTCGTCCTCATCTTCGTCCAGCACCGGTGCCGAGGGCGCCAGCACGGCAGCCGCAGGACGCCGCACTGCGCCGCCGCTCTCCTCGCCCTCGTCGTCCGGTACATCCTCCGGCGCGCTGCGCTCGAGCTCGAGGCGGCGGCGCTGCAGCTCTTGCTTGTCGTCTGTCGGCGGCAACAGGGGCGCGGGGTGGGAGGGGGAAGAGAGACCGGCGTGGGGTGTGTAGCTAGGTGCTGAGGTGGAGGGGGGTGGTGGCGGTGATCGTGGAGCGCGAGAGGGGTGGTCGAGGGGGGTGATGGTAGAGGAGGACGAGGTGGTGGTGTGTAGGGCGGGGAGGAAAGACCGGGTCGACGGGCCGGCGAAGGGGCGGGTGTCGTCGTCTGCGTGGGGCAGTTGGTGCGGTGGGGCTGCTGCGCGGTAGGTGAGGGATTCGTCTGGGAGGTCGGGGGCGGAGGGGGGGAGGACTTGTGGGGTCGTGGCGGCGGCGCGAGAGGGGTCTGGGGTCGTGGGAGGTTGGCTGGGGAGGAGGCGCGCTTCTGCTTGGCGGAGGCGCTCCTTTTCTGAGAGCTGCGATTCGGGTTCCGGGTTAGGTGGTGGGAATTGCGGATGCGGTAGCGGCTCTGCAGTTGGATGTCCATAGTTTTGGTACGCGTTCTCCGGGTAATAGCCCTCCGGGTACTCTCCTTGGTTCCCTTCCTGCCCATAGTATTGATCCTGGTAGTCGTAGCCGTAATACTCCTGCTCAGTAGCAGAAGGGTAGTAGCGTGGGTCACCTGGTGCCAATTCGATCTGATGAACGCCCTGCTGCATTCCTGGCTCAAGTTCCGGCTCTTGTTTCCTTTTCCCTTTCCGATCGCTATCCTTCGTGCCAATCATAACCTCGAAAACACAAGTAACGACGCTCTTGTCCCGTCTTATTGATTCCGTGTCAATGAAATTGCCTCCCCAGGCAGACATTATGCCGCGGACGGGGTCTTCAAATCTACTAGCCGCAGGTGCGGTACCCAATGCGGTGGGAACATTAACGAGACCGGAGCTTGGAAAGAGCTTATCGAGTCCGGCTAGTTTGCCTTGTAGATCAACAACGACCTCTACGTAGTACTTGAAACTGATCATGGCGCCTGGAACGGATGAGATGGTTGGGAAAGCCTCCTCCGGAACTCGTACAGATGCCTTGACTTCTGCTGTGAAGGTTCGAGGGTCCACGAAAAGCGGTGCGAACGACTGGGCGAGATCCTTACGGAACACATGGCTTGACCCAGCTGAAGATAATGATAATCCCCCTAGACCTGTCCTAGACCTTGGATAGTAATCTTCAGAGTTTGCCTTGTCTGCCTTGTTGTTTGGTACCACAGGTAAAGCTGGGTGCATGTCCACCCTAGCTTGCCGATACAAGGTGATGATAATACCGTGGAAACTTCTGATATGTTTTGTGTGATTGACTGAGATTTTGACAGGAATGTTGTCTCCTCGAAGAAATCCTGCCTTCAGTAATTCAATCGTTGCAGTGATTGTTTTCTCTTTTAATGATGTCTTGCTTCCATTCAGCGTCCCGCCGCTATCGCCTGTGCTAACGGACAATCGCCCGGAGTCGACTCCCGAGCCAGTCACATTGCTGAACTGGCTGTCGAAGCTGACGTCGCTCGGTGCCGGGCTTCCAGGAGCATGGCTCTCCTCTGTAACACTACCCAACTCTGGGACCCGACTACTCCGGGAAGCTTCAGCACCGTCAACGCTTTGCTGTGGAGAGTCCGCAGGTGTGGTTCGCTTCTTGGCATTACTCCTCGCTCTTGATCTTCGGAGTATTGGTTCTAGTGATATGACTCTAGGTTTCGGTTCGAGAATTGGAGCGATATCAATCGTTTCAAGTAGGTATACTTTTGTGTCATGCGTCGTCGTTGGAGAAATAGTTGTTGGCCGCGTTAATGTCGCAGACAACATGTACGAAATCGTGCCGCGTTCAAACTATAGTTCACCGAATGATCAGCATAGAGCGCTTTAGGAAGTGAGTAGCAACAGGAAAGAGAAACCCACATCAATGCTACTCGGGAGACCCTTGCTTGGAAATTCCTGCTCAAAATTAAAATGATATACTCCTTCTCCTAACCTCCCTTCGCCACAGAGGACGGATTCGTCCTCGAACAGCGTAGCAAAACCATTACCAAAATAGCTCCCAGTCTTTCTCCCCTTTCCTGTCCCTACACTGCTATTATGCGCGCGAAACCCATCCCCTGGTGCATTCGGATTTTTGAAAACCTGGACGTATCCGTGCAGTGAAATGACAAGATGGGTGATCCTCAACGGCTTGACGACCTTTAGGACAACGCTCCCGGTGATGAGATCTCCCGGCGAGTACTGGCGGTGCGGGTCATCTGGCCGGATATAAAACTCCGTAATACTCCGCGTCTTGGATTGCAGCGGTGATTTTAACCTCGCAAGTAGTGACCTGCCGGGTGCCGATGTCTGTGAGGAAAGCGAAGCGCGTGCCGGACTGGAACTCATGCTATTTTGTATCGTTCACATCATGCGGCAACCCGCGTACAGTACGTTCAAATACTGGCTTGGCTTCGCGTGTGATTTTTACTCCACAAGAACCTCCAAAAGTATGATGGTGTGGGTTTTATTGGGTCGGGCGCGTAAGGAATTGAGTGTTGATGTGTTATATAATAAGTCGCTATGCCCGAAAGTCCAGGGTGGGTACTCCGGGCAAGGTTGTACCGCTAGGGCTGATGCGAGTCTGGGCAGCTGGCGCCGCGGAACGGCTGACTGAATGGCAATCAGGCCAAATTTATTTTGGGCGGATGGCTAATGTTAGGACTTTTGTTTTAAGCCCAAGAGTTAGTGAGGGCGGACGTGGTAGCTGAGAGTTTGGAGGGGTCGAGGACGCGCAAGCGTAGCAAGTTCTACTAGGGCGTGTTACGAAACTGAAACGTGTCGGACGGACGAATTAACAGCTAAAACGAATATGAGCGACGAAGTTTGGGAATGGGAATGGGAATGGCTCTGTGGCGATTGGAAAGTTCAGACTGACAGGAGTTGGTTCCGCGTGGGTGGGGATGGGGAGGCTGTGCTCAAGTTCTAGGCCTAGGCAAATGTGGTAGAAGGCACTGGGACTGGCCCAGAGTTCCCATGATGCCCGGGAGCAACCAATTCGCAACGGGGAGGGGCAGCGCAATGGCGATGGGTTGTATAGCAGCGATGTAGGGCGATTTAGAGCAGTGTAAGATTAAAGAGCGGACTCACGATCTGATAGCGGAGAAAGGACGTTAAGGTTGCCCAGAGAGATGCTGAGCATCGGGCGGTTCTTGGCTTGCCAAGGTGTCTTGCAGGCCAACAAGCACGCAGCAATGACATGGGCCGACCGGCAGGCGATTGGGCTAGAGGTTTGGGCAGTTTGGGCGGTTTGGAGAGCCTGGTGCTGACCGAAGCGCAGTCAGGGGCTGAGTTTTTATCAGATGGAAGAAAACGATGTAGGAAGGCCTTTCAGCTGGGAGATTTTTGAAATGGGTGGGCGGGCGTGAGATGAGGTAGCATGCGTGCACGGCGTGGTAGGCTCCACAGGTGCAACCCCTAGTACAAATACGAATCATCGCGAAGCTTAGCTTGCCATTATTCCATGGTGAGGGAGCCAGCCGCCGGCTGAAAGACGCAAAAAAGCAAGGATGCAAATTTGCGCAGGGCTCGCTCGCTGGCCACCACATCCCGCACACACCCTGCACATATACACAAAAGACGTAACACTCATTCAACATTCACTCACGTACACACACATATCAGCCGTCGCACCACCTTTCCCGCACAGCTATTGGCCCATCGACATCGTGTCCAGAGCCCTGGTAGCATCTGTGACGGGATTTGCGGACTACCGTACTGCTGCAGCTTTGGCCTCAAGCTTCTCAAGCGTCTCTCGTAATTCCAATAGTCAGCGGAAGCTGCCGGCTAGAGGGCATGGATAACACTGCGGAGTCCAAGGTCCATCAGTCGGGATTAGGCAATCATCCACGGGAGCGCAGTTGACATGTGTTTTGACTGGAGCTTGACCGGAGCTTGACTGGAGCTTGACTGGAGCTTGACTGGCGCTTGAATCCCCACAGCTGGAGACGTGCAAAAACAAGCCCTTCCGCCAAGCACGGCTTGTTCCCAAATGCAAGGGTGGGAAATGCTTGAAAGGAGCGCAATCCTGCCCCCGGTTCTGACGTAACACTACCAGTACAATCCCACTTCTAATCACTTTTGTGTACACCGAATCCCACTGAGACGCCGTCTTGCCGACTAAAATACGTAGATCTGTATATTGCTCAGGTCATTCATTGCATGTTGTGCACATGATGCAGCTCCATCCTGACTCGTTTCTATATAAAACTGCACAGGGATGGCGACATTACGGTCCAATCAGCTCCCGGCACCGGCAGCCCTCCTCTCCTCCGCCGCCTCTGCGCGCAGGTGTCGCCCTACTTCCATCTCTAACAATCCATGCGAGACGCCAGCCTGCCGTCGGCGTGGCTTGCTGAACAGGCAATTCCACAGATCCTCTTGCCCTACAATCTCCCCATCGCCTTTCTTCCGCAACAACTTTCGCAGCGGAGCTTGCTGCAGCTCCATTGAGTTCGCTGCATCAATGGCGTTTTCTTGCAGCGCTGGAGTTGCCGTGTCAGAGCACGAGCTGCTCGCAAACTCTTTCTGCCTTCTGCCCATGTGCTCCAACCGTCGAGAAACAGATATGTCGTATATTGCCTCCTCTACTGTCTCACTAATCAAATACATGTACACTGTCGTTGGCCGTTGCTGTCCGATCCGGTGTACTCGAGCTATTGCCTGAAGTTCGATGGCAGGGTTAATGAGTGGCTCGCAAAGGAAGACGTGTGTCGCGTTGACCAGATTCAGCCCCGATGAGTCCGACTTTGCATCCAGTAGGAAGCATTCAATACTGGCATCCTGACGAAACTTCTCAATGCCGTTTTTATCCTCGATGCTGCTGCACCCGATCTTAAACTGTTTCAGCGCCCCTCTCAGAACTTCCAGAAAGTCCCGAAACTGTGAGAAAATGATGGATTTGGCACCTGGGTCGTGTTCCCGTATCCACAAAATATGTCTGTCAGCATGTCAGTCGGAAGTTTCTCGGAACCGTACACCTCTTCACATACCGTGCGATGGTGTCAATCTTGGTACCGAAAGACCCGTCAAGCTCAACAGCTTTAATTTCGTTCATAACGGCACTGCTAATATCCGAATATATTGAACTGTGTGATGTTGGGGAAGACGGCTGGTCTGGAGTTTCACTTTGATGGCTCTCCTCTTGTGCCTGTATCTCCTTTGGTTTGTAGGTAATATCGTGGAAGTCAGCCGTGGCCAGTTTCCGTTTACACACCTAACAATCATCAGCTGGATCTTCCGAGCTGCTCTGGCAATGCTTACCGGGCAGTTGCGGTGCTGATGCCACCACAACCGAATGCATTCCTTGCAATACTGATGTCCACAAATGGTGAGAACCCCGACTTCAAAGTCTGCCTGGCAAATCACACAAATACGCTCGCCTTCTTGGTTGTTTTCGTTCCTCAAATGAAGCAGGAAACGTTTTTTGGTCCTGAAGGTTGCTAGACGACGGACAGCTGATTCTTCCTGGGCGCCCTGAGCTTGGAGAGTTGCAACATCCAACTCCTCGTCCAGTTCTTCTCTCCACGGAGTAACCGTATCCGAGATATGTTGGAGTTGACGATAGAACTCCAAGCGTTGGTTCATTGTCGTTCGGAAGAGCTCTTGTTCTCTCTCCAACTCAGCGAGCGCTTTGGACTCTGCACTGGAGATTTCTTGAATCTCGCTCAGTTCTCGCTCAACAATACCAAGTTCCATACGAGCGCGCTCATTACCACCATCAGCTTGCCATTGAAGTGTGGTCACCGAAGATCGTGCTACCGAAATGACACCTTTCAAAGAACTGTCCTTTGTGGTAGGCTTGAGCTTGTCGCGAATGTTCATCACCTTAAGCATGAGTTCAGGGGCATGACCTTCCCCATCTTTTGCCTGCTGACTCCCCAACTTCATCTCGTGATCAATGAGCTCGTTGCTTAACCCAGTAACAGCAAGATTCCTATCGGCTACGATCGCCCTGAGCGCCGCAATGTACACGTAAAGCTCGTCCTGCGCTTTCGTGGAGTCCTCGTATTCGTCTCCTGTGGTCTCTTTATCCTCATCTTCATCAACTAGGGGTAAAAGTAAAATATTAACAACTTTCTTACGCCATTCGTTAAGTTGGCTGGCTTGCTTATTGAGGATATCACTGATCCGGTCCATCATATCAAGAACTCTGCGGTTCTCAATGCCGCCGTAATCTTCGAGTTCTCGAATATTGGATATTTGGGCAAACAACCTGGACTTGATCTTGGAATCGATCTTCTGGATTTGTCGTTGAGCACGGGTATGGGGCTCATGTAGAAGTTCTTTCCTGATTGCTTTAGCTTTATCATAAAACTCCGTCTCCAGCTTCTCCAGTCGATGGAATTCCTCGGATTCAGGCTTCGTAATATTTTCATTTGATTTGATCTGAAAGTACGAGGTACCAACGAAGAAGTTGCACTGGTGCTCCAGTTCTAGTGCCGATCGGAGGCTTTTACGAAGTGCGGAAAGACGTCCGGCTTTTTCAGTACCTTTCTCTTCAACATCTGAATTCTCTCCATCGCTTGGCATTAAGGAGGGATCCCCAATGCCACTTTCTGAGTTGCTGATTCTCTCTTGCTCTTCTCGAAGCTCATTTCGACAATCCTGAACGAATCGGGATGCTTCCGAAAGAGCAGCAGAATAGACCTCAAGCGCCTTTTGACTACGATTCTCATCACTTTTCACGTTAGCGATGATGTGGCCCCGCAACAGCTGCGCGAGGAGCAACTCCCGTTCCTCTGCTTTTAGCAAAGTATCATTCTGCTCTATCATCACCTCTAGCACTTCTTCCACCGTGCGTAGAGGTCCGTTTTTGCGACCCAGTGCTTTTCGGTTCCTTCGGCCTACTTGTGCATGAAGGCATGTCTGGCGCAGGCGGATAAGCCATTCTCGCATTTTTTCAACAATCGCAGGATCATGGGGATCCCACTCGTCCGTAGTCGGTGCTCCTTCAGGTGTTAGACAGCAAGCCTCACACATCTGTTTCATTAACTCGGAGTAGTTCTGTTCCTCGATTGCCGTGAAAGGTATGGTGATGACGACGCGCTTTTGAGGAGGGAGCCGGAGCTCTTGACGGATCTTATCTTTAGTATGGCGCATGGCAATGTGCCCAAATATCTGTTTAAATGTGGCTATTAAAAATTAGCGTGTCTGCAAAGCAAATAATCTCGACATTCGGAGATGTCTCCATGAAATAATCACCCTTATCTACTCTGCCCCAGAGTGTCTTTGAGCTACAATACGGTTCATAACGTAAAAATATGAGAAGGCCACGTAAATCTCGGACATCTTTTCTCAGAGGCGTCCCTGAAACAGCCCAAGCATTGCATCGAGGAATTAGGCGAGCCACAGTAGCTGCCTGGCTGACCCCGCTTTCCACCATTTGAGCCTCGTCAAGACAAACTCGCCACCAGGATATTTGTACCAACGGACTTCGACGAGGCTCATGCTTTTTGGGGTGACGGAAGTTTCGGTCCGGAACAATATTGGCATAATGTACTTCCCTAGAAAGAACACTATATGTTGTCAAAACCACGTCATATTCCAGCAAATTCTCAACCGATGCTGCCGCATCATTCGATTTAAGAGCTGATTCTGAAGGAAGGCCTTTGTAGTGTAAGACTTTCAAATGAGGAGCGTGGGTGTTGATTTCAGTCTTCCATTGCTTGAGTATCGAGCTTGGTGTGATGATGAGTGTTGCCCCGGAAGGAGTCACCGAAGTGCCGGAGTAGGCGTCGAAAATTGGGCTTGAAGTAGATTGACGGTTATGGAGACACATGAGGGCAATAAGCTCAACGGTCTTCCCCAAACCCATTTCTTCCGCAAGAATGCCACCCCGTAATGCTCTCTGGGCATCCCATATAGAATTAAAGTCTGTCACGCACAATCCTCTGGTATGGCTGACATAGCATGTATTCCCAGTAGCATCCTGCATCTTTCTGAAGGACGCTGGAATGATAGCATTCGTAGATTCCGGAGCCTGGATAGGTGTCAATGCATCTTCGCCAAAAGACACACCCTCTCTTTGCAGCAGCCAGTCTACAGCCCTCTTCTGAAATGGGTAAAGTTTGCAATTGATTGCGCCGCTCTGTATCCTGGTAGAGACTTCACGGTTTGTTGGTGGCACATGGACATTTTCATAGAAATCTTGGAGTGACCATCCAGAAGTGTCCTGTGCAGAACCACTCGAGAAATATGTATTCAGAAGTCGTAGTTCCTCCTGTGCTTTGGCACTTTTCGGCCCTTTTGTATCTATCGCCGACACGCCAACAATCCATCTGATCTGAGTATCAAGTCGAAAACAAGGGCGTCCGTCTCTTGGGGGGTATATGGAGCATCGAGAGAATGCTGTGTGAATCGCTCCAGAACGATTCTTTCCATTTCGCCGCCCTGAAAACGCCTCAATATTTTCAAGATGTTGCGCAATGTTTCCTAGCGAATTAGTAGTGGCATGCAAGAAGAGAGTAGAGGATTGGTATGCGTCGGTCGATAGGGAGATGGCGAAGCGGCTTGCGGAGCTGCGCGTAAACGATTCAAGATAGACTTCGAGAGGTTTCACGCTTTCATCCCAACTACATGAGCGGAATAGTTCTTCATCAGGAAAACGCTAAGATCTATCAGTAAATCCAATGATTCATGTCAAATGTGTGGCTCACAAGATCTATGGAGATATGGGCAAGAACCACGCTATTTAAGCTCTCGAATGAAGCTGATGAACCTGCATCAACCGAGGTTTTGCTGTTGAGTCGTCTCTTCTTCGGTGGCGGGCCTTGAGCATCTGTTTCGGTACCTGCGCTTTTCGAGGTAAAGAAGCTGAGAAATGTTTCTAATGAATCAGAGGATGGGTCAGATGTATCGTCCAGGGCGTCGCAGAACTCTGCGTTTCGCACTTCTGCGACCGCACGGAGTGCCGCCATGATGTTGGGCGGGTTGCAGAAGAGTGGGAGGATTAAAGATGGCGGAACGGGAAGGACTAAAGACCACCCTTAGCGACGTTAGCGAGGTTCAGGGCTGAAGCCTGACCAATCGGGCAAGTGCGAGTCACCCATCCCTCACTCTAGCGATAACTCATTGTCATCCTCTTCTCCTAGCTAATTAATACCGGACGATGGGCGCACCTTCACGTGGTGTCCGGTGTCTGGTATCTATCACTTACTGGAGTCGTGAACCGATTTGTATTGAGAAGCTAAGACGCAGCTAAGACGAGCCCGAGTGGACGATAACACAGGCGTTCACGCAATAGGGGGAGAGAGGAAGGCAGTCTCCCATCAGTCAAACGGATCAACTCGAACGCGTCTACCGGCCTACACGAATACGGCTGATCTTAACCCGAATGCCTTGAACCTTGGCGCTTAAAGACTATGTCGTTAACGACTTAGAGGAATGGCCGTTGTACTATGACGGTAGCCTACGACAAGAGAAACCACGTTTTGGTGTTGAACACCGTGGTTTTACTCCTAACCTCGACCACGCGTAGATTGCCATTCTTACGACCCCCACCGTACACCATAGGTGGAGGCCTCGACATTACTACCAATGGGAACCCCGAGGCGTAGTTGGTACACAAAGGCTGTTAGGCAGTTATGGACGGGCTATCCCTTAACCCGCTGAGTTGCGTCCATCTGCTATCAGTAAATATTTAGCCGGATAGATTAATAAGATCAAATCGCCGTGCTCAGGAATATCCCTTAACCCGTTGAGGCGCAACGCCAAGCTGGCTCGTGTATGAACACCAGTATCTGTCAGATAACTCATATAGAGCTATTCATTGATGAAATGGGTTAATTGATTGATGATCTTGATCGTGTCTTAATCGTTGGTTGACCTAGGGCCCCTGGGCTTAGATTATCTCAGTTGACTCAGACCCTCAGAGAGAAAATCCACCTCACCTCCTGCAAACTCCTAAACCAATCAGCGGCTGGCACCGCCACACCTAAGCCAATTAGAGACTGGCGCCGCAGCCTAATGTACGCCGCAGGCGTTAGTGCTTGCGCTAGCTCTAGTAGCCAATTACAGAGCCTTAAGGTGGATTCCTCTCCGAGGGTCTAAGAGATTATAGTTATAATTTATAAGGGCAGGCCAGCCTGCCTAGTAGACAACGGTTATTCGCCTTTAACGCGGTATATTGCCCCCTAATACACCACCACTTAACTCGCCGATACCTCCATTTAAAAGCCCTCCTCTTACTCTATAGAATCCATCCGTAATAGAGCCTAATTATGCCCCTAATATCTCTACAAACGTCTCTACAAATGTCTCTGCACGAACGCGCCTGCATAAACGCCTGTATAAACGCCTGCATAAACGCCTATACAAAGCTCTGCTCAAAGCTCTATACAAAGCCGTTTATAAGGCCTTTAAAAATAAGCCTAAATACAAGGTCTATATAGAGAAGCTCTCTGCTCTGCTCTCTACTCCGCATGAGGCTCTACTTAAAGCTCTATCAAAGCTCTACTCAAAGCTCTACTTAAGGCTCTGCACGGAGCTCTATTCGAAAGCTCTGCTTAAAAGCTCTATATAAGGCACTACTTAAAGCTCTACTTAAAGCTTAATACGGAGCTCCAAAGCTTTCCTAATACGCAGCACTAATATACTAGGAAGACTCTAATCGTCTACACGAACGGCTCTATAAACGTCTATACGATTAATCAACTAAACGCCGTACGAACGGCTTTATAAACGTCCATATAATTAATTAATTAAGTTACCCACACGAACGCCCGTACGAATATCTGTACGTCTGCAATCTACACGTCTGCACGCCTGCATATGGCTCTACACATGGCTCTGCACAAAGCTCTGCACGAAGCTCTACACGAAGCTCTGCACAAAGCTCTACACGAAGCTCTGCACGAAGCTCTGCACGAAGCTCTACCAAGGCTCTGCAAAGCTCTTCCAAAAGCTCTACCAAAAGCTCTACCAAAAGCTCTACCAAAAGCTCTACTCGAAGCCCTATATGAAGCTCCAAAGCTCTACTAACACGCAGCACTTATACTAGGAACTCTCTAAAATCGTCTCTACGAACCTCTCTACGATCGTCTCTACAAACGTCTGCATGAACGTCTGCATAAACTCCTACACGAACACCTGCACAAAGCTCTGCACGAGGCTCTGCTCGAGGCTCTGCTCGAGGCTCTGCTCAAAGCTCTGCACGAGGCTCTGCTCGAAGCTCTGCACGAGGCTCTGCTCGAAGCTCTGCTCGAGGCTCTGCTCGAAGCTCTGCTCGAAGCTCTGCTCGAAGCTCTACTCGAAGCTCTGTCAAAGCTCTGTCGAAGCTCTATCGAAACTCTGCTAGAAGCTCTATCGAAGCTCTGCTTAAAGCTCTATCAAAGCTCTATTAAAGCTCTATCAAAGCCCTGCTCGAACCTCTGCACGACGCTCTGCTCGAAGCTCAGCGCCCTAAAGGCGTCACTACGACTACGTCGCCTGCCAGAACACAACACGACGGTAGTATAGGTATAGTTTAACCAGGCGAGCCGGTTGTTATAGAATAGAAAAGGCGCCTCTATAAATTTGGAAGGAAACGGAGTGGTGGTGGTAGAGTACGGCTGTTATTTTAATGCGGCTAGCGGAGTGGGACCAGTTTCAAAAACGTACCTTTAAACTTTAAGGCTGTATCTCGCCCCCTAATATAGTAGTTAGCTAGGTATAATTATTATAATTTAATAAAAGAAGAGATTATAATTTAAATACATCGCGCACTAAGACTGTAGCTAGTATATTCACGCCGCTAGAGTTGTTTAAAACTAATATATATTGGAAAAAGTACCCAGTTTATACTAAACGCGCGCTTATAATCTCTCAGACGCTTCGCAGAGGAATTTTAGGGGTAGTAGGGGTAGTAGGGGGTAGCGCGGCGTTCTATTGGCTTAGGAGTTAGTGCGCGCCATGCAACGCCACAAATTCCTCAAAGAAGCGGCTAAGGCACCTGAGATAAGGCTTAGACGAAGATATTTATAATGCACGTGACCCGTACACGTGACTTGTGCACGTCCTACGCCACAGAGAATACAGATTATCTGATATACCCCCTTAGCTTTAACCTGGTTGAGGACGAAGCTAGCTACCTTCTCGTGTTCGTCTATGCGTTAATTAAACCGTAATCTTATCTAAATCCTTCCTTCTCGCCCTAACCTTCTCCCTTAGGTCCTTTAGTTGCTTCTCCTTATTTAGCCGCTTCTTAATATCTACCATTCCGATTATATTAACGAAGCTCTTAAACCTCTACTTGGGCAGGGCCTTTGTGAGTCTATCGGCGATTATTTCCTTTGTCGCTGTTTATTAAAATTATACTTGTCTTATTACGTATTCCTAACGTAGCTAGTATTAATAGATGTTAATATATTAGAGCTTTATAATTAGCTTTACCGTATTTTTTATAATTAGTTGGAGCGTCTGGGTATTGTTATATTTAATAATTAAGGGCTTATTTAGCTATAACGTTATTACTTTAAATAGCCTACTAATAAAGATAGCTTCCTTTACTATTTGTAATAAGGCTAATAACTTAGCTTCTATGCTCGACGTCGTAACTATACCCTGCTTGTTTGCTCTTTAGGCAATTGGCCCCCCGAATAGCTTTATAATATATCCTTGCGAGCTCTTTCTATTAATGGAGTTGTCTGTAAATGATGCGTTGCTAGTACAGATAAATAATTGCGCTTTACTTCTACCGTCTCCGTCGTTTCGTCCTTAGTCGCGTATTTCTTTGTCTTTCCTTCTACCGTTTGTTCCTTCCTTATCTCCTCTATAGTAGATTGCTCTACTTCTCGTGCTATATAGGTACTGGATAACTCTATTTACTGCTTGATAGTGCTCTTAGCTTGGGTCCTAATTAAACCTTACTAGCCGTAATACTGTAAAGGTAATATCTGGACGCGTTATAGTAGCTATATAAAGTACTAAACCTAGTTTTCTCTAATATAGTATTATAGAAGCTGGTAGGGATATAGGACGGACTAATAGGTCTATATTAGGGGACGGACGCATTAAACGGATTATATGGTAATTGGTAGGGAGGAGTTCTGATTCTGCTATAGGAGTGTCTAGAAGACGCCCTCTAAGATCTATCTTATACTAGTTAGCTATCTTCTTAATATAGGCTTCCTGGGATAGCTATAGGAGCCTCTGTCTACGATTATATAGCACGTAGATTCCTAGGAACTATTTTAGCTCGCTAAGGGTACTTATTTAGTATTCCTTGCTTAGCTTCTTAATTGCTTCTTAAGCTTTCTTCTTATCTATCTTTTAGTAGTAGAAGATAATATCGTTAATATAGAAGAAGATAACTATTTTACCTTTTAGTATAATACACGGCTTTTAGGGTACTTCTTTAAAACCTAATTCGTTTAATAAGCTTGTGAGATTCTTCTGCTATAATAGTGGTGATCGTTATAGTCCGTATAGGGCTTTTCTTAAGCGTAGTACTTTGTCTGTCTTTCCTTTATTAAACCCTGGCGGTAGCTTTATATAGATGACCTTATTAAGATCGTAATAGATAAACGCGTTAACTGCATCTATCTATATCGTCTCTAGGTCGAATTTTGCGGTGATCGCTATTAGGGTTCGGAAGGTCGTACTAGCTAATGTAGTAGCTCTTATAGGTAGGTCTCCTGGGGCCTGTTAATTTCTATAAACTACTAAGCATGCCTTACATTTCTAGAGAAATCTATACTTGTTTGTCTTATAGACGAATATCTACATTAAGCTAAGGACCTGCTGTCCCTTTATGTACTTCTTATCTGTTTCTTAAAATGACCTTATTTAATAATAAGATTAGAGATAGGCTCGTTAAGCCTCTTAGAAATGATCTTAAAGAGGATATATATTAAGGTCGTGGATTAACTAAGGTAGTGGAGGTAAGTTCTTCCTTTATAATCTAATATTATATATTCTACCTAATTTTAGCTTGCTATTATTAAGTTAACTATTAAGGTTAAACTTTCTTCCTGCTAAGAAGGCGCCGTAATAGGCTAAGGTAATCCTTTTAGTAATAAAGTCTTTAAACCTATTATTATAGGCTTCCTTAAATAAGTCTTTAGCCGAGTTATTAAATACCCCCTAAGTATTAAACCTGTCTCTAGCTCGTTAAGCAATATCTTAATCTTATATATCTGACTTTATTGGATACTTAACGTAAAAGGCATATAGAGATTCTTTATCTTCTTCCGTTGGAGGTGGCGTATAATATATATCTTTAAGAGCTCTTATAAGCTTAAGGTCTGCTAACTTATTAAAGGTTTAAACTGGCTTATTAACGTTATCGTCTTCCTCTTAAATTAACGGTTTAAATACTTCTTTATTGTTTTCTAAAAGGACCTTATTCTTAGTCTGGTTATTAAGGAGTTAAATCTTCTCAATTAGCGTGTCTAATTTAGCGTATAGGTCCTTTAAGATGTCCCTTTGCCTACTATTAAAGAACGTCTTTTTGTTAAAGATAATATCCCTTATAGAGATAACGATACCCTTATATAGGATCCAGATCCTATAAATATTGGTAGAGTTATAGCTGACGAGGTAGCTAATATAGGCTTATAGATCTAGCTTGCTTAGCCTTTTCTTCTTTAGTTAGGCGTCTAATGTTATCGCATACGCCCTACAGCTGTAGGCTTTTAGGTGCGCTAGTTGCGGCTTTCTTAATCTCCTATTAGCTAGGAAGGTATAGAACCTCTTATATAGTAATATCTAACTATTGCTTTCCCGTGGCGTTTGATCTTGAAGGTAGACTATATAGTTAACTATCTTGTTCTATAGGTTGTGTGGTAGATTAGCAGCAATTCTTATTGCTTGTGTTCTCTTAATAATTATACCCCTTAAGCGTTCGGCGGTACCGTTCTAAGCTTAGGTATATAGCGCTAAAGGCTTAAATATAATCCCTTAAGTTTGTAGCTATTTAAGGGTTCTCCTTTTCCCTAGCTCGTTGTCTAATCTAATAGTGTTGACTTTAAGGTTATACTTTAGACGAATCTACTAGACGAAATCTTTAAGCACCCTTAGTGTCTCCTTCTCCTTGCCGTGCGTTATTATAAAGTATAGGAAGGATCTTCCTAAGTAGGTGTTGTGGATAAGTATAACTCGTATAAATCCGGTATATGCTTTTTTAAGGTTAGTCTAGTTAATATAAAGGTTAAGATAGGGTTTATTAATTTTCTGTTTTAAGAACCTTCTTAAGACCTAACGCTTAATTTTGGCGAGACTGCAATATTAATATTCCGTTATCTTTAGGCCTCGAAGTTTAACTCCTAAGGCGTTAAGACCTAAATAGTAAAGGCTTATAAGTCCTAGATGACCTAGACGCAGATACTATAAATATATATTTCCTTTTAAATCTAGACGAGCGTCTCTTAATAATGCTCTGCGCTTTCGTTAGTGTAGTAGTTGGCTTATATTAAACGCTAATAGACTTCTTAGTCGGACGTATTTAATAGTCTATTATTTATAACGTTCTTCCATTTAATATAGGATTGTGTCGTCCTTCCAAACTAGAAGATTGTTATCTCCTTTATTGTCCTAGTAGTACCCTCGTTTTTAAAGTAGATGGAATAATATAAGGTTTATATTAAAGTCCGTATAAAAGGCAACGTCCTTAAGACGTAGGATTCCCTTACTTTTATCTAGTTTTATAACTTAGATAGTGATGTTGCCGTAACCTAGTATAGGCGCTTCTGAGCTGCCGGCGATAATATATTCGTATCTTAAAGCTTTCCTAAAGTTATAGAAATAAGAGAGGTTATTAAAAATATAGAAAGTGGTTCCTAAGTTAAGAATAGTTAATAGCTTTAGTAGATGGAGTTAACCGGTATAATACAATTTTAGGAATATTATATTAGCTTCTCCCTTAATCTTAACTTCCTAACTCTTGTCTTGTTATTATTAAGCCTCGTCTTCCTATTTTTTAAGTCTGATCTTTGTAACTTAGTTAGCGAGATTCTTATTCTTTTCTACCTTCTTTAGTGCCCTATTAATACGCGTATCTCTTATTATAACTCCTATAGGTCTCTTATCTTTAAATAAACACTAATAGTCCTGTAGGGAGTGTCCTCGTATTCTGTACGCTAAGTACTTAGGTATTGGCTTTTTATAGGACGTCTTCTTATCTACTAGTGTCCCGGCTCTCTTTAAGCGTTTATTATATGCTAAGGCTCTTCCTCTTTATAAACCTTTAGTAGTATTAGAGTAATCCTTAATAGCTTACTCTGTGAAGTCTGCATTAAAGGTACTCCCTCTTATAGTAGTATTGGCTTTCTTTAAGGGTGTTTTAAGTCCTTCTTATAGCTCCTTTACTACTCTATAGTATTTAAAAGATCTTAACTTCTGCGGGTTATTTAACTCGGTAGTATACTTTATACAGTAGGCGTCACTAAAAGGTTAAATAATGTCTACTAATTCTTAAAGCTAGATTCTATCAGACATTTAAGGGATCTTATACTTCTCTCTTAGTAATATCGCATGTTCCCATTAATCTAGCCATTAGTTTAATTTTAATAATTGTTTAAACCCCTTAAGGGCTTCCGTGTACTAATATTGTACCTTCTTTCTAATAAATAATGAGGTAGGTTCTGTGTTCTCCTTTAACCGAGATAGCTATTCCTTAACGGTTATAGAAGGGTTAAGCAGTAGCTTCTTCTAAATTAATACTGTAGACGTAATCTAGGTGCGTATCTATTGTAGATGCTCTTCCTGTTTTAGGAAGTACTTTATATTTTAATTATAGTATTGTCTGCTGTTCTCGTACGTCCTCTATTAATTTGTTGAGAGCTGTGTATATAAGGTTGCATTCTTATTTAAATCTATGACCTTTGGATAAGGTGGTTCTTGTAGTAGACCTCGTTAAGGTGCTGTATTATCTGGGTCAACGTGGGCCTAAATTCGTTTGTCCGCGAGGGCTTGTAGTTGCCAGATCCATTGCTCCCAGTCTTCCGGCTTATTGAGGATGATCGTATTCGACGAACTCGACGTCGGTGGAGTCATTTGACTGATAGGCAGATGGGAATTGAGATGGAATTCGTCGTCAGGATCGTCCCGTCGTCAGGATCGTCCTTGTCGTCAGGATCGTCCTT
>Ga0307515_10009501_pt1 | contig 18792 bp, 14 predicted proteins | sample 17_EM_MG_FD_194513 | JGI IMG/M metagenome (GOLD analysis project Ga0307515, IMG submission 194513) | Populus trichocarpa ectomycorrhiza microbial communities from riparian zone in the Pacific Northwest, United States - 17_EM | ecosystem: Host-associated > Plants > Roots > Unclassified | place...
CACGCCCAGGCCCTGCCGCACGAGAGCGCACACCGAGGCGGCGCTGGCCGTCTCCAGCGCCAGGCGGCGGCGCACGCCCTGCTGCTCGAACATGTCGTCCACCAGCAAGCGGTACGGGTCGGCCGGCGCGAAGCTGACGAACGGCAGATTGGCGAAATCCTTCGGCTTGAGCAGACGTTTGGCCAGCAGGGGGTGGCCGTCGGGCAGCACGCACACCTCGTCGGCCTGCAGCAGTGGGGTGAGCGCGGTGGCCGCCGGGGCGTGGATGCGCTCGCACAGCCCCAGGTCGAAGCGCTGCTCGGTGAGCCACTCTTCGAGCAGCGGCGACTCCTGCGGCGTGATGCTGATGCCCACCTGCGGATGGGCGGCCGCAAACAGCTGCGTGGCCTGCGGCAGCAGGCCGTGCGCCAGCGCTGGCAGGCAGGCAATGGCAAGGCGGCCCTGCGTGAACTCGCGCAATGACTTGGCGGCCGAGGCGATGCGGTCGAGCCCCAGGTAGGAGCGCTGCACCTCTTCGAGCAGCGCCAACGCTTGCGCCGTGGGGCGCAGCCGGCCACGCACACGGTCGAACAGGTTGATCTGCAGGAGCTGCTCGAGGCGCGCGAGCTCACGGCTCACGGTCGGTTGCGAGCTGTGCAGGGCGAGAGCTGCCTGGGTGACGTTGCCGGTGTTCATCACAGCCCGGAACACCTCGACCTGGCGATGCGTGATCTTCATCGATCCAGCATATCAAGAATGAATGGATGGCTGACAAACAAGTAGTTCTCAGAATGCCTCGCCCACGGCACCATGCAGGCCATGAACCCATTCAGCCCCTCCACGCTGCGCGGCATCGCGCAAACCCATGGCACGCCCGTCTGGGCCTACGACGCCGCCACCATCCGCGAGCGCATCACCGCGCTGCGCGCCTTCGACACCATTCGCTTCGCGCAGAAGGCGAACTCGAACACGCACATCCTGCGGTTGATGCGGCAAGAGGGCGTGCGGGTCGATGCGGTGTCGCTGGGCGAGATCGAGCGGGCACTGGCGGCGGGCTACACCGCGCCGGGCATCGTCTTCACTGCCGACCTGTTCGACCACGCGACGCTGGCAAAGGTGGTGGCCACGAAGATCGACGTCAACGCCGGCTCGATCGACATGCTGCACCAACTCGGCGCGCTGTCACCGGGCCACCGTGTGTGGCTGCGCATCAACCCCGGCTTCGGCCACGGCCACAGCAACAAGACCAACACCGGCGGCGAGCACAGCAAGCACGGCATCTGGCACACCGACCTGCCGGCTGCGCTGGCAGCGATCCGCCAGCATGGGTTGAAGCTCGTGGGCCTGCACATGCACATCGGCTCGGGCGTCGACTACTCTCACCTGGAGCAGGTGTGCACCGCGATGGTCGAGCTGGTCGGCCGCGTGGACATGCCGATCGAGGCCATCTCGGCCGGCGGCGGCCTGTCGATCCCCTACCGCGCCGGCGAGCCCACCATCGACACCGCGCACTACTTCAGCCTGTGGGACGCCGCCCGCCGGCAGATCGAGCAGCAGCGCGGCCACAAGCTGCACCTCGAGATCGAACCCGGCCGCTACCTCGTCGCCGAATCGGGCGTGCTGGTGGCCGAGGTGCGTGCCACCAAGCAGATGGGCGGCAACCATTTCGTGCTGGTCGATGCCGGCTTCAACGAGCTGATGCGCCCGTCGATGTACGGCAGCTACCACGGCATCGAGCTGCTGCCTGCCGATGACACGCCGCGCCCGGTGCAACCCACCGTGGTGGCCGGCCCGCTGTGCGAATCGGGCGACGTGTTCACGCAGGGCGAAGGCGGCGTGGTGCTGACGCGTGACCTGCCTCGGGCGCAGGTCGGCGACCTGATCGTGTTCCACGACACCGGGGCTTATGGGGCGTCGATGTCGTCCAACTACAACTCGCGGCCTTACATCGCCGAGGTGCTGGTGGATGGCGACACGGCGCGCCTGATCCGGCGCCGGCAGACGGTGGATGAATTGCTGGCGCTGGAGCGTGTCGAAGGTTGAACGGCGGCGATCAGCGAGGCTCGTTGATACCGTTTTTATACGGCGCCCCACAACTTTGACGACATCTTGATGCGCTGATTTCTACGATCCCTTCATCTTGTGATGGAGGTTGTCGATGGACATCGCGTATCTGGCGCTGGTCGCCGCGTTCTGGCTGATCCTGGCCGCCATGGCCAAGGGCTGCGCCCGGCTTGGAGGGCCCAAGCCATGAGCTGGCTCTACGTGCTGGGCAGCATCGTGTCGATCGCGCTGCTGGTCTACCTCGTGGCTGCCTTGCTGCGGCCGGAGGACTTCTCGTGACCGGCTACGCCTGGGCTCTTCTCGCAGCGTTCAGCGTCGTGCTGCTGTTGCTCGCGTTGCCGATGGGCCGCTACATCGCCCATGTGATGACCGGCGAGCTGCGCATCGCCAGCCGCATCGAACAGCCGCTGTTCCGCCTGTGCGGCATCAAGCCGGAGGCCGAGATGGGCTGGCTGCAGTACGCGCTGGCCATCCTGCTGTTCAACGTGCTGGGCGTGTTCGCGCTCTATGCGCTGCAACGGCTTCAGGTGTGGTTGCCGCTCAACCCGCAGGCCTTCGGCAACGTGTCGCCCGACTCGTCGCTCAACACCGCCGTGGCCTTCGTCAGCAACACCGACTGGCAGGGCTACAGCGGCGAACAGACCATGAGCACCCTGACCCAGATGCTGGGCCTGGCGGTGCAGAACTTTCTCTCCGCGGCCACCGGCATCGCCGTCGTGATCGCGCTGATCCGCGGCTTTGCGCGCCACTCGGCGCAAGGCATCGGCAACGCCTGGGTCGACCTGACCCGCGTCACGCTGTGGATCTTGTTGCCGATCGCCTTCGTGTCGTCGCTGTTCTTCGTGCAGCAAGGCGTGGTGCAGAACTTCGACGCCAACAAGGATGTGACGACGATCGAAGCCACGCACTACCAGGTGCCCAAGCTCGGCGCCGACGGCCAGGCGCTGAAGAACGCCCAGGGCGAAGCGGTGATGGAAGACAAGACCTCGGCGACACAAACACTGCCGATGGGCCCGGTCGCCTCGCAAGAGGCCATCAAGATGCTCGGCACCAACGGCGGCGGCTTCTTCAACACGAACTCGGCGCACCCGTTCGAGAACCCGACGGCGCTGAGCAACTTCGTGCAGATGCTGCTGATCTTCTTGATCCCGGCCGGCCTGTGCTTCACCTTCGGCCGCATGGTGCAGGACCCTCGCCAGGGCTGGACGGTGGTGATCGCGATGTTCGTGCTCTTCGTGGCCAGCGCCATTGCGACGATGAACTTCGAGCAGCAAGGCAACCCGCAGTTCGTCTCGGTGGGTGTCGACCAGTCGGTCAGCGCCATGCAGCCGGGCGGCAATATGGAAGGCAAGGAAACGCGCTTCGGCATCGCCGCGTCGGCCCTCTTCGCGACCGTCACCACCGACGCATCCTGCGGCGCCGTGAATGCGATGCACGACTCCTTCACACCGCTGGGCGGGTTGGTGCCGCTGGTCAACATGCAGCTCGGCGAGGTGGTGTTCGGCGGCACCGGCACGGGCCTGTACGGCATGCTGATCTTCGCCATCCTCGCGGTCTTCATCGCGGGGCTGATGATCGGCCGCACACCCGAGTACCTGGGCAAGAAGATCGAGGCGCACGAGATGAAGATGAGCTCGATCGCCATCCTCGTGACGCCGCTGCTGGTGTTGCTGGGCACCGCCATCGCGGTGATGAGCGAAGCGGGCCGTGCCGGCATCGCCAACCCCGGCGCACATGGCTTCTCGGAGATCCTGTACGCCCTCACCTCCGCCGGCAACAACAACGGCAGCGCCTTCGCGGGGCTGTCGGCCAACACGCCGTTCTACAACGTGCTGCTGGCGGTGGCGATGTGGTTCGGCCGCTTCGGCGTGATCGTGCCGGTGCTCGCCATCGCCGGCTCGCTGGCGGCGAAGAAGCGCATTGCCGTGACCCCTGGAACCATGCCCACGCACGGTGCGCTGTTCGTAGTGCTGCTGATCGGCGTGGTGCTGCTCGTCGGCTTGCTCAACTACGTGCCGTCCCTTGCGTTGGGTCCTGTGGTCGAGCACCTGTCCCTTTGGACGCCATTCTGGAAGTGACTCTCATGCGCACCACCTTCACCCTGTTCGACCCCAAGCTGGTGAAACCAGCGATCGTCGACTCGTTCAAGAAGCTCGACCCGCGCGTGCAATGGCGCAACCCGGTGATGTTCGTCGTCTACGTCGGCAGCATCATCACCACGCTGCTCGCCGCCCAGGCCATCGGCGGCCAGGGCGAAGCACCGGCGGGCTTCATCGTCGCCATCGCCTTGTGGCTGTGGTTCACCGTGATCTTCGCCAACTTCGCCGAGGCCATGGCCGAAGGCCGCAGCAAGGCGCAGGCGGCCTCGCTGCGCGGCCTGAAGAAGGAGACCTGGGCCAAGAAGATGGAAGGCCCGACCTATGGGGCCAAGTGGCACCCGATGGAGTCGCAGAACCTGCGCAAAGGCGACATCGTGCTGGTGCTCGCCGGCGACGTGGTGCCGGCCGATGGCGAAGTGACCGAAGGCGTGGCCTCGGTGGACGAGAGCGCCATCACCGGCGAGTCGGCGCCGGTCATCCGCGAATCGGGTGGCGACTTCTCCGCCGTGACCGGCGGCACGCGCGTGCTGTCGGACTGGATCGTCGTGCGCGTGACAACCAACCCGGGCGAGACCTTCGTCGACCGGATGATCGCGATGGTCGAGAACGCGAAGCGCCAGAAGACGCCGAACGAGATCGCGCTAACGATCCTGCTGGTGGCGCTGACCATCGTGTTCCTGATCGTCACGGTCACGCTGCTGCCCTTCTCGCTGTTCAGCGTGGACATGGCCAAGGCAGCGGGCGTGGCCTCTCAGCCCATCACCGTGACGGTGCTGATCGCGCTGCTGGTGTGCCTGATCCCCACCACCATCGCGGGCCTGCTCTCGGCCATCGGCGTGGCGGGCATGAGCCGCATGATGCAGGCCAACGTGATCGCCACCTCAGGCCGTGCAGTCGAGGCCGCGGGTGACGTGGACGTGCTGCTGCTCGACAAGACCGGCACCATCACACTCGGCAATCGCCAGGCGTCGACCTTTCTGCCGGCACCGGGCGTGAGCGAGAGCGAACTCGCCGACGCGGCGCAGCTCGCCTCGCTGGCCGACGAGACGCCCGAAGGCCGCAGCATCGTGGTGCTGGCCAAGCAGAAGTTCAACCTGCGCGAGCGCGACCTGCAATCGCTGAATGGCCAGTTTGTTCACTTCTCGGCGCAGACGCGCATGAGCGGCGTGGACCTGCCAGCCACCCAAGGCGCGCGCCAGGTGCGCAAGGGCGCGGCTGAAGCGATCCGCAAACATGTTGAAGCCCTGGGCGGCGCTTTCCCATCCGCGCTGAGCACGGCGGTGGACGACGTGTCGCGCCGTGGCAGCACGCCGCTGGTGGTGGCCGACGGCACCAAGGTGCTGGGTGTCATCGAGCTGAAGGACATCGTCAAGGGCGGTATCAAGGAGCGCTTCGCCGAGCTGCGCCGCATGGGCATCAAGACGGTGATGGTGACCGGCGACAACCGGCTCACCGCTGCGGCCATCGCGGCCGAAGCCGGTGTCGACGACTTTCTCGCCGAGGCCACGCCGGAGCAGAAGCTTGCGCTCATCCGCCAGTACCAAGCCGAAGGCAAGCTGGTTGCGATGACCGGCGACGGCACCAACGACGCACCGGCGCTCGCGCAGGCCGACGTGGCCGTGGCCATGAACTCGGGCACGCAGGCTGCGAAAGAGGCCGGCAACATGGTCGACCTCGACAGCAACCCCACCAAGCTGATCGAGGTGGTGGAGACCGGCAAGCAGATGCTGATGACGCGCGGCTCGCTCACGACCTTCAGCATCGCCAACGACATCGCCAAGTACTTCGCGATCATCCCCGCGGCCTTCGTCACCACCTACCCGCAGCTCGCCGCACTGAACGTGATGCACCTGGGCAGCCCGTCGTCGGCGATCCTGTCGGCGGTGATCTTCAACGCGCTGGTGATCATCTTCCTGATCCCGCTGGCGCTGAAGGGCGTGAAGTACCGGCCCGTCGGCGCCGCCACGCTGCTGCGCCGAAACCTCGCCGTGTATGGCGTCGGTGGCGTGATCGTACCGTTCATCGGCATCAAGCTGATCGACCTGGTTCTCGGCGTCGCCGGCCTCGTCTGAACTGGAGCTGAAGATGAAAAACTTGATTCGCCCGGCCTTGAGCCTCTTCGTCCTGCTGACTGCCGTGACCGGCGTCGCCTATCCGCTGCTCGTCACCGGTGCGGCCCAGTTGGCGTTTCCCACGCAGGCTGCCGGCAGCCTCGTCGTGAAGGATGGCAAGCCCGTCGGCTCCAGCCTCATCGGCCAGAACTTTGCCGACCCGAAGTATTTCTGGGGCCGCCCCTCGGCCACCGCACCGATGCCCTACAACGGCACTGGCTCCAGCGGCTCGAACCTGGGGCCGCTGAACCCGGCGCTGATCGACGCGGTGAAAGGCCGCGTTGACGCACTCAAGTCAGCCGACCCAGGCAACACCGCGCTCGTGCCGGTCGACCTCGTCACCGCCTCTGCCAGCGGGCTGGACCCGCACATCAGCATGGCCGCCGCCGAGTACCAAGCCAAGCGCGTGGCCCGCATGCGTGGCATGGCACTCGAGGCCGTGCGCAAGCTGGTCGAGCGCCACACCGAAGGCCGCATGCTGGGCTTTCTGGGCGAGCCGCGTGTCAACGTGCTGGCGCTCAACCTCGCGCTCGATGGCGCTGGCAAGCCCTGAGCATGCACAGTTGAAATCGGCGCAAGAATGGCGCCGAACCAACGGGAGACAAGTCCATGCTGATCAACTGCGTTGCCTACCAGGAAGGAAAGAAGCTCGCCGACATCAGCGTCGCCGACATCAGCAAGCACGTCTGCCGGCCCGACTGCTTCGTGTGGGTGGCCCTGCGCGACGCGAGCGACGACGAGCTGGCCACCATGCAGCACGAGTTCGGCCTGCACGACCTGGCGGTGGAAGACGCACGCCACGGGCACCAGCGCCCCAAGGTCGAGGAGTACGGCGACACGCTGTTCGTGGTGATGCACACGGTGGAGTTCAGCGCCATCGACGAGTTGCACGTCGGCGAGCTGAACGTGTTCGTCGGCCGCAACTTCGTGCTCTCGGTGCGCAACCGCAGCCAGCACAGCATGCTGGACGTGCGCGAACGCGCCGAACGCGATCCGCACCTGCTGCGCCACGGCGCCGGCTTCGTGCTCTACGCCCTGATGGACGCGGTGGTCGACCGCTACTTCCCCATCATCGACACGATGGAAACCGAACTCGAAGGCATCGAGGGCCAGATCTTCGACCGCGGTACCGCGCGCCTGAACATCGAGCACCTGTACGGCCTGAAGCGCCGCATCATGGTCGTGAAGCACGCGGTGACGCCGCTGATGGAGTCGACCGGCAAGCTCTCGAGCGGCCGGGTGCCCTCGGTGTGCGAAGGCAGCCGCGACTACTTTCGCGACGTGTACGACCACCTGCTGCGCATCAATGCCACGCTCGACACGCTGCGCGACACCATCGGCACCGCCATCCAGGTGAACCTGGCCATGGTGACGATCGAGGAGTCCGAAACCACCAAGCGCCTGGCGGCCTGGGCCGGTATCTTTGCCGTGGCCACTGCGTTCGCCGGCATCTGGGGCATGAACTTCGAGCGCATGCCGGAGCTGAAGCTGCCGTACGGCTACCCGATGGCGCTGGGCCTCATCGTCGTGGCCTGCAGCGTGATGTATTGGCGCTTCAGGAAGGTGGGCTGGTTGTAGGCCGAAGTAACGACGTGACCGACTCAAGGCCCGACCCCGACGAACTGCTCGCACGCCTGAAGCAGGAAGACGCGCAGGCGAAGCGCGGCAAGCTGAAGATCTTCTTCGGCGCCTCGGCCGGCGTCGGCAAGACCTACGCGATGCTCTCTGCGGCACGCGCGCTGCGCGCGCAAGGTGGCGACGTGGTGATCGGCGTCGTCGAGACCCATGGCCGCGCCGAGACCGAGGCCCTGGTCGATGGCCTGGAGCGCCTGCCACTGAAAGAGGTGGCCTACCGCCAGCGCACGTTGAAAGAGTTCGACCTCGATGCGGCGCTCGCCCGCCGGCCGCAGCTCGTGCTGGTCGACGAACTGGCGCATTCCAACGTGGCCGGCTCGCGCCACCCCAAGCGCTGGCAAGACGTGGAAGAGCTGCTCGGCGCCGGCATCGACGTCTGGTCGGCCATGAACGTGCAGCACCTCGAGAGCCTGAACGATGTGGTGAGCGGGATCACCGGCATCCGCGTGTCGGAAACGGTGCCCGACCGCGTGTTCGACGAGACCGACGAGGTGGTGATCGTCGACCTGCCGCCCGACGAGCTGCTGCAGCGCCTGAAAGAGGGCAAGGTCTACCTGCCGCAGCAGGCCGCCGCGGCGGTGCGCAACTTCTTCCGCAAGGGCAACCTCATCGCGCTGCGTGAGCTGGCGCTGCGCCGCACCGCCGACCGCGTCGACGACGAGATGCTGCAGTACCGCCGCACGATGGCCGCGCCGCCGGTGTGGCAGACGCGCGAAGCGCTGCTGCTGTGCATCGGCCCCGACGAGCGTTCTGAAAAGCTGGTGCGCGCCACCGCCCGCATGGCGACCCAGCTCGACGTGCCCTGGCATTGCGTGCACGTCGAGACGCCGAAGCTGCAGCGCCTGCCGGAGGCAGCGCGCCAGCGCGTACTGCGCCTGCTCAAGCTCGCGCAAGACGCAGGCGCCACCACGGCCTCGTTGACCGGGCAGACGCTGGCGGCCACCGTGGTGAGGTACGCCCACGAGCACAACCTGTCGCGCGTGGTGCTGGGCCGCGACACTGGCCGCCTGCCGCAGCCATGGCGGCCGACGCTGGCCGAGGCGGTTGGCCGGCAAGGCAATGACCTCGATGTCATCCAGATCGCGCTGCCGGCCCGTGAGCGCGGCGCGACCGTCGCACCATCGAGCTCGCTATCGCAGGCCGACTCGCCACAGCCGTGGCAGCCATACGCCTGGAGCGCTGCGATCTGTGCTGCCGTCACGCTGTTCACCGCACCGCTTCACTCGAAGCTCGAGCTTGCCAACATCGTGATGGTGTTCCTGCTCGCCGTGGTGCTGGTGGCCGTGCGCTTCGGGCGTGGGCCGGCGGTGATGGCCGCTTTCCTCAGCGTGGGGGCGTTCGACTTTTTCTACGTGCCGCCGCGCTTCACCTTCAACGTGGGCAACGCCCAGTACCTGCTGACCTTTGCCGTGATGCTGGTGGTGGCGCTGGTCATCGGCCAGATGACCGCGGGGCTCAAGTTCCAGGCGCGTGTGGCCACGCAGCGCGAGGAACGTGTCAGCGCGCTGTATGCGATGTCGCGCGACCTGTCGGGTGCATTGATGCCCGAGCAGGTGGCCGAGATCGCCGCTCGTTTCTTGCGGTCGGAATTCGACGCGCGCTCCGGTCTGCTGGTGGCCGATCTGCAGGACCGTGTCGCGCCGCCCTTGCCGCTTTCCTTGCCCGGCTTCGAGCCTGCCACCGGCATCGATCTCGGTGTCGCGCAGTGGGCTCATTCGCACGCTCAAGCGGCCGGCCACGGCACCGACACCCTGCCCGGCTCGCCGGTGCTCTACCTGCCGCTGAAGGCGCCGATGCGCGTGCGCGGCGTGCTCGCCATCGAACCGAAGAATCCCGCCCGGCTGATCGGCCCCGAGCAGCGCCGCCTGCTCGACACCTGCGCGTCGCTGCTCGCCATCTCGCTGGAGCGCATTCACTACGTGGACGTGGCGCAGAGCACCACGCTGCAGATGGAATCGGAGCGGCTGCGCAACTCGCTGCTGGCCGCCATCTCCCACGACCTGCGCACGCCGCTGGCAGCGCTCGTGGGCATGGCCGATTCACTCGCGCTGGTGGAGCCGGCGCCGACCGGTGCGCAAGGCGAGATCGTCACCGGCATGCGCGAAGCTGCACTGCGCATGAACGCACTGGTCAACAACCTGCTCGACATGGCGCGCCTGCAGGCTGGCCCGGTGCAACTCAACCGACAGTGGCAGCCGCTCGAAGAAGTGGTGGGCAGCGCGCTGAAGGCGATGAGCGGCTCACTCGTCCTCACCCGCGTGCGTACCTCGCTGCCCGAGGACCTGCCGCTGCTGGATGTCGATGCCGTGCTGCTCGAACGCGTGCTGTGCAATCTGTTGGAGAACGCGGTGAAGTACACGCCGGCCGGCAGCGCGATCGAGATCAGCGCGCGGGCCTCGGACACGCACGTCACGCTGTGTGTCGACGACCACGGCCCGGGGCTGCCGAAGGGGCGCGAGGAAGCGATCTTCGAGATGTTCGAACGAGGCCGCAAGGAAAGCGCCGCGCCCGGCGTCGGCCTGGGGCTGGCGATCTGCCGCGCCATCGTGCAAGCGCACGGCGGCACGATCCGCGGCGAAACGCGGCCGGGCGGCGGCGCGCGCTTCAGCGTGAAGCTGCCACGTGGCACGCCGCCCAGCCTGGATCGCATCGAAGCGGACAATATCGAGACATGAGTGAATCCGCAGTGAAAGTGCTGGTGGTAGAGGACGAGGCGGAGATTCGCCGCTTCGTGCGGCTATCTCTCACGCGAGAAGGCTTTGAGGTGCACGAGGCCGATGGCGTGCAGCGCGGGCTCATCGAGGCCGGCACGCGCCACCCCGACATCGTGATCCTCGACCTCGGCCTGCCCGATGGCGACGGCGTCGACTTGATCCGCGACCTGCGCACCTGGTCGGATGTACCGGTGCTGGTGCTGTCGGCACGCACGACCGAGGCTGACAAGATCGCCGCACTGGATGCAGGCGCCGACGACTACCTGGTGAAGCCCTTCGGCGCCGGTGAATTACTGGCCCGCGTGCGCGCCCACCTGCGTCGGCGCGCGGCGGGCGCCACGGCGGGCAGCACCTCGCTGGAGTTCGGTGACATGAAAATCGACCTGGCGCGCCGCACGGTCGAGCGCCGAGGCGAGCCGCTGCACCTGACGCCGATCGAATACCGCTTGCTGACGCACCTGGCCGCACGGCCTGACTGCGTGCTCACGCATCGCCAGGTGCTCAGCGCCGTGTGGGGCGCGAACCACCTCGAAGACACGCACTACCTGCGTGTCTACATGGGGCACCTGCGGCGCAAGATCGAGGCTGACCCGTCACAGCCGCGCCACCTCGTCACCGAGACGGGCATCGGCTACCGCTTCGTTCCCTGAGATTCGTCGCCTATTCGTGCGCTGAAATTCAGCGGATCGAACCCATGCTGCGCATGGCCTTCACCGCGCCCGCGCCGATCGACGCACCGAAGCGCTTGGCGAGGCGCTCGGCCACGTTGTCCTTCGGGGTGTAGTCGATGATGTCTTCGGCCTTCACCACTTCGCGCGCCACGTAGTCGAGGTTGCCCAGGTGGTCGGCGAGGCCGAGCTTGACGGCTTCTTCGCCGTTCCAGAACAAGCCCGAGAAGGTATCGGCCGACACCTTGAGCCGCTTGCCGCGGCCCTCTTTGACGACCTTGATGAACTGTTGGTGAATCTGGTCTAGCGTGGCCTGGGTGTACGCGCGTTGCTTGTCGGTCAGCGGCGAGAACGGGTCACCGATGCCCTTGTTCTCGCCGGCCGTGATGAGGCGACGCTCGACACCGAGCTTTTCCATGGTGCCGGTGAAGCCGAAGCTGTCCATCAGCACGCCGATCGAGCCGACGATGCTGGCCTTGTCGGTGTAGATCTCGTCAGCCGCGACGGCGATGTAATACGCCCCCGAGGCGCACTCTTCCTCGACCACCGCGTAGACCTTCTTCTTGTAGAGGGCCTTGAGGCGGCGTATCTCATCGTTGACGATGCCGGCCTGCACCGGGCTGCCACCGGGTGAGTTGAAGCGCAGCACCACGGCCTGTGCGCCGTCGTCCTCGAACGCGGCCTTGAGCGCGGCGACCAGCACCTCGGCACTGGCTTCGCCGTCGGCGGCGATCTCGCCACGCACCTCGACCAGCGCGGTGTGCGGACCGCTTGGCGCGGCCGCATGATTGCGCGCATTGAGCGCGGCCCAGAACAGCACTGCGAACAGGCCAATCCACATCAGGCGGAAGAAGACGCGCCAGCGACGCTCGGTGCGGCGGTCGGCCAGGTAATCCTTGGCGAAGGCGGCCATGGTCTGGTCCCAGCCTGGCGCGGCAGGCGCGGCGGCTATGGTCGGCACAGCGGGAGCCGGCATGGCTGGAGTTGCCGCAGCCGGTTCGGCTGCCGGCGGAATATCGTCTTGGGGGTTCATTCGAAGAGCACAGGTTGGGTGTCGCGGGAAGGATACCAATACACCTGCCCGTCACGCTCGATCACCTGGATCGAGGTGAGCTTGCCGCGACCGCAGGGGCCGCCGGCGCAGCGCCCGGTTTGTGGCTCGTACACCGCGCCGTGGATGGAGCACATGATGAATTCCTTGCTGCTGTCGAGGAACTCACCGGGCTGCCAATCCATCTCGGTCGGCACGTGCAAGCACCGGTTCAGGTACGCGACGATCTGGCCGTCGAAGCGCAGCGCAAAGGCGCGCGCCGGCTCGCGATAGTGCATCACGTCGAAGACGAGTGCCGTGCCGCGCTCGGTGAGCTGGTCTGCGGCGCACAGATGCTGTGGCGGCGGGAGTGTTGCGGCTTCAAGCATGGCGGGCCAACCAGTCGCTGAGGTCACCCACCGAATGCGCAATATGCAGCGGCGAGAAGGCGGCGAAGGTCTCAGGGGTGTGGGCCCCGTAGCTCACGCCCACGCTGGCCGCGCCGGCGTTGATGGCGAGTTGCAGGTCGTGCGTGGTGTCGCCGATCATCAGCGTGCGCTCGGGCTCAACACCGAACTCTCGCATCAGCTCCAGCAGCATCATCGGGTGGGGCTTGGAGGCCGTTTCATCGGCAGTGCGCGTGGCGTCGAACACGCCGTGCAGCTCGACGCTGCTGAGCGCTTCGTTCAGTCCCTTGCGCGATTTGCCTGTGGCCACCGTCAGCCAGTGGTTGCGTGCCTTGAGCGCCTTCAGCATCGGCAAGGTGCCGTCGAACAACACGATCTCGTGCTGGCGCGCGAAGTAGTGATGGCGGTAGCGTGCGCCGAGTTCGGGATAACGCTCGCGCGGCAGGCCAGGGGCAGCGTGTTGCAGCGCCTCGATCAGGCCCATGCCGATCACGTAGCTCGCGTCCTTGTCGCTGGGCACCGGCACGCCGACGTCGGCACAGGCAGCCTGGATGCACCGGGCGATGAGCGCGGTGGAGTCGAACAGTGTGCCGTCCCAGTCGAAGGCGATGAGGTCGAAGCGGCGGGGTCGGGTCATGATGATGCGGATCGGGTGGAAGCGAGCGCCTCGATGAAGGCGTCGCATTCGGGTGGCAAGGGTGCCTCAAATTCCATGCCCTCGCCTGTGGCGGGGTGCTCGAAGCGCAATCGGCGGGCGTGCAGAAACATGCGGTCGAAGCGGTGGCCGATGGCCGCGTCGCCCTTGGCGAGGGCCTTGTTCGCGGCGAAGTCGCCATACTTTTCGTCACCGGCGATGGGGTGGCCTTCGTGCGCCAGATGGACGCGGATCTGGTGCGTGCGGCCGGTCTTGATGGTGACGTCGAGCAGCGTGAAGTCGGCAAACTTCTGCGCCACCTTCACCAGCGTGATCGAGCGGCGGCCGTCTTCGTTGTCCTGATCCACGGTGCGAACGCGGCGCTCGCCCTCGGCCGTGAGGAACTTGTGCAGCGACACGTCGATCACCTTGCGGCTCGCAGGCCAGGTGCCGATGACCAGCGCCGAATACGTCTTGCCCGTCTCGCGGCTGCGGAACTGCTCTTGCAAAGCCACCAGCGCCGAACGCTTCTTGGCGATCAGCAGCAGGCCCGAGGTTTCCTTGTCGAGCCGGTGCACCAGCTCCAGGAACTTGGCCGTGGGGCGGGCCTGGCGCAATTGCTCGATGACCCCTGAACTGACGCCGCTGCCGCCATGCACCGCCACACCGGCGGGCTTGTTGATGGCGATCAGGTGCTCGTCTTCGAAGACGATGGGGAATTCGCGGGCCGGCGCGGCCGGGGCGACGGTCTTCTCGGCCACCCGCACCGGCGGCACGCGCACCATGTCGCCCAGTTCCAGGCGCGTATCAGCAGCTGCCCGGCCCTTGTTGACGCGCACTTCGCCCGAACGGATCACCCGGTAGACGTGGGTCTTGGGCACGCCCTTCAGCAGCTTGACCAGGAAGTTGTCGAGCCGCTGGCCCTGCGAGCCTTCGTCGATCTCGACTGTGTGCACCGCGGGCTTGGGCGAGGCCTCGCGGGCATTTGCCGCTGGCCCGTTTTTGGCCCTTATAATGCGTTGCACCACGTTTTCGCTGTAAGTGATTGATTTATCTGAGTTTACGTCGCACCTGCGGCGCTCCTCAGCCAAGCACACGGTAGAACACGCGGCGGCGAAGCCGAAGGCCTAGCCACAAGGTGATGCAACGCACCCGGCGTGCGGCGGGTCTGGCCCCCAAGTGACCAGACAGCTGGCAACCCGGTGCGGCAGAGAAACAAGAACGAACCCTGCAAAAAAGGTTTCCAGGCGGGAGACAGCGGATACAGCCAGCGCCACAAGCGCGGCATGAATTCAAGTCTCCCACCCGCGTCCAAGTGATCAAAGCGGATGTTGTTCCCGGCCCCCACCCCACACTGTCCCTCGCGCGCTCGTCGTGCTGGCAGCGCCGTGGCTCGGTCCCGAACACGAGCCTCACGGCCCACCGCTGTGCCCACTGCCACGCATGCGCCAACGCTGCCAGACGGGCCACCGATCCACTGATCGGCACCCCGTCACCGCAGTCCAGGGCGATTCCTTCCGGTTCATTCACGTTTCTCGTGCATCGATGAGTCGCCCCTGATTTTTCAGTGGCGGCATGTTGAGTGAGTTGCCCCTACCGCACACAGCGGAGGAGGCGACCAAGGAGCGCACATGAAACGCATGCTGATCAACGCGACGCAGCAAGAAGAACGTCGCCTGGCCATCGTCGATGGTCAAAAGCTGATGGACTTCGAAACCGAAATCGAAGGCCGCGAGCAACGCAAGGGCAATATCTACAAGGCCGTCGTGACCCGCGTCGAGCCGTCGCTCGAAGCCTGTTTCGTCGACTACGGCGAAGACCGCCACGGCTTCCTGCCGTTCAAGGAAATCTCGCGCAACTACTTCCGTGAAGGCGTGGACGTGCGCACCGCACGCATCCAGGACGCCATCAAGGAAGGCGACCAGCTGCTCGTGCAGGTCGAAAAAGAGGAGCGCGGCAACAAGGGTGCGGCACTGACCACCATGGTCTCGCTGGCCGGCCGGTACCTGGTGCTGATGCCCAACAACCCGCGTGGTGGTGGTGTGTCACGCCGCATTGAGGGCGAAGACCGCGAAGAACTGAAGGAAAACCTCGACCAGCTCGAGTACCCCAAGGGCATGAGCCTGATCGCCCGCACCGCCGGCATCGGCCGCACCGCGCCGGAGCTGCAGTGGGACCTGAACTACATGCTCAAGCTGTGGACCGCCATTGACGGCGCCGCCCAGGCTGGCAAAGGCGCCTTCCTGATCTATCAGGAATCGTCGCTGGTGATCCGCGCAATCCGCGATTACTTCACCGCCGACGTCGGCGAGATCCTGATCGACACCGACGACATCTACGACCAGGCCCAGCAGTTCATGAGCCACGTGATGCCGGAATCGGCATCGAAGGTCAAGCGCTACCGCGACGACGCGCCGCTGTTCAGCCGCTTCCAGATCGAACACCAGATCGAGACCGCGTTCTCGCGCACGGTGAACCTGCCTTCCGGCGGCGCCATCGTGATCGACCACACCGAAGCCTTGGTCTCGGTCGACGTGAACTCGGCCCGCTCGACGCGCGGCTCCGATATCGAAGAAACCGCCACCCGCACCAACCTCGAAGCCGCCGACGAAATCGCGCGCCAGATGCGGCTGCGCGACCTGGGCGGCCTCATCGTCGTCGACTTCATCGACATGGAAGAGTCGAAGAACCGCCGCGACGTGGAAAACCGCCTGCGCGATGCGCTGCGCCAAGACCGCGCTCGCGTGCAGTTCAGCTCGATCAGCAAGTTCGGCCTGCTCGAACTGAGCCGCCAGCGCCTGCGCCCAGCGCTCTCCGAAGGCAGCCACATCACCTGCCCGCGCTGCAACGGCACCGGCCACATCCGCGACACCGAATCGAGCGCACTGCAGATCCTGCGCATGGTTCAGGAAGAATCGATGAAGGACAACACCGCCGCCGTGCACGTGCAAGTGCCGGTGGAAGTGACCTCGTTCCTGCTGAACGAGAAGCGCACCGAGATCACCAAGATCGAACTGAAGCAGCGCATCACCGTGCTGCTGGTGCCGAACAAGCACCTGGAAACACCGAACTACCGCCTGGAGCGCCTGCGCCACGACGACCCGCGCCTCGAGAACCTGCAGGTCAGCTACTCGATGATCGAGGAGCCGGACGACGAGGTTGGCATCACCCGCCGCGAGAAGACCAAGGCCAAGCAGGAGCCGGTGATCAAGGGCATCCTGCCCGAGACGCCTGCCCCAATCGCCGTGCCCAAGCCCGAACCAGTTGTGGCTGCGCCGGCACCGGTCGCTGCGCCTGTGGCGGCGGCTGCGCCTGTCTCCTCGGGTGGCGGCTTCTTCTCATGGGTGAAGAAACTCTTCGGCACGAGCGAACAGCCCGCACCGGTGATCGCTGAGCCAGCCGTCAAGGCGCCGGCCACCGACAAGCAGGAACGTGGCGAAGGCCGTGGCGATCGCAACGGTCGCGGTGGCCGTGGTGGTCAAGGCGGCCGTGACGGTCGTGGTGGCCGTGGTGAGCGCGGCGGCGAACGCGCAGAACGCGGTGGTGAGCGCAGCGGCGGCCGTGATGGCCGTGGCCGTCGCAACGAGCGCGGTGACAAGCCGGAGGAAGTCAGCGCAGAAGCGCCGGCCCGCAGCGAAGACCGCAGCCGCCGCCAGGAAGCACGCAGCGATGCACCGCCAGCCGAAGGCCGCGGCGAACCACGCCAGGAAGGCCGCCGTGGCCCGCGCCCCGAGCGTGGTGAGCCGCGCCGCCAGCCCGCTCCCGAAACGGTGACCGACGAGGCGACGCAGGTGCGCGCCTTCGTCGACACGGTGCCGGGCGGCGATGCCCCCGAAACCGCCGCGGCCGAAGCCCAGGGCGAACGCACCGGCCGCCGCCGCAACCGCCGCGGCGGACGTGGCGGGCGTGACCGCGACGAAACCCGTCAAGGCGAAACCGCAGAAGCGGTATCGACAGACGACACCGCACAGCCAGCCCTGCCGCTCGAAACCGCGAACGAATCAGCTGAGCCGATGACGGCTGGCGCAGAGGGCGCTGTACCGGCAGCCGAAGGCGCTGAACGTGGTGAGCGCGACGGTCGTCGCCGTGGCCGTGGCCGGGGTCGTGACCGCCAGCGTCGCGAGGAAGGTGCAGAAGGCACGGCAGCTGTCGACGCCTCAGCTGTTGATGGTCAAACCGCTGACATCGCAGTGGACGAGCCGCGTGCCGTGATCGCGGCGCAGGTCGAAACCGCGGAGCCGGTGATTGCTGCCGAAGCCGAGCCGGTTCCCGCTCCAATTGCCGAAGCGCAACCGGAGCCGACCCCAGCGCCTGTGCCTGTGGTGGCCGCCGTGCCGCCCGCACCGGTCGCGGTAGCTTCCGCACCGGCAACAGTTCATGCGCCTTTCGTGCTGCCGACCGAGCAATTGCAGTCGGTGGCCGAATCCGCCGGCTTGCAATGGGTGAACTCGGACGCCGAGAAGATCCGTGCAGTGCAAGAGGCGATGGCGCGCGAGCCCAAGCCGGTGCATGTGCCACGCGAGCCCAAGCCACTGGAGGCAGTGGACGAAGGCCCGCTGGTGCTGGTGGAGACTCGCAAGGACCTGTCTCAGATCAAGCTGCCGTTCGAGACCGCACAAGGTGGTGGCTCTCAGCCTCAGGCCTGAGGACTGGCTTCATCCAACGAAAAAGGGCGCACCACGGTGCGCCCTTTTTCATGGCGGCGCAGACGACGCTACGGCAGGCGTTCCAGCGCGAGTTGATAGGCCGGGTGGTGCATCAGCTCATCCCAGGTGAGCGGCGCGGTCTGCGGCAACAGGTCGATGCGGCGTGCTTCGCTGTCGGCGTCGGCCTGCCATTCGCCGCGCTCGAGTGCTTGCTGCAAGCCGTCGAGCAGCGCATCGACCGGCTTGCCGCCGTCGACCTTGGACTGGTTGCACAACAGCACCAGATCGCAGCCTGCGTTGAGTGCGGCAATGCCGCCTTCGACGGCGCTGCCTGCGATGCGCGCGCCTTCCATGCTGAGGTCATCGCAGCAGATGGCCCCGGTGTAGCCGATCTGGCCACGCAGGATGTCCTTCAGCCAGCGAGCCGAGAAGCCGGCCGGCAGCGCGTCGACCTTGGGAAAGGTCACATGGGCCGGCATCACGCAGGTGAGCGTGGTGGTCAGCCAATCGTAGGGGCGCGCGTCCTCGGCGAGGATGGCTTTCAGCGAGCGGTCATCAACGGCGCGCGCCACGTGCGAATCGGCAATCGCGTACCCGTGCGCCGGAAAGTGCTTGCCGCAATTCGCCATGCCGGCGCTCAGCAGGCCGTGCATCAGGCTCTTGGCCAGCAAGGTGGCGACGCGCGGGTCGCGGTGGAAGGCGCGGTCGCCCACCACCTCGCTGCGGCGGTGATCGAGGTCGACCACCGGGGTGTAGCTGAGGTCGATGCCGCAGGCACGCAGCTCGGCGCCAAGCACGTAGCCGC
>Ga0307515_10009503_pt1 | contig 18790 bp, 9 predicted proteins | sample 17_EM_MG_FD_194513 | JGI IMG/M metagenome (GOLD analysis project Ga0307515, IMG submission 194513) | Populus trichocarpa ectomycorrhiza microbial communities from riparian zone in the Pacific Northwest, United States - 17_EM | ecosystem: Host-associated > Plants > Roots > Unclassified | place...
GATGAATGACTCGTGTGTTAATTTTTTCCAGCCTAGACAATGGGGCAATATTCAAGCCCAAGTGTCTGGGTTTTTTTTTTTGTATTCATTTTCATATATATATTAAAAAAATATTTATTAAGAATGTAATTGCATTAAAAAATTGATTTTTTTATTTCATAATATCGATATGAAAAAAATCAAAACAATAAATAATAAATAAATTATTTTATACAATTTAATAATTTATAATAATTAAAAAATGAGTCTATTAGTAAATTAGTTTTTTTATGAATTGAGTAAAATCAATTAATTAAAGAAGAATTTAGATTAAAAATTATAAGAAGAATTTGTTTTTATCCAATGAGTGAGTTTTTTTAATATTATGAAAGATAATGAATATTATTATTGAGAAATTGATATAATAATCAAAACACATATAATATAGAGAAATTGATATAATAAAAACTGATCATGCTATTAAAATAATTAGATTTAATGATGAAGAGGTGGGGATTGAAAGATAACAAAAATATGCATTTGTGAAGAAATTATTATCTTTCATTTTCAACTATTTTATATTTTAAATTTATGCTAGTTTAATTTTATTATTAAAATATTTCAAGAAATAATTTAATGACTGAATAAATTATAATTTCATTTTTTTACAGTGAATTATCTTTTTTTTATGATGATTATAATTTTTTTAACATGATTTTGATGAGTGAAGAAATTTTCATTTGAAGTTAGTTCAATAATAATAATAATAATGCTTGTTATAAGCTAAAGTAAAAAATAATGATATTATTTATTATTTTAAATATTACAAAACAAAATATAAAGAAATTTATTCTAATTTATACACATAACCAAAAGCAACTTCATCTCCATCTTTTATTGGATCTCGGCTTCTATGTTAGATCACTTTTATCTCTACATATAGTAATTAAACGCCTTTTAAAGATGACAAACCATCCCATTTAGGTCAACCCTGCTCTAGTTTTTCATGTTAGACCCATTTTTCCTTAAAACTTCATCGTTGTTGCCCGAATCGAAGGCCACTATTGGGCCAAGCAGATTGCCTTATGTGTCAGCTCGACCCTGAACCTGTGAATGCGAACCTGACACAAGCAATGATGCGAAACTCCAAAACAGCAACTATCAGAGGACTAGAAGGCCCATGGTTTTGGACACATTAGAAACTTCTTCTGTGGTTTACTGGAAACCGACCCATTATTCAAAGCCTTGAGTGGAGGAAAAAAGCAGAACCATCCACAGAAACCATACCCGGTTTTTAAAACAGAGACACGCCTGTTACGACTGGCCAAAACCAGGGGGCTACGTTGTTTCATCGTTGTATAAAATACGTGACAAACCCATGAAACCTTCATTCCCAGAATTCGTTTCCTTACCAAAAAGAAAAATCTTTGCTTATTGTTCCATGGCTTCTCTTGTGCTTTTGTTGTCACAACTTGTTCGTCCTCAAAACACAAACCGGGCTTTTGTGTCCACGTTAGCTTCTTCTTCCTTTACCACTTCTTGTGCTGCTGCTATGTCTTCCACTGCTAATCAGAAACCATTGCCAAAGGATAGCAACAAGTATGAGTCAGGGATTGAAGATCAAGTGCAGGAGCCTAGGTTCTGTGTAGACCAGCTGGCTTGGCCTTAAGGACTTGTATGATAAAGGAGACCGGTCCTTCTCTTTTCTAATTTTGTTGTAACACTCTTTACCTTTTGAATATATTATTGGAGTAGCGAGCTTTTTTTTTTTGAGTAAGCCTCTCTTTCTATGCCGAAACATCTAATAAAATACATTTTTTTCATGAATTTGTTAATTTTGAAGTTGATTTCACTGCAGAATGTTTGGCCTTGAAAGTGAAACTCAAGTTCAATATGATAGGGAATTTGTAACTCAATTTCTGAATTTTGAACGTGATGGCAGGGGTGAAGTATGACTACATGACATGCCTGGCATCCATTTCCCTATACGGTTTAGGTATAGTTTATTTTGGAAACACTAAAAAAGCAAAACATGATCTTCGTCATGAAATGCCCTGATCTGTATAAGCTTTGATGATTTGCCAAGCATTCCTTTACTTCTCTTCTTAGTTGGATAAAGATACAAGTGTAGGATTTGTGAGTCTAATAATAGCTGCTGTGGAGGAAAAAAACAAGGCGCTCACGAAGCAGTAGTGTCTTTGACAGACCTCTCAAAAACAAGCCAGCAACAGCTTGAAGGAGAATAACCCCACGCACTATCATCCTTCTTAATTTGCAGCAACAAAATCTTGTAGCATCAGTAAAACAAACACATCATCTGTTTGTTTCTTGGAAGAATACCAGTAGCAACAATAGATCTCTCAGGACGATCCAATTGTAGATCACGTTCCTGACATCAGAATCAATAGTAGTGTTCAGAAGTGGCAGCAGTAGACCTCCCACAACAGTCCAGTAGTTCACAGCAGCCATGGTTCTCCAGTTCTAGCAGCAACACGCAGAAGACCAGCAGCAACAAATTCGCAACACAACAACTTGGACGCAAGACAAAGCAGCAGCAGCATAAAACATTACAGCAACATTAAAATTTTTGGTCGTCCAATAGCCAAAATAGCAGTCACACCTAGCATTAGCTTTCTTTCTTTCCTTTATTTTTACAGCAGCATACATGGGAGATCTTTAGATTGTTGAAGGGATCGAAAAGCTTAACAATCAAAATGACAATACATGGTCAACACGCTAAGATCTATCCTACGCAAGTGAAAGATGAAAGCTAGTAAAACAATGTTTCCCTTGAACCTTGAAGACCACAATTGAAGAAGATATGCCGGAGCACATTCAGGATGCTACAACATCAAAATTAAAAGAGGCATAACACACCCTTGCTAGCCTCTTGATTATCAAGGAAGAATGATATCATATTGAAACTTCTCGAGAAATTTAAATTATAACCTGAAGCATCTATTAGTTAAATAATGATGAAAAGAATAATCGTTATGGTTTAAGACTCTAATATCACAATTTTGTTGAGTTTGAAAATCTACTTGATGGTCAAGAAAATATATCCAAACAGATGGCGGGAATCTTGTTGATGGGTGAAGAGAAAGCACTCTACACCAATAATGGCAAGAGTAATTAGTGGTATACTTGTAAGGATCCTGTTGAAGGGTAAAGAGAAAGCACTCAACACCAATAATGGCAAGAGCAATTAGTGGTATACTTGTAAGGATAGAATCCATAGTTGGGACATCCAAGGACAAGAAAGGAAGGCTTTCATTAATGATGAGCTTCAAAGAATTATGGCAATGATAGAAGATTTGAAGACATGTTATAAATGTGAGAATAGCGGTCATATGAGGAGAGATTGTTGGTTCAAAAAACCTACAAAAAACAATGCTGCTATTGGTGGTCATATGATGAGAGATTGTTCGTTCAAAAAGCCTACAAAAAAAAAAAAAGATATTATTTCAAGTTTAGAAAGGCAGATTGAAGATGAATGGGATGTTAAAGCATCATTTATCATAATTTATCATAAAAGATGAAGAATTAGCAATGACAATGATAATTAAAGATAAAATCAATTATGAAAATGATATATGATAAACAAAAGTCACAACATTTAACAGGGCACAAAAAAATTTATGTGATGGTGATAACTAATAACTCAAAACTACAAATAACTTATATATTGGTAAGATGACAATTACACCTTATTATAACTCTGATGAGGTACATCTTCAAGATATTTATCATGTCTTAGGTATGAAGAAAGATTTGTTGTTTGTAACACAATTAATATCAACAGACTATTATATCTTGTTTGGCCCATATAATGGTAAAATATATTAGGATTATAAACAAGATTGTGATTGTTATCTTGATCATGATAGGGAGCCACGTCAATAAATAGAATTATTTTTTATTGACTCTCGAGAAGAAGAGGTTTCATTACAAGTTCAAATTCAAAAGGTTTTTTGCTTCAATACAAAGAAAAAGTCCATGAATAAGATAATAAAAACTTATTGATTTTGATGACTTAGTGTATAAGCTTGAGGAGTTTGCAATATCTATCACAAAGCTTTTTGTATGTAATGAAGTCATCCCATAAAGTTATATAGAATAAATTAGCAATGAATTTGATTCGAATGAAAAAGATAATTCTGAATCTCTGGTGTTTTTGGAGAATTGTTCAAAAAATATATAAGAAAAAAAGCTGGATGCAAAGCAAAAACAATCATCTTCAAAGATGAATGTTGTTGTTCTAGTTGGAAATTTTGTTCAGAAGAGTAATCCTTTTAGGAGAAGAGTTTTTGTTGTTGGAGATCCAATGATTCATCTCTTAAGAAGGAAGAAGTTGCCATGCAAAAAAGTGTTCAAGTTAAGAGAAGTTTAAAGAAAATTTAATGAATAATAATGTTAAGAGTAAAAGCTCTAAGGGAAAGATTTTAAATATGTGTTGTGTCATTATTGTTAAAGAGCAGGACTAAAGGCTCCGGTTGATAACATTAGATGTAAGATATAAGAAATTAAAGATCTGCAAGCATGTTAGTAACTTTCAGTTGAAAAAGCTATCAATCTAGTTAAGGTGTAGAAACAAGAACATGATTTGGAAAAATAGAATTGATGTTGAGCAAAATGTTGAAATTATTTTTTTCAATGTAAAAAAAATCCATGTTTGGTAATGATAGAATAAGAGCGAGATGTCATGAAGAGAGAGAAAAGAGAAAAACATGATGCCAACTGATATTGAAAGGGAGTGTTAAAATTTAATATTAATTAGGAGTTTGTGGTTTATATAATTTAGAGCTCGTAAGAGTTTTAATATTATTAAAACTATGCAATATTAAGATTAATATCTAGTAGAGAGTTTTTAGTGTAGTTAAGGGATAGTTAATTGATTAGTTTTCTTTTCAAGGAGTGTTTGAAAGTGTGGTGATAATTATTTTTTAAAATGCATTTTATTTGAAATGTATTAAAATAAATTTTTTTATTTTTTAAAAATTATTTTTAACATCAAAATAATTAAAACGATCCAAAAACAATTCATAATTAAGCATAATAATAAAAAAAAACAATAGCTGTTGTGTTTTTCTTTGAGCAAAATCTACGCGAGTTTTGTTCTACATTATATGCCTACGCGACATCGTAGCTCAGCAGCAAGATGTCCGAGAAAGGTTTAATCTTATATTGTCAGTGAGGCAGATGAAGACCGATCAATATCCCACAGAACATGCAAAATGCAGAACCAAAACCCAACATTGTATCAATTTTCAACTTACAGCATAATTCTTCATGCATTTAACACATATACAAAGAACCAGAAAGCTTGCAAGAAATCCAGTGACTCAAGGGTATTATGATGTTGCAGTTATGGAAGAACAGCTTAGTCATACGATACTGATTCATGGGCATAGCTATAAGAATCAACTGATTTACTCTCGGGATGATCAACCAGCTGCATGATAAACTTAGGATGTGAATTCCAGTATGGCTTGCTATCACGAAGTCTTTCGAAGTAGGATGTCATTAGCCCATTCTCCCTTGCAATATTGGAACGAACCCAGCCTGAATGGTTTCCTGGAGCACCAGTAACTATCACTGCTGTATTCTCACTAGCCAAATTAGCCAAAGCCACCATTGCTTCTGGCTCAGTAGCTGATGAAGCATTCACCAAAAAAATATGGCTAAAATGGCCAGCAACTATCCCTTCATTATGCAGCCGAAAGCTACTAACAAAAGTAGACAAGATTACTCTAAATTTCCTGAGTTCCCGAATAGATGGACAAGTAAAACAATCCCTTTTGTACACACACGATGTTAGGATGTCAATAGGCACCCCATCTATCTCCCGGAAAGCAGCATTTGCTCGAAACATATCCGACTCTGGAATATCAATTTTTAAGCTTTGCATCAGAACATCACATGTTCTGTTAATGGGTGCACATATAAGAATCCGATGCTTTGATGAACTTTGATAAATTTGGAGTACTGCTTCCTGGACCACCAATCCAATCCTTGATAGTTGTTTTGAATACTCTTTCGAACAAAGTGGACCTTCAACAAGATAAGGTGGTGGTCCTCGAAAGCTCAAAATCTCGTGAACAGCAGATCTTTGATACGCATCAAGTTTATGATTGATAAAATGGAGAGGTGTAGAGGTTGGGATACTCTTTCTGTGGACAAAATTAGGGAAAAGGAAATTTTTAAATGAAGGATCTGAAGCGGCTTCTATCGCTTGGTGAGCCCTTTTCAAACAAACTCTGTTAAATGAGAAGCTAACATCATATTCACGGGTTGAATGGTGCTGCAAAAGAAAATCTTCGCCAAATTCAACCAGTACAATAGTGCTCCTCACCACGCGATAGATAACACCCTGGTGTGCATTTGAAAACATTAACAATTAATGTTGTTAAGATGACAATACACTAAATGAAGTTCAAGCTGCACGAAGTCCACATCTGCTCCATCCACATAGTAAAATGACATATTACGCAGCACATGATGCTTGAAAGTTGAGGAGGCTAACCTGATATGGCTCGGTTTTTTGACTTGAAGGTCGTGCAAAGGCAAAGTCTCTGGACAAAAGAAATGGCCGCTTCTCACGACATGAGTCAATCTCAAATTCTACAAAGGTTTTATTATCCTTTTCATGACTTTCACCGAAGTATTCATTCCTGCCACGCTTCTTAATGATTGCTGCATCTTTCAACTTGAGAGCAATATTCTTCAATTTAAATTTACTCCATTTCTGATTCAAACGAGGCATACATTTATCCAAATCTCAGTGCACAAACAAGAACATTATACTCTATATACAGAATGAAACAAGTAAGAACTTAAAAACTCTTCATACAGCACCTTAGGAAGCCCTTCATTTTGCCTCTTTTAACCTTAATGTGACTCATTAAATGTGACTCATTAAATTTAATCTGTCCAACCACTAATACGCTAGCTCTGGTAATTATAGCTATGAAAAAAGTTTGGTCAGCCTTCCCTCGTATTTCAGTTTGTAGATTACTTCAAACAAAATGTCACTCTCAATGATCATCATGAACATCATTTGCAATGTAGAGGCAAAAAGTTTCCATGACAAGCTTTTTAGGTGTAGATCGTGCTCATATCCTTCTAATGTGTACATCAGAAGGGATGCATTTTTTCATTACCTCAATGTAGAAGTCCTCGGCATACAGAAGGGCAGCAAAATAATCCTTGTATGTGGAAGGAGACAACATTTCATTAAGAACTTCAGGCACTATGTCTCTCTTGATCAAGTCCTCAATATCCTTGGGAACCGCGTAAATAGGTGACATAACCTTTTGAACCAACGAGTAGCTGACTTTTGTCTGCTCATTAATTAAATTTGGGGAAGCCAGAGATAGAGTTGGTTTGAAGGATGGAGGCTGCTTAGAGGATGATGAAGATGGTCCTGGCCGTGAAGATGGGGATGCTTTAGATGAAGATGGAGAGGGTTTAGAAGATGATGCTGGGGGTTTAAGAAATGATGGGAGTGGTTTAGGAGATGGAGATGGATGGAAAGCAGGATTAGGATCTTGATGGGATGATTTTGATGAAGAAGTTGAAGGTACTGGAGGTGGAAATGGAGATGATTTGAATGACAATGTTGTAGCTTGAGGTGATGGTTTCGATGAAGTTGTTGAAGGTACTAATGGAAATGGAGAGGGTCTAGAAAGAACTGTTGCCGGTACACGTGAAGATTGAGATTGATTAGAAGATGAAGTTGGCGGTTTAAGAAATGATGGGAGTGGTTTAGGAGATGGAGATGGATGGAAAGCAGGAATAGGATCTTGATGGGATGATTTTGATGAAGAAGTTGAAGGTGGAGGTGGTAATAGAGATGATTTGAATGACAATGTTGTCGCTTGATCAGGTGATGGTTTCGATGCAGTTGTTGAAGGTACTGGTTGAAATGGAGAGGGTCTAGAAAGAACTGTTGCCGGTGCACGTGAAGATTGAGATTGATTAGAAGATGATGCTGGGGGTTCAGGCCATGGAGGTGCTGAAGGGGGGAACAATTTTGATGAAGATTGAGTTAATGCAGAGGGAGATGCAGGTAGATCATCGGAATATATGGGTGCATATGGGCGACTATAGAAACTCTGAAATCTATCATTGATTCTTTCCACAGACCTAAAGCAACTTGATCCAACATCTGATGAATTATTTCTTGACCTTGAACCCAATACAACATAGGGATCTTCTTCACGTTCTTGTACACAACAAAGTACACACTTAAGGAATTCAAGACACCCAGACATGTTGACTGACCTTCTGCAACAAAAACACACCCAAAAGTAACAAATACCTCAAACTTATTGTTCGGTAATTCGGTTCCCAAGAAAATAACAACAAAAGTTTAGGTCTTACCTTCTCTATGACTTATGTTCCTGCAGTATTGTGGGAGTGATTCCACCAGAAAATTGGAGAACTGGGATCTTTAATTAATAGGTCACAAAATAAAAGATTGATCAAACACAAATTTCTAGATTGAATATATATAGATGACAAGCAAATGAAAAGGATCAAGAAAGCTTTGTCGGTGAGCCAAAAATAATAAAAAGAAAAGCAATGAAAGAAGAAGAAAGGAGTTGCTTACCTAAGGATCTTGAACTCAACACTGGAGCTGCTTGAGTGCCTTTTTTTTTATAGTGGTACTGGAGCTGCTTCTGATGTTTTAAGTTGAAAAAAGCAGGAAAACTTAACAATGCGGTAATGATTCATGTCCTGATCTTCAACACCTCTTTCTTTATGGGAATTTCTTTTCTCTTCTCCTTTATCGTGTTTCTTTTTTAGCCTATATTTTCAACATCCTTTTTCTGTATCTGTATAGTCACCATGTCAGCAAGATGGACGCGCCCGGCGTGATCCCATTTGAAGTGGCAAAAGGTTAGGCTGGCACTTGAGAGGGAGGGAAGAACATTTATTTAAAAGCAAAGCCCCGCTGGCCAAGACGAAGACTTTAGTGTTAAGAAATCTATTACCAAAGAAACCTAGGACTGGAGCAGGAAACTGACAGAGTAGCTTTTTGTCTGATTATTAAAATTGGGTTAATGGTGTATTGATCCATCTATTCCTAACTTTGTCTCTATTTGGTCCTCTTTCTTTTATTTGCTTCAATTTCATCCTTCTATTTAATCTGCTCTTTATTTTATTAACATTTGGTCCTTCGTCAATGACAACGCAGAATCATGCCCTTAAGGGCAACATATGACATCAATTGACCTGCAAAATTCCAAGCATATAAGAGTTTAAGTTGTTACGATAGTGGCTTACTGTTGTAATGAAAGAGCAGCTTAGATATAGGAGAATGGTGCGAAGCTGCAAGTATCATCTGATTTACAACAGATCTAAATTGCTGTGTGGCTTTGCTCTCGTGAATTCTTTATTAAAAGTAGGATATCTTCAGTCCGTTCTTCCTCACAATATCAGACTGGCCCAGCCTGAACAGTCTCTTGGGGCACCAGCAACTATCACTACTGTCTTCTCACCAGCTAAGTTAGTCAGAGCCACCGTTGCTTCTGGCTCAGTCCCTGATGAGGCTTCTACCAAGAAAATATGAGTAAAGTGACCAGCAGGTTTTCCTTTCGTTAAGCAGTCGTAAGCTACTGAAGAAAGTAGACAACATGACTCTGAATTTCCGGAGTTCTTGAAGCGACGGACAAAACATTAACAAAAACTTAAAAGATTTGGAGAGTCCCGTGATCCTTTGTTTTCTTTAGATATTTAATTTTTTAAACGTTTATTTTTTTCCAATTACATCCTTGTAAATAGGATGAAATATCTCATAATTTATTTTGAATAAATTTCTATAAGTTTCTTAAGATACAAGAAAGATACCGGTACCATTAAATTAATGTTTGATTTGACAAGATAAATTATATTTTTCATATTTTATTGATGAAAAAAACTTCGAAAGAATAAATTTGATAAAAATCAAAAAACAATCATGCAACTTTCTTTTCTGTTGTGTTATCAACCCTTTTAAAAAAAAATTACCTTTAATTTTTTTTTTTTCAAAACATCATTTTCTTTATATACCAGTTTCTGAGTTAGAAAGAGGATTATTTAAAAATAATGAAAAAGAAAGAAAATGTTTGGTTAGCCAAAAAATCTTATAATGTCAAGTTTGTTTTCTCGATTTGAGCTCAATGGCGATGATGTTTCCTTGTAAACATGCCGAAAAAAATATAGAAATAGTTCCTCTTTTTTTTTTTAATTCTCTTCATCTTCACTTTTTGAAGTGATTTTAGGGTACTGTTTGGAGATTGAGAATGAGTTTATTAAGGTTTTTATGATATTTTGAGATACTTTTTAGATGAAAACAAGTCTAAAATAGAATTTTAGGGTCCAGATACTTGGAATATGATTTTTTTAATTATAAGAGTTTATTGTTAACTAGTCAATTAAATGATAGGATAACTATCGCAACAAGAGACGTGTCACGCGTTAGAAAAGAATTGGAGAAAATAAAAAATCAGGCTCACAAACATCGTTTGCTAGGCCTGCATACTAGGCCTGTTGTGTTATCAACTTTTAATTATGTTGGTTTAACTGAAGTTAAACAAGGTAAATTCAAGAAATCGTTATATTAATATTTTTTAAAAAAATATTTTATCTTGAAATTTTTGTTATGTTATCCTAAAGTTTTATCAATCATTTGAGTTGTCTATAAACTTGCCAAGTTAATTAGCCATTTAATTAAATATTTTAATTTGTGTTTATTTCCCATCTTCACAGCTTGGTTTATAGTTAACGTTAACAAGTAAAAAATAAACTAACATTCATTTGCATACATGATACTCCATCTATTTTATTTAAACTAACAAATCAAATTTTGAATTCATAATTATTATTTTAAATTTTATAAGAAGCTGCTTCGATTGCTTGGTGAGCCTTTTTAATACAAACAGTGCTAAATGGGAAGCTGATATCATATGCACGGGTGGGATGACGCTGCAGAAGAAAATCTCCACCAAATTCAACCACTAAGCGAGTGCTCCACAGCGATGGATAATACCCTGCTGTGAAAGTAAAAATATGAGATATATATATATATATATATATATACACACACACACAAATCGACCGAGTTTCACAAAGAAGTTCACGAACCAGAACTTTGATTGTCTACCGCAATAGGGCTCGATGTTTCAGGAGGCTAAAACCTGATATGGCTCGGTTTTTCGAACAGAAGAAATGGCCTCTTCTTACGAGATGAGCCAATCTCAATTCTCAACAGCTACAAAGGTTTTATCATCTTTCTTGCTCTTAACTCTCTTTGAAGCAAGGGTTCTTATTAAATGCTGCATTTTCCAGCTCCAGATTAATATTCTCTAATTTAAACTCACTCCATTTCTGATACAATCAAATTGTACGTTTGTTTTAACCTCGAGCAGGAGGGAAATTAATTGCAACTCTTCATTCAATCACAACAGGGAGATAAAAAGAGACGTTAGAAACTCTTCATTCAATCACAACAGGGAGATAAAAAGAGACGTTAGAAACTCTTCATTCATTCAACATCTCAGAAAAAACCTTCATTTTGCCTCTTGTTTCTCCTCATGTGTTAACATGTGAAGTAAAACACAAAGCAGACACAGAGTTAGTGCCGAAGCTTGAGGGGATGGTTTTGACGAAGCCGTTGAAGATGAAGAAGAAAGGGAGATGGTTTAGATGATGATATTGTAGGTATAGATAGCAATTCCAGGCCTTGAAGGCCCTGGAATTGAAAGCCTCCCAAATACCCTGTCCCAAGACCAAACATATCGTGTTCCAACATTTGATGAATTACTTGACCCTGAACCTGAAAACAGCCCGTGTGAAGCTTCATCGTCATTACCACCTTCATGTTCATCACCACAACAACAAAGTACAAACCTCAAGATTTCATGAAAAACAAATATATTTTGATCCACTTTTTCTAAAGATTTTTCATAAAAGAAAGAAACAAAGAAAAGAACACAAAAATTTAGTGAGCAAAGCGGATGAAAGAAGAAGAAACAAGGACTGAAGTGTAAAAAGAAAAAAAAAGAAGGAAGGCACGATGTTGTGGGGTGAGGAGGAAGGCATTGGGAGGGGGATGAGTAGGAAACCATGATACGACAAAGTTAAAAGGGAGAAACTCGAGCAGCCATGGTTGGCGGGGGGAGAAAGAAAAAAGCAACAGACAACATTGCCCAACTTTTTACCTAATCTTCCTGATAACTTGAGATAACCTCAGAATAATTTCACAAAAAACCTCCTTCATATGAACCTTGAACAGACCTGAAGACACAGTAGCTGCTGCAATAAGCTTCTCCAGGACAGAATCTGTGCAACAGCTCTTCACTCCCATGAATCACGACTTTCCACTATTCTAAAAAATTCCAAGATTTTCCCAAGGTTTCTTCACGTCTATTCCAACATCCCAAACAAATTCCATCCCAAAATTCCTTAACAACAGGCTTGAACAGATGTGAAAACAGAAGCTCGGGCTGCAGACCGTCTCCAGGGAGACAGCAGCACACCTTCGGTTTTCCAATTCCGAAATTTGCCCAAACCTACTCTAAAGACTACCAGATTTTACAAGAATATCTCAAACACATCCACATTCATCTCAGTCAGATTTCAGCTAAAAAGAAAATCATGAAACCCTTGAACTAGCATCAACACAGAAGCCTTGATAGTGAATGTTCCTGGTGACAGCAACAGTATCTCTTTTTTTGCCAACTCCAAAACCAGTCCAAACGATATCTAAATATCACCAAATTTGGACCAAAGGTACATCATTTCACACTCAATACATAGTAACCTATTCCCATTTGGATGCAGGAAAGAAGCTCAAACAGGAGCTGACGCGACGCAACTGCTTCTTCGAAGTTCCAGCAACTTTCGGCCCTCCTTACAGCCTCCCTGGAAGGTTGATTTCAAACCCAAATAAATTTTTGAATATATTAATGAATCTTTGAGATAATGGGTTGAATATTAGTGTTGATTTTCAATATAGTACAAAAATTAACTTTTAACTTAATTTTTTTATTCAATGATAAAGATTATTTTTAAACTAGTTTATGTCACTTGAGACTAAACTCCTTTTTAAGTGGTCAATCATACCAAAGCACTCCCACATCAACCCAATCCATTAAGAAGAATTTAATAAAAAAAATTAAGCGCTAGCTTCAAGGTTTGAACCCAAATTCATAAAAGAAAGCATGTCTTCAATCACCACATTATAATTCAAAAGTTATTTTCATAAATAATTTACAATAAAAAATGATTTTAAATAAATAAAAAAAATGCATGATAAAAACATGCAAAGCAAGTTTCTTAAAAAAAAAAGATGGTATAAATTAAAATTTCTAAGTTAAAAGTTAAGGAATTCTAACTTCTAATTTAATCAAAAGTTAAAAAACAATTTAAAAAAATCATATCAAATGTAACTTAATCTTCATATATATGCATATATAAGAAACTACATGAATATCTTTACCATAAAATCGATGCATAAATAACTCAACTCATCTTGAAATCTGGCAAGTGCATTGGACCAGTTGGCGATAGGCTAGCACATCTTAAAATTTATATTAGGAAAAAGTGTATTCTGTACGATAGCAAAACTCACAACCCTCTTTCCTGGAATTTCTATTTCCCTCCAAACTTGTTCTTATTGTACAGAAAACATCAGAAAAAGCGACTGGAGATTTTGCAGGGGAGAACTGAGATAAAACAAAACTGTAGCGACCAGTTAATAGAGTAAAGATTGCTCAACAAACGAAATAAATATAGAGCTGAGATCTCCATATGTTTTATGTTCGTTCTTTCCATTTGTTTCTGTTATGGTGTATTGCCTGCATGCTGCGACAGTCTTCTCTCTCATTGTTGAAAAACCTGGGATACACTACCTATAATCTGCACCAACTGCCTCCGAGATGGACTTGAAACCATCCCTTTCTAAGCACTCGGCCAGCTCAGCCTGCAAGAAGGCCCGGCTATTATATTGCATTTGGAAACAATTTGTAACAATTTCCTATGTTATAATTATTACTCTTGTATTTCTGATTCATTAATCATAAATGCAACCATCTCCCAAAAGGATGCTTTGCTATGAACATAAGCTCTATGCAAAAGTCATTCAGAATCCAATAGAGAGAAAAAAAGTGCATTTTCCATAAAATAGAAAACATTTTATTTTCTAGATGTTGCCTTCAGGCGCCCACAATGCAGAAACAGATTGCAACGTTACCTTTATTCGAGGAATTAGGGCAGGTCCGCCGTAGGCAAATCCTGTATAAAGCTGAACAAGAGTTGCTCCAGCTCTTACTTTTTTGTATGCATCCTCACCACTGAGTTGACAGCAAGTAATTTAAGTTCAGATAATGAATTTGCGAAGCAGTCATCATGTTAATGACAGTAACGAATTTAAGATGCATTCTTTAGATTTTACCTGAAAACACCCCCACAGCCTATCAAAGGAATCTTTCCCTGGAATGAGACAAAATATGCACGCTCAACAAATAACCCGTGACAATATGAACTAATAGCAAAAAAGAACTAATACATGATTCAGCCAAACAGTGTAAGATAGCATGTTTTACAGAAAATATAACCATGTTATTCAATTATCAGGGAAAATAACTATAAAATGGTTATACATAAAATCCAATAGTACAACGGACAGCAGAATAAAAAAGGGTTTTACTAGATAACATGAAACGAGGGGAGGAAAGCAATCATGGGAAAACAAGCATCTGACCATGGGGTAAATTAGGGTGTCTATAGAGGATTGTCTATTAAAAAGGAAGAAAATGAGCCGGATTACATTGGAAATTATGATACAATACAAAGCATATGATAATTGGACCTTTTCTTTTAGAACTACCATTTTGAACCTGGCAGCGCGGCAGTTGAGAGCTATGGAGAACACTGAGGATGCGTTTGAATTTAATTTAAAATTATCATAAGAACAGCCAACATACCCTTGTCAAAATAAACATCTCCTTTAAGATATTGGTAGACAGATTGAGGAGAGGTTTCCCACTCAAGCCACCAGTTTCCTCGGCCACTGGGGATTTGTTTACAGAATCTGGTCTTGAAATGGTTGTATTTGATATAATCTATCCCAAGAGAAGAAGCTAAAATCAGCATTGATTAGAGAGTAACATGACTGTGTGGACATAATGCCCTTATTCTGCAGTGAGTTGTGTGTGTGTGTGTAGGCATACATCATTATTGCAACTTCATCCACAAAAATCATATTACTGCTATTACTGGACAGCATGAAAGCATCATCTTCTTCTCTACAAAAACCAAATTAACAAAATACGACTGATTGGAGAAATATATTTTAAATTTACTCCAATCATTAAACCAAGAATATGATAAAAAAAAGAAAAAATAGAATAACTAGCAGGCTATTATATTTTGTTCGTTTTTAGTTATGAGAAGTTTTCAATATAGATATCGTAATGTGATGTGATCTAATTGCATGATATCAACTTCCGCAACTACAATTAATCCCTCCATTACCTTCAAGCCTAACCACAACAGGAATATAAAAGGAACATATCCAGGTGAAAAATCACATTCCACCACATAGTAAATGGGTTGGAGCCAGGGATATTGCTAATACCAAGGACACACACTAGAGTCATGCATTACAGTAGAACATGTGATGTCCATGGGTATTTAATTAAATTAAAACAATTGGAACCACTAAATTACTGTTTCATGCAAGTAACCCAGGGACTACACCATCCACCATACCTGTAACCAGGTCATAAATTAATTTTAAAAAATTAATCAGAAAAGCTTCATTCATCTGACAAGTAACCAAAGTTCTGAACACCAAAACATGAATGTCCTGCTAAAAGTGAAGCAGATGGAGTTCTTGACGGGAATAAAACATACCAGACCATCCAAGCGGAGTGCAAGAGCAACCTACACAAAATCACAAACAGGGAACTATAAGAGTGATGCATGTGGAAGTGGAGAACAGAGATGAAAAATAGGAGCGGTTACACACTGCTGCAATGTCTTCAAGGTCTTCCTTTGACAAGTCAGGTGCAATTTTCACAAGCAATGGAGGAGGACCCTCCTCACCCCATTGCATTTCATCACGAGCAGCTTGGACCTAAATGAAAAGCCAAAAAAAGAAAGAAAAAAGTTTAACTCAGCATCACACTATTTCAAGAGAAGTGCGAGTCAGGCATAAGCATCCACACCTTCTTAACAAGGTCCTTCAACTGCTTTCTTCCCTGAAGCATACGCAATCCAGGAGTATTGGGTGATGACACATTAATTACCTATACAAGACAAAGGAACACCAAATCACATTAAACAGAATTCAATTCCTCTTAGCCTGTCATGTGTTTGACTAGATAAAAGAGTCATGCTATTGGCACTCCATCTTTCATTTCCACAGTATACATACAAGTGTGAGGAAAATAAAGCTAGATGGAGCGTCAATAGACCACCCTAGTAAATTGTGCCAATAACGTATACAAGAAACAGAAGAAAAAAGAATGAAAAGAAAGAAAGTTCTACCAAGTAATCAGAATATTGGGATAATGAATGAACCCCTTGTACATAATCTGCAGCAGCATCTTCACTTGTTTTGTTCTTCCCCAGATTGACCCCGAGAATGCCAGGGCCAGCTTTGCCTCCGTGTTTGACATCATTGTTCGAGGTAGATGAAGCGCTTGAAGTTTCATCCAACTTCCGTTTCCCATGTTGTGCACCCAATCGCTTTGCAACAGCTACAATGCCTTCACTATTAAATCCACAACGATTGATAATTGCACTGGCACAAACACCAAGCAATCATATAAATCAGTGTTGAAGCACTTCTCAAGAAACCAATGTAAAATCATACAAAACACATTTTTGAAGTCCATAATATAAAAAAGGGGTCTGTTTCCCATTCCCAAGCATTAAAGACTCAAACTTTCACTAATACAAGCATCTTCTACCACTACTATAAGTGCAGGAAAGAATAACTGTATTCTCACCCTTCCTGGCGCAATCTAAAAATTCGTGGCTTTGGATTACCCTCTTGTGGAACAGGGGTAACAGAGCCGACTTCTACAAAGCCAAAACCTAACCCGAGCAAGCCATCAATAGCCTCAGCATTTTTATCAAAGCCAGCAGCTAGACCAATAGGGTTGGAGAATTTCCTTCCCCAAACTTCCAGTCCTAAAACTGATGGATCAGGCCTCTTCTCCCTCGGAACCCAACCACGAGCAGCAGCTGAGACAGCAAGCTTATGAGCAAACTCAGCATCTAGAAGAGCAAAAAATGGATTCACGAGTTTCGTTGCATTGAATAGCCAACCGCTGCAATAATATTCTATGCAGAATAAGTTGAAATCCTAGAATAAACACAAGTATACAAGGGTAAATTCAAAATTGAACTCGTACTATAAGTGATTCATGAGATTGTCTAATCATCTAAATTTATCCAGAGCTATAAAAGCATTAAAGAATTTAAACAAAGTGTAATTATCAGAATGTATCATGATATGTATCCAAATTCTTTCACCACATGAACCTGTCATTCTTGTTCATGGCACATTTATGTTTACATCAGTAATCTGGAATCAGTGTACCAATATGTATGTAACAAGTTCAAATGTGGATTAAGAAAATGTCTTGTCAGAGTTTCAAATGAAGTACCAGAAAGTTGCTTCATCCACTGTACTAACATAAGCTCCTCCAGCTATAACCAGTCCTATGGTCGCACCTGTTAACAACCTCCCCTATAGTGGAAAACAAAAGGAGATTTACACTTCAGAATCGGACAGAAACATTTCTGTTCATGAATCTCACTGGAGCTCAATAGGAAATTTGTGCAATATGAACAACAAAAAACAGGCGCCAAAAGCCACACTAATATTCGTTACTGCATGCTAAAGCAGCATACTAAAGAGACTTATAACATCAACAAAAATGGAAAATTGGCAAAAGGAATGGATTTACGCAAAAGGTTTGCAGGGAAAACAAACAGAACAACAAGCATTAATTCATTCAATAAACAAGAATTTATTAATATCACAAAAAATCTGTGTGTCCAATGGCACTTTATCCTCGAGTATCACAACATCAATCACTGCAGCATATTGAAACGGTAATTTAACAACTAAAAAGCCTCCTGCTTTGAGTCTTGCAGCATAAAACCATAACAGAATATTAAAAAAATGAAACTATAATCTCAAAACAAAACCTCAACTTAGACCCTAAGAATATCTACATTCACACGTTCATCAATGATTAAAACCCAAAAAAACAATAAAACAAAAGCTCAACTGAACCAAACCAGTTCTGAAAAACCTTAATACAACCAAAAACACTAAAACAATCCGAAAAGAACCCATTTTTGCTATCAATCGAATCTCTCATACTATAACCAGAAATGTTAAAAAAGATTAAAAAAAAAAGTTACCTTCTTTGAGAAATGAGGAATTTTAGGAGCAGTTTCTGATGAAGAAGAAGACGAGAAATGTCTAACACTACTAACAGGAGTTGAAGTAACCCTTTTGAGCAAAAAATCTTTAAGTAACCTTCTTGAAGCCCTTGAAGCCATAAATCGAGAATCACTCACAACTTTGCAAAATTTCTAAAGAATCTTACTTTCTATGAGCACCACCAAAAAAGGACAAAAGAAGTTGAATAAAAAAAGAAAGAGAAGGCAAAAGGAGAGAAAAGAAGAGAAGGATTTTGTGGTGTTTTGGTTTTAGAGGTGGAGAAAGTGAGGTTACGAGAGGTTTTAGCAGAGAGAGAGAGAGAGAGAGAGAGGCTGAGTTTTGGTTTGATGGGTGTGTTTT
>Ga0307515_10009504_pt1 | contig 18789 bp, 28 predicted proteins | sample 17_EM_MG_FD_194513 | JGI IMG/M metagenome (GOLD analysis project Ga0307515, IMG submission 194513) | Populus trichocarpa ectomycorrhiza microbial communities from riparian zone in the Pacific Northwest, United States - 17_EM | ecosystem: Host-associated > Plants > Roots > Unclassified | place...
ACGCGCCTTCCCACATCCACGCGCCGGAACTTCTGCAAGGGAATCTTGTACTCTCCCACCCTCGAATCCTGTAGCCTTCATAGTCTCGAAGACGCGCAGGCTGCTCTCCAGAGACTTGTACAGCGCCTCAACTATCTAGACAATGCTCTCCTTCCTCTGGCCACGATCGAAAGAAGAGTCGTCGAGCCCGCCCCCGACATCGACTCTCTCCGAACTCCCAGCAGCCCCTTTACAAAAACCCAACGCGTCTCCAAAGATCAGACGTAAGAAGGTCAAACCTATTCCCGGCGTCGAATTGGTCCCAGGACTTGTTTCTCTGCGAGGAGTCATCAACGCCTGCCCCCCGAAAATTCTGCACACATGGATCCTCGACCGTCTCGACCCCGATACACAGATTGCATTCCCGACCTTGGAAGCAGATATGCCGACCATTTCCGCTTTCTTCAGTGGGCTTGAGCCGCCTCAGGCGAAACATTGCGTCCGATGTCATTTAGACTATCACGATGTTGACAATGGGCCACGTTCGTGTGTTATGGAGCATGACGATGAAAGTGCAGTGGTGGTGCGTAGCGTACAAGGTGTGTAAGCTTTCTAGCGGTTGTAAAGGCGTTGAAGTTGACCAGAATTCGACAAGGCCTTCACGAGACCACTTACCACTGCTGTGGACAAACTGTTGATGGTGATGGAGACCTTGGCCCCCCAGCTGGTGTGTAATAATTATGTGATGCGTTGGCGGTTATCCTGACTACAATAGGTTGGTGTTACGAGGGCCTTCACACTTCGGATCGACTCGAGGCTCTCTATCGTGAGGATGCGGTAGATGACGATGACAAACTAGAAGACTGTGCGAAGCGGCGTTGTGGTGAAGAGGTCAAGCCTAAACGGCAACGGCGACCCAAGCGTTCAAGGGGCACTGCCAATATTGATAGCGAGGCGGAAGAGGAACGCGGCGCTATGGATTTATCTGATTTGAAGCCTCGAGCAAAACACATTCGCAGAGCCAGTGACGTTGACGCTCGCTCGAAGAGTCGTAGCCGTATGCAGGTTGCTGCCCAAACCAACACAGAAACGGAAGGCCCTAAGTCAAAATCGGTACCTGCAAAACCAAAAGCTCCCACTACCAAGGCAAAGAGGTCCAATTCGAACAACGTCGTCGAAAATGGAAAACCCATAGAGAATAGCCGAGGAGATCGCCATGCTGCGGAAGGCAAGGTCACGACAGCAACAACCCCAGCAACGAAGCCACGAGGACGACCAAAGAAACTCCAGGAAGAAACTCCAGCGCCTAGTGTTGAAGGTCCTGCTCCCAAAACGCGACCGTCGGCGAAGAAGCGGAAACTGAATGCGGACTAAACTATCACGGGAAGGATTTGGTCCTGCTACTTATATTCTAGACGGTAAGCAGCTCTCCTAGTAAGTTTCTTCCATTCGCTGAGTTACCTTCACAGGTGTGCAATCACACGACATTTCAGGATCACCACTTGGTTCAAGTTTTATAATCTGTAGCTTCTATGCGATATACTTACCGTCCTTCGAACGTCCCTACAACGATATGCACTCCCATATTTAAAGGAAACTCCTGTTGCTTGCCGATCTGTCTCGATACCACGCGTCTGGGCTTATATATGTACGTTCACTAAGTCTTATCTTCTTCTACGATGAAATCCCTTGGGCCCGGCCGTCTATCGGCCGTTCTAATTGTCACCAATGGTTACTCTGATATCACTTCCGGAGAACGACGGAGAGCGGAGTAAAATTACAGTTGAGATCGTAGAGACGGTGCGGCATGCCAGCTGTCCAACTCGGCGTCAAGCTCGCGCTCAGGTTGCCCTCTTCCACTTCTTGCAGATTTTTGGTCATGAACATTGTACGATTTCGCCTAGTTACTTACTGTAAGTGCCTCCGGCTCATCCTTCACGACGGGAGCCTGAGCTGATGCTTTGTACCCGTTCTGATGCCAATTCCTTATCAATGATGGATCGTATTGCTGGACACATTGGTCGGTCATGTGCTAGTATTACTTTCGCTGCTGGACATCGCTATCTTTATTATTACTCTGCACGCGCAACTCCGTGTGCTCACTGGCCAGGCATTCTCCGGTGCGAAAACCTTTAGTCCTGCCTCGTATATTTGACCCACTCAACGTGGATTTCGTTCTAGGTTTTCCGAAGATTTTCCTCTTCTCCGTTAGCGCAGGGACCCTCAGTTTGCCATGCTTGTATGTCACCAGCCTTCTTTTGGACGGCAAAGGACTCACCAATTATACTTTAGGCTTCTTATTCAATATATGGCGCCCTCGTCTCGCCTCTTTATGCCCGTCGTCGAGGTCGCTTGGCTTTTTGTAGGGAGCGCCCTCTACCTTGGTAAGTAGCATTCTAGTCCACCTAAATTGGTTTCTAAAATCCGTTGGGAAGCTGGGTCCTTTGTTATCCTGTTTGTCAATGTGCCACTCCTCTGCAATGACCTGGCGAGGTTGAAGAACTCAGGGGCAAGAACTTCGTGAGTTTAACTTTCCGACATTCTAGGTCGTTTCTTAACTCTAGCACAGGTCTGCTTGTATAGAATTTAACGCTACACGTTTTCTTTGGTGGGTAAATACTGTAATTTGTGCGGCTATTTCTCGCTCTTGGTGACAAGCATACTGAAATACGCCCAGTCCTCATGACTCTTGTGGTGGTTACCACTTGGTTGTCGATTCAATCCGCCAGGGGCGCCCAACGGGTATGGAGCACCCCGCTCACGCAGGTCCGGACGTTCGAAACCAAGGACACCTCGACACCGGTAAATCAGCGCCAGTCTTTCTATGTCACGACAACCGCTAGGCTGCCCCGTTATCTTGGGCAACTCGAACAAGGCTCTTCAGAGGAGCTCATATATCCCGCCAGTCCTTCACGGGTGGTACCTCAACCAAGGCAATCAGGGGACTTCACTCGTGCCAAATATGTCAGTATGGGAGTTGGCTATGTGCGTGCCAACGATCCAAGCACTGCGCTCAGGGAGATGAGCCAAACGGCCGATCCAAACTTGCCAGAAAGTGACCCGTATGATGCATATGACGGTACAGCGGTGAAATCTCTACCAGCTCAAGGGATCTCAGGGCCAGCAATGCGACAAAATGCGTCATCCCTTTCTGCATTTTTTAACCCAAACGCCTCCTCGAGCCAATCTTCCAATGCTAGCACACGATCGTATCCCTACCCATTCCCCGCTATTCCGGCTTCTCAGCCACAGTCAAGACCTACTTCCAATGTACCATCACAGATGGACCAACCAGCTCCCCAAACTCAACCTCCGGACAGAGACTACACTTCTGGTCCCTTGCGGCATAACCAAAAGTCCAATGGCAATATGCCCTACAATCCTGGTCGGGTGCAAGCAGGGTTATTCCAAGCGCGAGGAAATAAGAACCGCCAGACTACTGGTACTACATTCAGTTTTTCTCCGTACTACGCCAGCCAAGAGGACGACGATGACGCGGTCTCCGTCGCGTCCCGGTACTCGACGACGAGTACGACGACAGGAGTGAATCCCAATTACCCTGAAACGGTACAGCCACCTCCCCTGATTCCAGTACGTGCACCTCCACCAATCCTGCCGCCTGCCGGACCGCCGCCCCCTATCCCAACGAGAAGCCCGAAGCGACAATCCTTTGCTCGTTCAGACACTCGTGCCTATTTGCAGCAAGGACCCGTCCACCCTTTGACGTTGAGGAGGGCGGGAAGAAATGAGAATGAGACTGAGAGTCCAAATGCTCAACGCAGGTAATCTAATATTTAATGCCCCGAACTCTTATTCCGTGAATCCAGTCTTTCCAGTACAATTGGACATTATCTGCGCTGGACTATGTGCCAACCGAAATCTATTTGTAGTTTGATGCTTCCCTGTACATTTGTGGCTTTTAACTGCTTCAATGATTTCAATAAGTCACATAATGAAAGACCAACGAACATTATTGTCTGTCGGAGAATGCCTTTGTGCGAGGTTTGACATGGACGAGTCTCTCCATTTACTAGTCGGGATCGTCGTTGTGCTCTTGTAAGCCCTTCACGATGTTATAATAGATGTCTGAGACAACTGACACTTTTCCTGAGCTGCGCATTCGTCGTGTGGCTCTTCCTTTCCTCTTGCATTGGGACTGCGAGCCTACGGTCACTCTCTTCGACCACAACACACAGGTACAATCGCATACGGTCTGATTATGGTCCATGGAGAGAGATGGACGTCGCCGGCTTCCCAGAATATGAGATGGAGAACGCTCCAGCGACCCGCGACCACTCATATTGAGCCCTAGCCGCAAATTGTTCATGCAGGCTCCTGACAACGTGGGTGAATTTGATCATTGGTCGTGTCTTTCCATTTGGTAGACGCTTTTCTTAGAAACATCAAGAGAAACCACAACATTACTTTGCGTGGGGACGTCTTGAGCGGACATTTGATACCCGTAATATATATGTATATGTATTAATAGTGGGCATACCCTAGCCGTTATTCATTCATGGCACCCTCATCTCGATCAAATCCACAATAACCCACATCACCCCTTTGTTTGGTTTGAGCTTTCCTATAACTACATTTTGGCGTCCTTTTGTGGGTTCGCGAGCATACTTTTGTGCTGTCACCGAGAGCAAAGCGATCGTTGCACACAAGAATACATAGACGTCATGCACCGACAGTTTCCTGTATGACTTTTTCTACCCACTCGAAGAATGAGGTGCCTTTTTGGAAGTTCTGGCTCTGGATGCCCTGTCCATCCTTCTTGAGCGCGACAACACAGTCAAGCTGCCATTGTGCGTTGAATGACGTCGTGAAGTTCCTGTAATGAAGTTGTCAATCGCCTGAACAAGCGTACAAACCACGTTTTACGCACATGATAGTCAGCTCCCAAGCCCCGACACATTTGGCCTGGAGGTGGTCAGAGAACCAAGATGCCTTGTCCTTCGCCTTGCACAATCTTCGCCCGATCTCTACTATGTGCTGCAGTAAGCACCGATTGATTTCGTGTACCAGGAATTGCTGGAGCTGCACCAGTGAATGGACAGTCGAGATCGCTTGCGGAAGGTGAATTTGGATGACCGAGGGACCTGTAAGTGTGAACCGAATAGTTTGCCTGTATTCCAGTTAGAAACCACCCACAAGCAGTGCGCCGCAACGTACCGATCGTCCAGTCGTAGCATAGCCTCTCCAGTAACTTCCAACTTGCCCTTCGTAGCATCCTTCCCAAGTTTACTCCCAGTCTTCTCTTTTGTCCTCGCTTCCTCGTGGCTAACATTCTCCCATAACATCCTTACGAGCATGTCCGTTGTCTCCCCAATCTTCAAGAACCTGCACTTGGCTGGTATGCCCGCCTCACTGATACCCTTCGCAACAGCCTTGAGGTGCTGCTGTACGCCCGCCGTGAAGATCCGATACTGCAGCAGCTCGACGATAGGATGGAGGAGCAGGGGCCGCTCGGGGTATATTTGCTGGTGGAGTCTGTACGCCGGAATGGTTGAGTTTTGGTCTGGGAGACGGGGTTGGGCGTGCCGCCTTGCGGCATCTTGGTTCCAGCGATGGAGCTTGATTAGGAGGAGCTGGAGTGTCGTGTAGATGATGTCGCAGATGATGTTTGTTTTTGGATCAGAATCCGGGAGGGGAGACGGATCGAGGTCCTCTTCGTATATCTTAGAGAGAGTGAGTATCTCCCCACCAAAGTCCTTCGAAGGCGTACCTGCTCAAATCGCAGCTCCATGGTTGGTGAGATGTCAACACATAGACTCCTCTCGAGAGCTCGAGCCGGTGCCGTCACCAAATCCGAAGCATTGGTGACCAATGCGTTGAAGATTTCCCGTTCGACTGCCTCGCGTTGCATGGACGTGATAACCGTGTCTACATCCTGGTCTTCTTCCTCGATGTCGGGGGGTATAAATGTACTACGGGAGACTCGAGACTCGCCGCCAGCATTCTTCTGGACGATTGAAACCATGAGACGTGTGGGCCGTCGATCCCCAGTCGCAATTGGGCCTTTCCCATCCTCTGTGTTTAAAAATGCCACAGATGCCATTCGGATGTCGATGGGGGCTGGGATATACTTAGGAATGATGGAATGATGAAGCGCGAGCACGTACAATTCTCAAGGCCATAGGAAATACAGATGTCTTTCGCCAGGTTGTCCGTCGACCTCCTTGAGGTATATTCTCCAGGGAAAGGAGCAGGGACCAACGCCCAGTTAGCATTCCTAGCCTTGAGCGCATCAGACCAATACCTCTCTCCCGATGCCAGTGCTCGCTTCATACTCGAAGCGGCCTCCTGGAATGCGTTCGACGACTTGCGCAACGACTCGTCTTTCCACCCGAGCGTCAGCTGCGCGTTGTACGCCTGCATCGACGGGTGCGGCCCGGGCCTGCTGATCATCGAGGAGAGCAGGCCGCGAGGTGGAAGCTCGGAGAGTTCGGGGGTAATTGATGGGTCTGGAGCACCTGTGACGGATTTGAGGTAGACGCTTAGGATATCGCGCGAGACTGTGAATTCTGTGAGGGCCTGGCTGAAGAACGTTGAGAGGATGGAAATAAAAGCTTTGGAGCAAGACGTACAGAAGATTTGGGATGACATCCTCGCGAAGTTTTTGCAGTTCTGCGGTCGTCATTGGTTTCTTCTTCGTCGCAATAGCTTCGTCTCCGTCGTCCCCTTCGCCTTCTTCACCCGACTCTTCCTCCTCGGTTATGTTATCCTTCTGTTCGTCCTCTACAGCGTTGATCCATTCCGGTGTGTAGTCTTCCCAGATACTAGTGCCGCGTTCTTCGAATATCCGTTGCAGTTGAACACCTAACTGCTCCTCATACACCTTGGGATTCTCGTAAACCCACTCCCCGGTATCGTCAATGTCGTAGACGCGTCGTAATGGCGCGCCTTTCGCGTCCTTGTACGGCCGCTCGAGCGAGAGTTTCGTGTCCTTCCATGGAGGCTGGTCGTTGGAGGGAACCGGAATGGGTGCATCAGAGCTAGTTCCTTCATCCATATTCCACTAGAAATCCAACGAGGAGACCGTTGAGGGGAGGTCCAAGATGCTGCGGACAAACAGAAAGTGACTTTGCCTCTGGTCTCTCCCTGCAATGGAGTCGATCAACCGATTCTTATATGGACCAACTCCACAGGAGCGAGTACGATCATGGCAGCAGAAGCTACGACAGGAACAGCGTGTAGTCGATCGGGAAATTCGCCAGGTACGTGGTCGCGGGTTGCAAGTATCGCCGAGGCGCTGAGTCGTGAAGCCAGCTGGAAGCTGCCCAGGCAAAAGCACGACAGCAGCTCAAGCAGTTGGCTAGCAAGGGAGACAGTAAGAATGCGAAGATTTTGGCTAGGGAGGTCGTACGCAGCAATAAGCAGAAGGATCGGCTGCATGTCTCGAAGGCCAGGCTGGGCTCAATACATAATCAGCTAGCGCAGCAACTAGGTGTGCATATTCGCTATCTACCCTCGTTCTGCGGCTCAATCTTGTGGCTCTCCAGCAATGATGAAGGTGACTGGTGCACTTCAGAAGTCGACGGAGATCATGAAGCTCTCGAATAATCTCATCAGGATTCCCCAAATTAGTGCCACTATGCGGGAGATGAGCATGGAGATGACAAAGGTGCGCGACTTGTGAAATCTTGAGCTGCGTCCTAAGCAGAATACAGGCGGGTATCATGGAGGAGATGCTGGACGACACGCTAGAAGGGCTAGACGAGGACCCCGAACTTGAAGAGGAGGCCGAAGAGGAGGTTGAGCGGGTTCTCTTCGAGATTACTGACGGAAAGCTGGGCGTGGCTGGTGCGGGCAAGGAACTGCCGGTGCGTAACGGGGTGTCTCCTGCATTACACTATTGGGTACTTATGCGTATGATAGAACCTCAATGACGCCGAGGTGGAAGCGGCCAACGATCGGGAGATGGCACGAATGCAGGCTCAGTTAAACAGCCTGCTGACTGGATAATAGACGCTCTAGAGCAGATATACTCGAATATTTACCTCACCCTCATGATTATTCAAGTTTTTGTTTACATTTATCGCGTGTGCTGCTTTATACTCTTCATCTTATCGAAAACCTTCGCCAACACTATCGCCCATCGTCCACTAGAATAATGCTGTCCACTCGCTCGTTCGTCCGTGTCGCCAGGAGCGCACGTCCAGCTCAGGTGCTTTTTGTCTGCGCTGCTCTGTCCGTTGTCGAAAGCGCCAGCACTCAAGGCAGGTTTACCTGCGGTTTCTTTTATAGGCGTTTGCGTCACATCGCGGGTATGCTGCTGCTGCACCAACTGGAGGATTTGCAGGCAAAAAGAACGCAAGCGTACGTCTCCCCTTGAAGTCCCTTGAGGTTGCAGCTGCCGAACATTTGTGCAGGGAAAGTACACCGTCACACTCATTCCTGGCGACGGTCGGTCTCTAATCAATCCCAATATCTGTACCACGAGCTCAACAACACCCAGGTATCGGCCCAGAAATTAGCGAGAGCGTCAAAGCCATCTACAAAGCCGTCAAGGTCCGTGGACTTTCGCGGTTCACAGGCATCGGTCAACTGACGAGTCTTAAGGCGCCCATAGAGTGGGAAGAAGTTGATGTGACGCCCATTCTCGTCAACGGCAAGACTGCAATTCCAGAAGCCTCAGTTCAGTCGATCAAGAAAAATACTGTCGCCCTCAAGGGTGGGTTAGCTCATCTGCACTCGCTGAGTCAATACTTACGGTCTCTCTAGGTCCTTTGGCAACACCTAGTGTGTCCGCTCATTGTTCCGTGTGTTCCTCAGGGCTAATCCTCTGCCTCTGCTTCACAGTTGGCAAAGGGCATGTATCCCTCAACCTGACCCTCCGACGTACCTTCAACCTGTTTGCAAACGTTCGGCCTTGCGCATCCATCAATGGCTACAAAACGGCCTATGATAATGTCGACACTGTCCTCATTCGAGAGAACACCGAGGGCGAATACTCGGGTATCGAGCATGAGATTGTTGATGGTGTAGTCCAATCCATCAAGCTCATCACTTGGGAAGCAAGCGAGCGGGTGGCCCGATACGCATTCAACTATGCCAAGTCTCAAGGAAGGAACAAAGTGACTGCTGTCCACAAGGCTAACATCATGTGCGCATCTGATACTTGAGTTACAAACTGTGCTTTGACAATGGTTCGCATCTAGGAAAATGTCGGATGGCATGTTCCTCTCCGCCTGCAAAAAGGTTGCCACCGAGTTCCCCGACGTCAAGTATGACGAAGACCTGTTGGACCGTGTCTGCTTGCAAGTATGCTAGACCCTCTTGGTGCTTCCCTGATTTATGCTGAACACGCTCCGCTAAGATCGTCACCAATCCCGGTCCATACTCTGACCGCGTGATGGTGATGCCCAACCTTTACGGTGACATCCTGTCCGATATGTGCGCCGGTCTCATAGGTGGATTGGGCTTAACTCCGTCGGGCAACATTGGCAAGGTTTGTGTGTTACATCCTCCCTCTGGCCTCGGCTTATCTGGGATTTTGTAGGACGCCTCGATCTTCGAAGCCGTTCATGGATCTGCTCCTGATATTGCTGGCAAGGGCCTTGCGAACCCTACGGCTCTCCTGCTTTCCTCCATTATGATGCTCAGGTGAGCAATTTTCACCCTCACTATAGGATAATGACACCTTACCCTCCTTCCAGGCACATGAACCTAAACGAGCACGCTCTCAAGATCGAGCAGGCAGCCTTGTCGGTCAGTATGCTTCGATCGCCTCCTTTCCCTCTGTCCACTCACCCGTTCTAATAACAGACGATTGCGGAGGGCAAGAATATCACTGGTGACCTTGGCGGCAAGGCTACGACGAAGCAGTTCACCGACGCCATCATCGCCAAACTGGCATAGAGGCACTCAGAGTGCAGAGTGAGACGTACAGACCTACATCTCGACATGGGCGCCTAAAAAAAGAATAGACATGGGAGTTGATGTGCATCAAGGATGGGACTTTGTAATGGCATTCCCTATTCATGCGTTTTATTCATATTTCCTAGGCGCGATGGGTTTGGTGTTGTCAGCTTGCTTGTCTTCCACTACCAACGGAGAAGTGCGCATGATTCTCCGTTAGATTGTCACTAATGCCCCCAAACTAGTGGCGATGTGAGGCTTAAATAGAGGGCCACCAAATCACCAAATATGTCCCAACGTCAACTCTACCCAAGTTTCGGCCTTACCAGGATGAACCGTGGAACCCATGATTGAGTCGATAACATTGAGATGGAAGCCTCGCGAGGATCTCTAACCAGACTATACGCACCCCAGCTGCCTAGCAAGCAAGCAGCAAGGTCTTGATTCATGCTCGGCTCCTCCAGCGCCGCTTTACCACGTCTGAGGGATAGTAATGAGGCAGCAGAGTAAGATCGGAGGCTAGATTCTTGTGAGTGGAGGATGTTGAACAACCATGCGATGCCTCGCATGCAAAGGGTTGATGAGTTCCGTTTAATTGAGTGGTTTGATAATAAAGGGACTTGCGGCGATAACACTGTCTTTGTCCTCAGCTTGCAGTTTGACTTGATCAATGACAAAAACAGCGCTTCTTCTCATCGACATCCAATACGACTTTATCCCACCCAATGGGTCACTTGCAGTAAACGGGGGTGACCAGATCTTGGCTCCTGTCTATCGGATTCTCGATGAAGCAGCTGATAACTTCGACCTGATTGTGGCGTCCCTGGCATGTCTCCCGAGTTTACGCGTTGCATTCCTTCCCGAGACTGACTTTGAGGCTTGTAGGACTGTATGTGAAGCTGATGTCGCTAAAAACGTATTGATTTATTTATGATTTATTCTGAGCGCGCACAGACCACCCAATCGGACATGTCTCATTCGCTTCGACACATGGAAAGTCGCCATTCGTGGCTATCGAGGTACCTAGACTTCACGCAAAGGGCGAGACTATTACACAAATGCTTTGGCCAGACCACTGCGTTCAAGGCACCCATGTCAGCCACCGCTGGTTCTTTTCGATGAGAGTCTTCCACTCACTCACTATGTCTCAATTTAGGGATGCGGTATTGAAAACGGGATACAAGATCGACTTGATAGTGAGAAACTCAGAGGCAAGGTAGAATATGTGCATAAAGTGAGTTGACATTTTCATTTCGGATGTCCCATCCGAGATTAATTAATGTGCTTTAATAGGGTTCGGACAAGCGGGTAGACTCATACTCGGCATTTGCAGACAACCAGTACACGCTCTTCTCCCCACTTGCGAAGATTCTGCACGAGCACCGTATAACCGACGCAGTCGTGTGTGGGCTGGCAACCGACTATTGTGTACGCTACACCGCTATTGATGCATGCAAGTTTGGATTCAAGACCAAGGTCGTGACAGACGCAGTTCGAGCGGTAGACACGGCAAGCAATGGGGACGTCCTGAACGAGCTGGAAGCATGGGGATGCTCACTAGTGACGAGTAGTGATGTTTAAGTGGGTTGGAGGGGATATCTGAGCGAGCAGTAGCGCGTGTAATTGCGACGCGGCGCGGGGTGGTGCGTGTGACAAGGTACGACGTATAAGGACATATTTCCAATTTGAAAGGTGAATAGACGGCTGGTGGAAACGCTCTGATGCTCTGATAGCCGACCGTAGCTGCTAAGCTGGCTGAGACGCTGAGACGCTGAGCTGTTGATTGAGTGGGGTTGAGGATTTCTAACCACTACCTCTGCCGCCTCGTCAGGCAATTCCACGGTCTCCTCTCCAACGCAGCCTTGTACAGGCAATTACGTCCATCTCCATCCCAGAATAACCTCTTCTAAACCACGAACGGTCAGCCCCTCACCATATGACGCCAGCCGCTGGGTATCGCTCACCGTTCCTCCTCACCAGCGCACGTTCATCCGCCAAGAACCTTTTGTACGATTCTATTGCACAAAGTAAACCCGATATCTCGAAAATCCTGCAGAAAACCCCAAAAAATTCGAGGAAAAACCCTAACTAAACCGCAAAAGACGAAAAACCCGTTCAGATTCTTGACGCTAGCTACACGATAACGATAGTACATCATGTCCGACCCCAATTCTTCGGCTCCCCCCGCCGCCTCGGGTGAGGCCAAGCAGGGCAATTCCGGAGGCCCCTCGAACCGTGGCAGGCGCTCTGCAAAGTCGACCGGTGGCTCCAACGCCTCCGGAAATGGCTCCAGGCCGCACTCCAGGAATGCAAACAAGAAGAACCAGTCGCAGGGTCAACCAGCCAACACGCAGCCTGGAACCGGTAGCGCCCGTAACAACGATGGCGCCTCCGGCGCCTCCAGTGATGGCAAAGGCAGCACGGGCCGACGCAGTGGTGCCCAAAGCAGCCGTGGTGGCCGCGGCGGTGGTCGAAAGCAGCCCTCTACTGCTAGCCAACGCCCCAACACCAAGGATGCAACCTCTCCTGGAACAACAAGCCCAGGCGAGGGCGGAAGTTCTGCTCTTTCCAACCTCCAGAAGGCTATTGCAGACCTCAAGGCCATGCCCAACAGCGGCAACCAAGCGCCCTCGGCTAGTGCCACTCAACCAATCCCACCCACGCAATCGACCCTCACACCGAGTGCCCCTCCCTTCCATCCAACTTCATTCGTCGCTCCCACCCCCGAAGTGCCCCCAAGGCACCGAAAAGCTCAGTCTATGGGGCCCACCCCTCAACAACAGATTCAGAGTTACTCCGGCCTCGGACAATATACACCAGGTCTTGACTCGATGAACGAAGACGGCGAGTTCCAACCCACAGAGACTGTCTCTCCTTTGGCCCAGTTCGGTCGCCATCAAGCTATGGGATCCTTCACTGCTCCCCGATTTGCCGCCCTTCAAGGCCAAGGCGCTCAGTCCCCTGGTGAAGGCACTGCCTCCCCTGGTCGTCCACAACTCGCCCCTAGCTTCCAGTTTGGTACCAAGCGCAGGACCAACAGCGTGTCGATTGGTCCACCCATCGGCGAAGAAGACGCCGGCTTTCAATTCCCTCAGACTCCTCAAACCCCACAGAACCCGCACAAACGTACTGGTAGTGAGATCATTGCCGAGCAGATGGCTTTACAAAGCCAGATCGAAGCTCTCCAACAGCAACAACAACAGCTTTTGGCCCAACAGATGGCCGCCGGTCAAGTGAGTGTGAGAGTCACTATTTTTGACATTTGCTCACCGTTAGGTACAGGTCATGGGTACCTCTATCTCCGCTCCCAATCTCAGCGTGCGAGGTGCAGCTCATAGGCGGATCCAGAGTCAGCAGGTTCCCAGTGGGCCAGGCTTCCCTGGTGCCTCTAACCCTCCTCAGAACGTCAACACTTTCACCAATCAGGGAGGTGGCCTCGGTATTGATCAAGCTGGTATGCCCCGTGGTCATGGTCGCCGCCACTCAGTCAATGTGGTCAACAAGGGTCATGCCTCTGCACCCTCTCAATTCTTCTCCTACAACGGCCTCGAAGGGTTCGATGATGGCTTCCAGCCTTCTCAGCCCGCTGCCAATAATGGAAATCATTCTCGTGCTCAGTCCCGCGCTGACTCTAGCTGGCGCGTCAGTAAGTATGCCTTACAATTTGATTACCCGTGACCTCATTTCGACTTTTCAGATGGTGGTGCGGGCGCTATCGGAGCAGGCAACGGGTATCAGGCCGATCTTGCTCAAGCACAGGCGCAGCTCCAAAGCCTTGCTCAATTCCGCGCTGCCTCTGGCGGACACCACGCCAAGATGCCCTCTTTCAACTTCCCGAACATGCTCCCGAACATGATGGCTGCGAACATGATGGGCTTGGGTGGAATCAATCTCCTTCAGCAGCAGCAACAATTCCAAATGCAGTTGCAGCAACAGAACCAGCCTCAACGCAAGTCTCTTTTCGCGCCTTACCTGCCTCAAGCCTCCCTGCCCCCGCTTCTTGCCGCAGGCAAGCTCGTCGTTGGTATCCTTCGTGTCAACAAACGTAACCGCTCCGATGCCTATGTCGCAACTGAGGTCTTGGATGCCGATATCTACATTTGCGGCTCTAAGGACCGTAACCGCGCGCTTGAGGGCGATATCGTCGCTGTCGAACTTCTCAACGTCGACGAGGTTTGGGCAACCAAGAAAGAAAAAGAGGAGAAGAAGCGTAAGAAGGAAGAGAATGCAGCCTACGATATGCGTGCTCCAGTTGGCAGGAAGAACGAGAAGAAGAAAGACGACGTTGAAGTTGAAGGCCAAGGCTTGGGTTTGTTCGAAGACGAAGAAGTTACAGATGATGTCAAGCCGCAGTTCGCCGGTCATGTCGTTGCTGTAGTCGAGCGTATGCCAGGCCAGCTCTTCTCTGGTACCTTGGGCTTACTCCGCCCTTCGTCTGCTGCCACCAAGGAGAAGCAAGAAGCTGAGAGGAGGGAGCGGGAGGGCGATCGCGGAGACGAGGGTGCGAAGCGTGTGCCCACAGAGAGACCCAAGATCGTCTGGTTCAAACCCACCGACAAGCGTGTGCCACTTATCGCTATCCCGACTGAGCAGGCTCCTTCTGACTTTGTTGAGAACTCTGAGGCCTACGCTGACCGTCTTTTCGTTGCTTGCATCAAGCGCCATGTAAGTGCAGGTCCGGGTTCTCATTGAGCGTTACTGACATGACCTCTCCTTTGAAGCCCATCAGCTCGCTGCATCCCTTCGGTACTCTCGTTGAAGAGCTTGGCCCCATCGGTGATGTTGAGGTCGAGACTAGTGCTTTATTGAAGGACTGCAACTTCCCAACTGAGGAGTTTAGCGAAAATGTTCTCAAGTGCATGCCCCCGATCCCTTGGACGTGCGTGAATCTAATTCCATGTTACCATTGGTATTGACAGCGCCACAGCATTCCTGAACGCGAATTGGAGATTCGTAAGGACCTGCGTGCTCAACGCCTTTTCTCAATCGACCCCGATGGTGCCAGGGATATTGATGACACGTTATCCATTACAACGAACCAGGATGGCACTTTTGACGTCGGTGTTCACATCGCCGATGTTTCTTACTTCGTCAAACCTAATACTGCCCTTGACCGCGATGCCCGCAAGAGGGCCACGAGTGTTTACCTCGTCCAGCGTGCAGTACCTATGTTGCCTCCTACGCTGAGTGAGCAGCTTTGCAGTCTCGTCCCTGGAGAAGAGAGGCTTGCGTTCTCTGTCGTATTTACCTTGACGGAGGACGCTCGCATCATCAACAAGTGGTTCGGCAGGACAATCATCAAGTATGCAGAGTTTCTTGCTCACTGACAGCACAAACTGACGATGTTGTAGATCTGCTGCTAAGCTCACGTATGCTGATGCCCAAGCTATGATTGAAGGAGGCTCGTTACCTGGTTCCGCTACCGTCTGCGGTGACCATGACAAGGCCGAGCTCGCAAAAGACATCATCACTCTCAACGGCCTCGCTCAACAGCTTCGTAAGCGTCGCTCACAGAACGGCTCGTTGCGCATCGACAGGGACCGCCTCATGTTCCACCTCGACGAGAATGGCACACCATTCGACTGCTATAATTACGCGCAGAGCGACTCAAACCGGCTTATCGAGGAGTTTATGCTTTTGACCAACCTTGCTGTCGCGCAACAGATTGCTGCTAACCTCCCGGAGCAAGCCCTCCTTCGCCGCCACGAAGAACCCATTGAACGTCGCATTGTAAGTCGTGATTCGTCTATCAAACCTCTAAATTGTACTAACCACTAACAGGTCGCTTTCCAACAACGTGCGAAGCGGGTTGGGTTCGAGGTGGACATCTCTTCGGCTGGTGCACTTCAGCGTTCATTTGAAGTGATTGAGAACGAGGACGTGAGGTGCCAACTTGAGACTCTTGCTACCAAGGCCATGCAGCGTGCCAAGTACTTCTGCGCTGGTATGCTCGATATCGCCAAGTACCAGCACTATGCGCTCAATGCGCCTCTCTACACGCATTTCACGTCACCAATCCGCCGCTATGCGGATGTCCTCGTCCACCGCCAGCTCGATGCCGTCCTGAGTGCCATTGAGGGTGAATTCAAGTTTGCCATGGATCGCGACTCTGTTGCCAAGGTTGCTCAGCATTGCAACATGTGAGTGGAAAATTTAATTTCTTGCGTTAGACGTACTGACAATCCTTGGTGTTTAATAGCAAGCAGGACATGGCCAAACTGGCCCAAGAACAATCCGCTCACCTGTACCTCTGCTTGATGATCAGTGATCTGACGCAGCGCTATGGCCCTGTGGTTCGTCAGGCAAAGGTCGTCGGCATTCTGGATGCTGCCTTCGATGTTATCGTCCCAGAGTTTGGTATCGAAAAGCGCGTGCATATTGACCAGATACCAATTGACGTGAGTTCACCCTATTTGGCCTGCAGGGTGGAAGACTGACGAACGCGTTTTGCACGATAGAACCACCTCTACGATGAGCACCATCACAAACTCGTGATCTACTGGTCGGAGCGCGATGTCATCTCGTGGTTGGCCGAGAACAGCGACGATGAGCACCTGAAGAAGGTCAAGCAGACGGCACAGCAGCATGCGCTCAATATGGAGGTGGTCTCGCGATCTGTCAACGACGAGAGTGCGCTGTTCGATGACGATAACGAGGATGATGAACAAATTGTCGTGAACCGGACGGGCCCGGCGCAAAAGGAAACGTCGAAGCAGAGGCTTGTCTCGATGGCCCAGATCAAGCCCAAGTTTGAGGGCGTTCGTACGACCGCTGCTGGACACCGTATCCAAGAGGTCAAGGAGCTCATGACGGTCCCTGTGCGTACCTTTTGCTTGAATTCATGGTTTGAGAGATTCTGACTGACTCTGAATTGGGCAGGTCATCGTCACGGCGGATCTGATGAAGAGCCCACCTGTGATCAAAGTATATGCTGTCAACCCGTTTGCGAAGGAGAGTGCGACCGGAAACAAGTAATCGTCGCATAGATTCGCCTTGGGAATTGCGTGCTGTGTGCCTCTCTGGAATGCGTTTGTAATGCTAGCTAAAGTGACGGTTTTTGCGTCTTTGATCCACTTTTTGCAACCCCAGTGAGATTGACTGATGAATTCAAAGGGGAGAGACTGGCCCAAATCTAAGATGGGGATTGCTGCTTCGCCGATTGCAGTAAAGTGAGAACAAGTATATGGATAGTGTACTTTGCGGGTCCAAAGAAGAGCAAAGAGGACTTTTAAAAAAGTATGAGTTTGCAGGCGGGGTCGGAGTCGGGGTCGGGCCGCCGGGGAGGGTCTGTGAAAAGTGAATAGATGAATAGAATATGGATTCTATTGAGGTGGTGTGCCTGACGTACGGCCAAGATAAGAAGTTCGACCTGTCCACCAACGGTGACTTGGACTTGGATGATGTCTAGCGAGGACGCTGGCGCCGCGCCGACAGCGTCAAAGCGGAAACGTGTTGAGGACGTCGTGGATGGATCGAACGGTACACCCCGAAAGAAGACGCGCACCAGGGTGTCGTACAGCTGCTCAGAGTGCCATCGACGAAAACAAAAGGTCAGCGTATGCCTACCACCAACGAATTTCTCTGCTCACTATCAGCACTTACAGTGCGACCGTCAGCAGCCATGCGGTCATGTAAGTTGCTGAGCCATCGCCGCTGCCAGTCCCAGTCAGCTCATCGGGCACCCCCTCTTGCCTAGTGCATCGCTCGCAAGGTCCCTGAGCTCTGCAAAGGGTATACTCCGGGCAAGAACGACACCTCAGACCTCACACAGCGCCTTGCCCGCCTCGAACGCATTATTGAACTCGCACTCCCTGGCTACAACGGCTCCGCCTCGCCCCCAGAACACGACTCACCCAGGCTCAACAACCGCGATGTCGATATGTCTCGTGGGAGTAGCCCGGACGACGAGGTAAAACCTCTCATCCCCACCGGTGGTGCCCTAGTCAATGGCGGTGAATATTACGGCAATAGCGCACTCGGCAGCCTCACCTATGCGCCCATCTTCGAACAGCTACACACCAAGAGTCTTACTAGTGCTATCGAAGAGGTCTCAGCTTCTGACAAACTGGAGAGTTTGGTTCACGAGTGCGGCGTTCCTCCTCATAAACTCCCAGGTATGGTTCTACTCTTTCGCTCCCTGATACGATAGTGCTCAGGCAATAGTTTACTTCCAGATCTTCTCGAGGAGCTACCCCCACAGCAGCTTTGCAACGCTCTCATCGACTATTACTTTACCGCCGTGAACTATACCCGTTACCCCATTGATGAAGGAGGGTTTCGACGCGCATTCGACACTATCACGCGCACGGGTCTCCGTATCCAGGCAGAAGACGTCCGATTCCTCCCTCTCCTCTTTGTCGTCCTAGCCATCGCGGCCCGCCTGGCACCTGATCAGCTGTTAGGAAACGAACACCACCGGCGGATAACAAGTTTACGCTATTACTGGAGCTGTGCGTCTTGTGACTCCCCACTCCACTTCGCGCGAACCACCTCTCACGCCCACCTCTTCCCAGCCCGCCGGTCACTTCTGATAGCTGCTGCCATCCAAACAGATTCTTTGGAACTCGTTTTAGCACGTCTTTTGGTAGGTGCCCACCATTAATTTCGCTAAAGCAAATTGACGTGTTTCACTTCGCTTCCCTGTTCTTTCGTTATCAGAGCGCCCGTTTCCTCATATTCGATCGCCGAGTGACGGAATGTTGGAGTCAGTTGGGCGCTGCGGTGCGAACCGCGCAGGCACTCGGTCTGCATCGTGATGGTGCCATGCTTGTAAGTGTTGAAGAGTTCCGGTTACACACGAACCGGAAATCCTCACCCGTTTCACACCAGGGCCTCGATCAACAGCAGACGGAAGATAGACGGCGAATATGGTAGATCTCCGCTCGTCCTCCCAACTAGTTAAGGGTTTAGGCTGAACTTCTTGATAAGGTCATACCTTTACCACGC
>Ga0307515_10009505_pt1 | contig 18789 bp, 16 predicted proteins | sample 17_EM_MG_FD_194513 | JGI IMG/M metagenome (GOLD analysis project Ga0307515, IMG submission 194513) | Populus trichocarpa ectomycorrhiza microbial communities from riparian zone in the Pacific Northwest, United States - 17_EM | ecosystem: Host-associated > Plants > Roots > Unclassified | place...
CAGGTAGTCGATGGCGTTCTTGAGGACCGGTGAGCAGGAGTGGTTGTACTCCGGGGTCACCATCACGTAGCCGTCGAAGGCGGCGATGGTCGCCGACCAGGCCTTGGTGTGCTCGCGGCTGTACTGGCCGAGCGCCTTCGGCGTCGGCTCGTCGAGGAACGGCAGCGGGTGGTCGAGCAGGTCGACCAGCTCGAATGTCGCGTCCTCGCGGCGGGACGCCCGGTCGAGGACCCAGCGGGCGACCTGTTCGCCGCGGCGGCCGGGACGGGTACTGCCGAGCAGGATGCCGATGTTGATCATGATTTCCTCATCTCATGCGGGTTGCGCTCCTTCCGACGACGCGGCGTTCCGGAACGTCAGGCCTGACGTTCCGGCGCGGTGTCTCGTCGGGGTTGGGAGAGCGGAACCGAACGAGGGAGACTCCGGAACCATGAGCGAGGACGCGGCCCTGGGCGGGATCATGAGCGAACGGCGGCAGCTGATCAACCTGGCCTACCGGCTGCTGGGGTCGCTGGCCGAGGCCGAGGACGCCGTGCAGGAGACCTACACCCGTTGGTACGCGATGGATCCGGCGCAGCAGGCGGCGATCGAGTCGCCGGGGGCCTGGCTCTCGACGGTGGCCAGCCGCGTCTGCCTCGACCAGCTGCGCTCCGCGCGCGCCCGGCGCGAGCGCTACGTCGGCGAATGGATCCCCGAACCGCTCCCCGACCCCACCGGCGACCCCGCCGACCGCGTCACCCTTGACGAATCGGTCGGCATGGCGTTCCTCGTCGTCCTTGAGTCGATGACCCCGGCCGAGCGCGTCGCCCTGATCCTGCACGATGTCTTCCGGTACCCCTTCGCCGAGATCGCCGACATCACCGGCCGCACGACGGGCGCCTGCCGCGAGCTGGCCTCGTCGGCCCGCCGCCGGGTCCGGGCCGCGCAGGCGCTGCCGACGACGCCTGCCGCACAGCGCGCCGACGTCGTTCGGGACTTCAAGGAGGCGTGGGCGGCCAAGAACATCGACGCCCTCATCGGACTCCTCGACCCGGACGCGACCGCCATCGCCGACGGCGGCGGCCGCAGCGGCGCGATCCTGCACCCGATCGAGGGAGCCGCGGAGATCGTGCGCAACCTGGTGATCCTGGAGGACAGGCTTCGCGACCTGACGATCCTGGAGCGGACGGTGAACGGGCAGCCGGGGCTGGTGGCGCAGCAGGACGGGGTGACGGTGTCGGTGTACGCGTTCGACGTGGTGGGGGACCGGATCCGGCGGATCTGGGCCGTGCGGAACCCGGACAAGCTGCGGGCCTGGGGCGCCGACGGGGATTGACGCGACGACCGGCCCGGCCCCCACGGGCCGGACCGGAGCCCTCGCGCGGTCCTCAGCGCGCGTCCTGCCGGTTGAACAGCCTCTTCGACCACAGGTAGCCCACCAGCGCGATCACCGCGCACCACCCGAGTGCCATCCACCCGTTGTTGCCGATCTCAGTGCCCATCAGCAGACCTCGCAGCGTCTCGATGATCGGTGAGAAGGGCTGGTACTCGGCGAACCAGCGCAGCCCGGCCGGCATGGAGTCGGTGGGCACGAAACCGCTGCCCAGGAAGGGCATGAGCATCAGCGGCATGGGCAGGTTGCTCGCGGTCTCGACGCTCTTGCTGACCTGGCCGAGGGCGACGCAGAACCAGACGAGCGAGAAGGTCACCAGCATCAGGAACCCGGCCGTGAGCAGCCAGTCGCCGAGGCCGGCGGTGGGACGGAAGCCGACCGCGAGGGCCACGCCGATCACGATCGCCAGCGTGAACGCGGCCTGGATGAGGCTGCCGATGACGTGGCCGGTCAGCACCGACACGCGGGCGATGTGCATGGTTCTGAACCGCGCGATGATGCCTTCGGTCATGTCCATGGCGACCGAGATCGCGGTGCCCTGGACGGTCGCCGTCACGGTCATCAGGATGATCGCCGGCGCCACGTAGTTCACGTAATCGGCGCGTCCGCCTCCGCCGCCGAGGCCTGCGCCCATGGTGCCGCCGAAGACGTAGACGAACAGCAGCAGGAAGACCACGGGCATGCCGACGAGCATCAGCGTCATCGACGGGTAGCGCAGCATGTGCTTGACGTTGCGGCGCAGCATCGTCGCCGAGTCGCGCAGCGGGTGGAACCGGAGGTCGGGGGCGGAAACCGTGGCGGTGCTCATCGAGTCGTCACCTTCTCGTTCGAGGGGTTGCCGGTGAGGGCGAGGAAGACGTCGTCGAGGTCGGGGGTGTGCACGGACAGCTCGTCGACCGCGACGGCCTCGGCGTCGAGCCGGTCGATCAGCGTCTTGAGCGCGTGGAGGCTGCCGTCGCTGGGGACGCGCAGGGCGAGCGCGTCGTCGTCGCGCGAGGACGTGGCCAGCACGCGTTCGGCGGCTTCGAGGCCGCGCGGGTCGGCGAAGCGGAGGCGGACGTGGCCGCCGGTGATGCGGCGCTTGAGCTCGTCGGCGGTGCCTTCGGCGACGAGGCGGCCGTGGTCGAGGACCGCGATCCGGTCGGCGAGCTCGTCGGCCTCGTCGAGGTACTGGGTGGTCAGGAAGATCGTCACGCCGCTCGCGACGAGTTCCCGCACGATCTGCCACATGCCGCGGCGGCTGCGCGGATCGAGGCCGGTGGTCGGCTCGTCGAGGAAGATGACGCGCGGGCTGGCGACCAGGGTCATCGCCAGGTCGAGCCGGCGCTTCATGCCGCCGGAGTAGGTCGAGGCGGGCTTCTTGCCGGCGTCGACGAGGTCGAACTGGTCGAGGAGCCGGGCGGCGCGGCGGCGGCCTTCGCGGCGGGGGAGGTGGTTCAGGTCGGCCATGAGGAAGAGGTTCTCCTCGCCGGTGAGCAGGTTGTCGACGGCCGAGAACTGCCCGGTGACGCCGATCGAGGCGCGGACGGCGTCGGGTTCGCTCGCGACGTCGTGCCCGGCGACGGTGGCGCGGCCGCCGTCGGCGCTGATCAGCGTGGACAGGATCTTGACGGTCGTGGTCTTCCCGGCGCCGTTGGCGCCGAGCAGGGCGAAGACGCTGCCCTGCCGGACGCTGAGGTCGAGGCCGTCGAGCACGACGTTGTCGCCGAAGGACTTGCGCAGGCCGGTCGTCGTGATGGCCGGGGGCTGGGTGTTCATGCGCTTCCTTTCAAGGATGCAGAGTCTTTCGAGGATGCAGAGTCTTTCGAGGGTGCAGGGGCTTTCGAGGGGTGCGAAGGATCAGGCGCGGCGGATGGTGATGTGTCCGTGGGTGGTGTGCGCGCGGACCTCGACGGTCTCTTCGGCGTCTCCGGGCTTGCCGGTGGTGTCCAGCTGGTTGCGCAGTTTCCCGAAGCCGGTGCGGGCGTCGATCCAGGCGGCGGTGCCCTCGGCGACGCCGATCTCGACGTCGCCCATGGAGGTCTCCAGCGTGATCGAGCCGCGGACCGCCTCGCCGACGCGGAGGGCGCCCATGGCCGTCTTGGCCTCGACGCCCGCGGTCGCCCGGTCGACGTTGATGTCGCCGTTGGCCGTGCGCATGCGGGTGTCGCCGGCGATCGTCTCGACGTCGATGTTCCCGTTGGAGTTCTTGATGACCCCGGTGCCGTCGATCCGGCCGACGGTGACCTTCCCGGATCCGGTGTTGACGTCGAGGTTGCCCGCGGCGTGGCCGACGGTGACCCGTCCGGCGCCGGTGTGCAGGTTCAGCGCGGCCGCGGCCTCGACGCGGATGTCCCCGGTGCCGGTCTTGAAGCGGGTGTCGCCGAGGCGGCCCTCGCTCCGGAAGTCGCCGATCTGGACCTTGCCGGTGACGTGCGAGCCGGCGGGCAGCTCGATGGTCACGTCGGACGAGCGGGTCTTGCGGGAGAAGTCGACGTAGGTGGAGAGCTTCGGGCCGATGACCTGGAGCGCGCCATCGCTGTACTCGACGCGGATCTGCGCCGCTGCCTTGACGTCGGACTCGTCGTCCGGGTCGCTCGGGCGGACGTCGACGACGGTCGTGGCGCGGTCTCCGGCGATGACCCGCAACTCGCCGGCGACGCCGTAGTTGATGGTGGCGGTGATCGGTCCGGGAGTCTCGAATTCAGGCATGGCGGTCCCCTCATCTCTGTTCGTCTGGGCGTCCCCGCAGGTCGGGGGCGTGTATGAAAGTCAGTCGGCGGGGGCTAGTGGACCCAGCCGGTGAACTGCTGCTTGCCCTGTTTGGTGCCGAACTCGTGCTCGGCGGCACGATCGCGGTCGGACCGCTGGAGGGCCGCGAACGCCGCCCGCACGAGCCAGGCGTTGGCCGAGCGGCCCTCCGCGGCGGCGGCCTCGTCGATCGCGGCCTTGAGCTGCTCCGGGAGACGCACGTTGAGCCGCGCGGTCGGGCCGTCCTCGGCGATCGACAGGGGGCCGTCGGGCGTCTCGGCCGGCGCGTCGTCCTCCGCCACGCTCACCACCACCGACGGCGGGGTGACGACGAAGTCCGGGTCGCGGCCTCTCAGACGCAGCTGCACCGAGCCGGGGGCCATGTCCCGCGTGATCTCGTCCGCGGCGGCCGACAGCGCTTCGAGCAGCGTCATGCGGATCGCCGACTCCAGCGACCCGGCGAGCCGCTCGACCAGCGCTCTCGACTCCTCGCCACCGGCTTCCGCAAGCGTCGCGAACTCCCGGCCGAGGTTGCCCACATACGAGTTCAAGTCCATGGCACCACTATGGCACACCGTTGGCACCATCGCAAGCAGAACTGGCTCACTATGGTGCCAAATTTGGCTCACGTTGGCACCGAATGAGTAAAAGAGCTGGTCAAATGCGGTGCCATGACGCGAAACGCCCGGCCGCTTGAGCGGCCGGGCGTTTCACCAAGGGGATTTGGAGCAGGGTCTTACCAGCAGGCGCAGCTTCCGTTGCCGTCGCCGTAGCTGTCGGAGTAACCGCCACCGAGGCTGTCGCCGGAGGTGCTGTCCCGGTCGTCGGGGGAACCCGAGGAGTTGGCCGGGGCGCCGGTGTCGTGGTTCGACGAGTCGTTGCCGGAACCGTACGAACCGCTGTCGTCACCGCCGTAGGAACCGTCACCAGAGGTGCCGTCCCTGTCGTCGGGCGAGCCCGACGAGTTCGCCGGAGCGCCGGTGTCGTGGTTCGACGAGTCGTTGTCCGACCCGCCGAACGAGTCACCGAAGCCGCCGCCGGGCGCGTCACCGGAGGTGCCGTCCCGATCGTCCGGCGAACCGGACGAGTTGGCCGGGGCGCCGCCGTTGTCGGGCGACGAACCGTCGGTGCCGGTCGAAGGATCGTGCGAACCGCCGTCACCGCCACCGCCACCGAAGGAGATGCCTGACGGGTCGTTCGAGTCCTCGTCACGATCGTCGGGCGATCCCGACGAGTTCGCCGGGGTCTCCGAGTTCCAACCGCCGCCGTCGAACGGGTTCCCGTCGTCGTTGGAATCGGCCGGTGGGGTCGAGTCCGCGGGCGGTGCCGTGTCCGCCGGAGGGGCGGAATCGGCCGGGGGTGCCGCATCGGCGGGAGGCGCCGAGTCGGCCGGCGGGGTCGAAGGCGCCGGGTCGCCGCCGTTGCCGCCCTCGTGCGAGGGCGTCGACGGGTCGCCGGACGTCGGCGGAACCACGGGCCCCTCGATCGGCGCCGGATCGGGCGTCGCCGAGATCGGTGTGGGAGCCGGGTCCTCACCGGTCGTCGGCGTGCCGTCCGGAGTCGTCGACGGGTCCGTCGCCGGGTCCGAGGTCCCCGGGTTCGTCCCGGGGTCCTGCTCGCCGGTGCCGGGATCGGTCGTGCCCGGGTCGTCCGTACCCGTACCGGGATCGTCCGTGCCGGGGTTCTCCGTGCCCGGCTCGTCCGAGCCGTCGTCGTCGTTCTTGCCGTCGTCGTGGCCCTTGCCCTTGCCGTCGCCCTTGGCGTCCGAGTCGGACTTCTTGCCGTCCGCGTCGTCGGCGTCGGGCTGGTCCTCGTCGTCCTCGGTCTGACCGCGAGTGACCGGATCGAAGCCCTCGGGGTCGGGGGCCTCGCGCAGTTCGCCGAACGGCGTCGGGTGCGCGCCGCCCGGCTCCGGGGACTTCAGCCCCAGGGCCTCGGCGAGCGCGCGTGCGATCGCGTCCGACATGAGCCCGCCGCCCTCGACGTTCGGGTGGAAGGGCTCCATGCTGTTCCACTGGTCGTAGCGGCCGGTGAGGGCCGCGTTGAGATCGTTGATCGCCGGGTCGTCGGTGTAGGCCTCGCGCCCGTCGAGGGCACCGGCCATGTCGGCGAGCGTGGCGCAGCCGCAGAGCTCGACGGACTTGGCGATCGCCTGGTTCAGCTGGGTGCCGAACGCCCGGAATCGCTCCAGCTCGTACTCGCTGAAGCGGCTCCAGACGGAGGTCGCCTGCGGGTCGACCGGCAGCGGGTAGTTGGGGACCACGAGCTTGGCGCCCGGGGCCTTGGCCTGGATCTCCCGCATCGCCTGGAGCATCCGGGCGACGATGGTCGGAGCCTGCCCGCCGGCCGTGGTCTCGGCCTGCCGCGCGTACTCCTCGGGGGTGAGGGTGGTGTCCATGAGGGGCGCGAGGCCCGCCATGAACTCGTCGAAACGGGGCGAGCTCTGGCCGTTGGTCACCGAATGCCAGGCCTCGGTGAGTACGTCGGCGAAGAGCGCGTCATTGCCGCCGAACCCCATGACGACCGCGTCGGCGTCGGGACGCACGAGCGAGCCCTGGGGCGGGTTGATGACGTTGCCGTCGTCGTCGGTCTGCGGCTCGAAGACGTCCCGGGTCGTGGCGCCGGAGGAAGCGCCCGTCTGGCCGTCGAGGTCGACGTCCGGGTTGGCGTCCTGGAGCCGCTGGAGGGCTTGCGAACCGGAGGCGTACGGCGAGCGGTGCCGCCGGTCCTCGGGGTCGAAATAGGTGCCCCGCATGCCTTCGCCCGAATTGTACGAGTCACCGACGATGTCGACGTTGACCTGATCCTTGGCAGCGGGTTGTACTTCTTCTGCGAATGCGGGCGCCGCCAGTCCGACGGACACCCCCATGGCCACCGCCGCGGTGGCCGATAAACAGAGGATTCTGCGCAATCGAAGGCTCACGAGTGAGCCACCTCCTGTATGTGCCGGTTGTCCGCGGGGGGTCACGGACAGTCCTGACCTGCGCTCTCGTATGAAAAAAGCGCTTTCGGTCAAGATGCTACTGACTAGTAGACTGAAGGTTCGCGCTGATGAAATCAACCCCTGTCGACAAGATTCTTTGTCTCATTCGACAAACGCACTCACGATCATTCCGATTGGTGATCCATAAGCGGGCCGGAGCGCTATTGATCAGCTCGATACGGCCGGGCCGGTGCCCAGGCGGGCGCTGCCGGGGTCCACCTGGTGGTACCTTTCCCTCTTCAGTGCCCACTTCTTCCTTTGCCCCGAGGAATCACATGAGACCACGCGCACGCGCGGCTGCCCTCATGACGGCTCTCGCCGTCTCCGGCGGCCTGATCGCGGCCTCGCCCTCCATCGCCACCGCCGCCGAACCGGTGGCGCCCACCTTCTCCGCGGGAGACCTCCAGACCCCGCTGCCCGCGGGCACCTACCGGGACATGGCCGTCGACGACGCCCACCGGCAGGTCTTCGTCGCCATGACCGCGCCCGCGGCCGTCCACGTCTTCGGTTTCGACGGCGTCCTGATCAGCACGGTCACCGGGCTGACCGACCCGTCGGACCTGGCCGTGAGCCCCGACGACGCGACGCTGTACGTCGTCGAGAGCGGCCAGGCCTCGCTGGCCGTGGTCGACACCGCGACCTTCGCGGTCGCCCGGAAGGCCCTGCCCGCGACCCACTGCCCGGTGTCGGTTCTGCCGACCGCCGACCGGATCTGGTACTCCCACCAGATCTGCGGGGCCCATGTCTCGGAGGGTTCGCTGTCCTCCTACGACCCGGCGACCGGCGAGGTCACCGAGTCCGGCCTCGACCTGGGCTTCGCCGGATCGCTGACCGCGCTTCCCGACCACCCCGAGCGCGTCTTCTACAAGCGGGCGGCCTCGCCGGGCGAGTTCCGGAGCTTCGACCTGTCCGGCGATGTTCCGGTCCAGACCGGTCTCTTCGCCGGGCAGAACTGCGCCGACGAGGCCCTGACCGCGGGGGCCGCGCTGGTCGTGCTGTCCTGCTACAACTACGGATCGGGGAGCTACAAGGCCCTGGTCCTCAACATGCCCGACCTGTCGGCGGCCACCCCGATCCCCCTCGCCTACGGCGGTCAGAGCGCGGTGGCGGCGAGTACCGACGGGCGTTTCGTGGCTCTCGCCAACGCCGGCGGCTACCCCAACGGCGACCAGATCGACGTCGTGGACCTGGATGCCGGCCCGCCCGGGATGCCGGTCCGCACGTACGTGTTCTCCTCCCAGACCGACGTGACCGGCAGTTCGCTGGCGTTCACCGGCGACGGGCGGCTCATCGCGATCACCGACGGCTACTCCCTCGACCCGGCCCTGCACATCCTGTCCGAGGCGACCAAGCACGACACGTCGCTGAGCGCGAAGGCCCCGGCGCGCGTGATCCTCCACAGCGGATTCACCTTCCGCGGCACCCTCACCGGTGCCCCGGCCACGACCACGAGCCTGACGGTCTCGCGCACCGACCCGACCGGGACCTACGACCTCGGTACGGTGCCGGTCGCCGCGAACGGAACCTGGTCCTTCGCGAACAAGCCGATCACGACCGGCGACGCCACCTACCGCTTCACCTACGCGGGCACCGAGACGCACGCGTCGGAGACCCTGGCGAAGACGGTCAAGGTGCGGCCGGTCCCCTACGACGTGAACGGCGACGGCTACGCCGACACCGTCATCGGCGCGCCGGGCGAGAACCTCGGCGACGACACCGACACCGGCCAGCTGCACGTCCTATACGGCTCGGCCACGGGCACGACCGGGACGAACAGCAAGGCCTACCACCAGGACAGCGAAGGCGTTCCCGGCAGCAACGAGGACGGCGACCAGTTCGGTTACGCCAACGCCGGCGGCGACTTCAACGGGGACGGCTACGGCGACATCGCCGTGTCCGCGCCCTTCGAGAACATCGGCTCGGCGCGTGACGTCGGCGAGGTCTTCGTGTTCTACGGCTCGGCGACCGGGCTGCGCACCACCGGCGTCGGCGGGATCTACCCGGCCGAGTCCGGAAACGCCGACGGGTTCTTCGGCCTCGCGCTCAGCGTCGGGGACTTCGACGGTGACGGCGTCGACGACCTCGCCGCCGGCGCGCCCGGGAACTACGGCCGCGTGTACGTCTACCGAGGCTCGCCGAGCGGACTGTCGTCGACGAACTTCCACCGCATGACACCGGACGGCTGCGGAGTGCCCGGCGACGGCGGCAGCTACGCCCTGTTCGGCTTCACCCTGTCGTCGGGCGACATCAACGGCGACGCGCGGGACGACCTCGCGATCGGCTCGCCCTACGCGGCGGCCGGGAAGCAGTGGTCGACCGGCTCGGTGATCGTCGTCTACGACGCGGCCCCGGACTGGTGCTCGCACGACAACGCGCAGGAGTTCTACAAGGAGGCGTCCGGAGTGCCCGGCGGCGCCGGAACCTTCGACCCCTCGAAAGGCGACGACACCGACGCCTTCGGCTGGCAGGTCGTCCTCGCCGACTTCGACGGAGACGGCGACGCCGACCTCGCCACCGCCGCGCCCGGGGCACCGGTCACCGGCACCGACGGGAAACGCAAGGCCGACGCCGGGACCGTCACCGTGCTGTACTCCAGCGGGACGAAGATCGCCACCACCGGTGCCGTCCAGGTCAACCAGGCCACGAGCGGCATGCCCGGCGGGCCCGGAAGCAACGACTTCCTCGGCTCCACCCTCGCCGCCGGCGACACCAACCTGGACGGCAAGGCCGAACTGGCCGTCTACAGTCCCGGCGACGACTACGTCACCGTGATCCCCGGCGCCACCGGCGGTCTCGCCTTCGGCAAGGCGAAGGGCTGGACCCAGGACAGCGGCGGGATCCCCGGCGGCACCGAGTCCGGCGACGGCTGGGGCGGAAGCCTCCGCTTCGGCGACGTCAAGGGGAACGGGTACCTGGCGCTGATCGTCGGCGCGCCCGGCGAGGACAGCGGGCGAGGCGCGGCGACCGTCGTGTACAGCGGGTCGAGCGGCTTGACCGGGACCGGGGCGAAGTTCTTCTCGCAGGACTCCAGTGGAGTTCCCGGCGGCGCGGAGAACGGCGACGGGTTCGGGATCTTCTACAGCTAGGTGGTAGGCGGCCGCGGCCCGTTCGCCCTGAGGGGCGGGCGGGCCGTGGTGCTTCACCGGGAGTCGGCCAGCCAGTCCACGATCTCCCGGCAGGCCGCCGGATCCCACGTGAGCCCCACCCGCGTCGCCCACAGGAAATAGGCGACGGCCCGCACCATCGTCCACCCGCGCGCCTTGCCGCTGTCGAGACCGGCGACGTCGACGCACCTGCGGAACCGCGCCACCATGTCGTCGCGGCCGCCGAACCTGTTCCACAGCAGCGGTCCCAGGGCGAACTCCGGGTCGCCGAGGACGCCTCGCGGGTCGATGGCGAGCCAGGGCTCGCGGGTGCCGGCGAGGATGTTGCGGTAGTGCAGGTCGTGGTTGACGAGGTGGTCACCGGCATCCGGCGCGAGTGCTAGGCAGGCCTCGATCGTCGCGTCGAGCAGGCGACGGGGCAGCGGACGGCCGAGTTCCTCCCATTCGGCGATCCAGCGTTCCGGCCGGCCGCTGACGTGGTCGGACAGGTGGGGCAGCTCGACCGCGGGGGCGGCGGGGACCGTCAGGCGGCGCAGCAGCGTCGCCGCGATGTCAACGGCGGCCGGAAGTTCGGTGTCGTCGAGGGAGTGGTCGACGTCGAGGCGTTCGAGGAGCAGGGCGCCGCGCAGGGGTTCGGCGGCGACGAGCCGGACCATGCCGCGCTCGTCCCAGGCCTTCAGCGCGGCGATCTGGTTGTCGACCTCGGCGGAGGGCCGGGAAACCTTCAGCGCCAAGGGAAGCCCGCCGGACCGCACCGGGATCACCACGCCGACGTTGCCGTGCCTCGACGGGCCGTCGACGCGCAACTCCCAGCGTCCGAGCAGGTCACCGACGAGGTCGGGCAGCGCCGCCAGCCACGCGGGCCCGCCCGGACGGGCCGTAACGACGGTCGCGAACTCCTCCGGGATGAGCGGCGCGAAGTCCTTCACCGAGTCATCCTCTCAGGCGAAGGCACTAGGGTTTCCCGGCATGACCGTCACTGAGATCACCGCCGACCTGCCCGTGCGGTTCGGCGCGCGCGGCTGGGACAGCCAGCTGTGGCGGCTCGGCGGGGAGCTCGCCGTCCGGCTGCCGTGGGCGACGGAATCCGCGGACGCGCTGCTGCGCAAGGAGCACCGCTGGGTCCCCGGACTCGCCCCGCGCCTTCCGCTGCCGGTCACCGTCCCGCAGCGCCTCGGCGAGCCGTCCGAGCGGTTCCCGCGCCCCTGGATCGTCACGACCTGGGTGCCGGGCGAACCCGCCGACCTCGCCCCGGCCACGAAGACCGCCGCCGCCGACAGCCTGGCCGCCTTCCTGACGGCCCTGCACCAGCCCGCTCCCCGCGACGCGCCCGCTGGCCGCGACCGTGGCGGGCGGCTCGCCGACGGCGCCGAACACTTCGCCGGTCAGCTCGCCGCCGCGGTCGCGCGGAAGCTGGTCACCGACCCCGACGCTGTCCGGGCAGTCTGGGAGGACGCCGCCGCCGCGCCCGACTGGGCGGGCCCGCCCCTGTGGCTCCACGGCGACCTGCACCCCGCCAACGTCCTCACCGCCGACGGCACGTTCTGCGGCGTGATCGACTTCGGCGACCTCTTCGCGGGCGACCCGGCCTGGGACCTCGCCGCCGCCTGGATCCTGCTCCCCGACGACGCCGTCGACCGCTTCCACGACGCCTACGCGCCGGATGCCGCGACCGTCCGCCGCGCCCGCGGCTTCGCGGTCGGGCGCGCCCTGGCCTGCCTGTTCATCGCCGACGACGCCGGCCCGGGCGGCAAGCCGACGTGGGGCCCGCCCGCCGAGGCGTCGCTCCGGCGGCTGGCGGCGACGGCGGGAACATCGACCTGATCCTGAGCGAAGGAAGGCCCGTGTACTGCACGCTGATCAACCGGCCGCCGACGAGGAGTACGAGACCATCGTTGCCATGACCGGCATCGACGGCAGCAAGTGGACGTTCGCGGTCCAGGTCGCGGCTGCGTCTAAGGGGTGACGATCGAGCTGACGGGTGGGCGGATGACGAGCGGGGTCGTGCGTGTCGGCGACCTCGTTCATCGCCCTGCGAACGCGGCCTCTGCGTTCGTGGCGGCGCTGCTGAAACTCTTCGAGGACAACGGGTTCGACGGAGCACCGCGCCACCTCGGCCGGGCGGACGGCGTCGACGTGCTCGGCTACCTCCCCGGCGAGGTCCCGGCGCGCTTCCAGGTCTGGGAGGACCGTCAGGTCGCGGCCGCCGGCCGCCTGCTGCGGGCCATGCACGACGCGACGCGCGGCAGCTCGCTCGCCGGTCGGTTTCCGGTGGTGTGCCACCACGACGCCGGACCGAACAACGCCGTCTTCCGCGACGGCCTCCCGGTCGCCTGGATCGACTTCGACACCGCCGCACCGGGCAGCCCGCTCGAAGACGTCGGCTACGCCGCCTGGACCTGGTGCATCGCGTCGAAGCAGACGCAGCCCGTGGAGCGGCAGGCCGAGCAGGTCCGGATCCTCGCCGACGCCTACGGGCTCGGCGACGTCGAGCGCGGCGTGCTGATCGACGCGGTCCTCGAACGGCTGTCGCGCAACGCGAGATTCTGGGCGGAGGTCCAGGTCGCGGGGTCACCTCCCGTCGACACGGCGACGATCGCCGAACGCATCGCGTGGAGCCGTCGGGAAGCCGCGTTCACTTCACGGCATCGCGACGTCTTCGATGCAGCGCTCGCCTAAGGGCTGGCGGGCGTGCTCGCCCGCAAATGCGCCCGCTCCCCCTGCCGCCCGAACAGCACGAACAGCTCGACCGGCCGCTGACCAGCGGCGTCGCGCCTCCTCCATCACCACACCGCTGCATGATGCGCGGCCCCCGGCCGGGACATAAGGTCACCAATGGAACACAGGACGCGGCGGGCCCCGGACAACATCACCAAGGGGCCCGCCGTCGACCCACTAACATCCGTCCATGCCTGTAACTCATCGCGGCGCCTGCCCCCTGGACTGCCCGGACACCTGCGTGTGGCAGCTGACCGTCGAGGACGGCCGGGCGGTGGGCATCCGCGGCGACCGGGACCACCCCTTCACCAAGGGCGCGCTGTGCGGGAAGGTCAACCGCTACCTGGACGCCGTCAACGGCCCCGACCGGCTCACCGTGCCGATGCTGCGCCTCGGCCCCAAGGGCGCCGGGCCGGTGTCGTTTCGCCCGGCGAGCTGGGACGAGGCGATCGCGCGCGTCGCGGCCGGGTTGCGGTCCACGATCGACAACGACGGGCCCGAGGCGATCCTGCCGTACTACTTCGCCGGCACGACCGGCCTGATTCAGGGCTGGACGATGGGTCCGCGACTGTTCGCGCACCTGGGCGCGTCGAGGCTGCGGACCACGATCTGCACGGCGGCGGCCTCGGCGGCGCTGGGTTCGCTGTACGGCGGCAACGTCGGCTTCGAGCCGGAGTCGATCACCGAGGCGCGGCTGATCGTGCTGTGGGGCGCCAACACGCTGTCGACGAACCTGCACCAGTGGCCTTTCGTGCAGCAGGCCCGGGCCCGGGGCGCGCACGTCGTGGCCATCGATCCACTGAGGACGGACACCGCCGCCGTCTGCGACGAGCACATCGCGCCCCTGCCGGGCACGGACGCGGCACTGGCGATGGGTCTCATGCGCTGCGTGCTCGACGCCGGTGCGGCCGACCGGGCGTGGCTTGAGGCGCACACGAGCGGCTGGCCGCAGCTGGAGGCGCGACTGGCGGAGTGGCCGGTCGAGCGCGCAGCGGCCGAGTGCGGGCTGGACGTGGAGGTCGTCCGGAACCTGGGTGAGCGCATCGCCGCGACACGGCCGACCGCGATCCGCGTCGGGCTCGGCCTGCAACGCCATCACGGTGCGGGGCAGACCATCCGCGCGATCTGCGCGCTGCCGCTGGTCACCGGCGACTTCCGGCACCCCGGCGGCGGGGCGCTGTGCATGACCAGCGGTCACTTCCCCGTCGACGAGTCGCCGGTGGTGTATCCGAAGGACATGCCGGCGCCGTCGGCCCGGTCGCTGAACATGAGCCGCCTGGCCGAGGTCCTCACCGAGGGGTCGGTCGGCTCGCTGGTCGTGTTCAACGCCAACCCGGCGGCCACCGCGCCCGACCAGGTCCGCGTCCGCGAAGGCCTGCTGCGCAAGGATCTGTTCACCACGGTCCTGGAGCAGCGCTGGACGGACAGCTGCGACTACGCCGATGTCGTACTGCCGGCCACGATGCAGCCCGAGCACCTCGACCTGCACACCTCCTACGGCCACCACTACACGATCCTCAACACCCCGGCCGTGCCGCCGCAGGGAGAGGCGCTGCCCAACACCGAGATCTTCCGCCGCATCGCCGCGGCGATGGGGCTCGACCACCCCCGCATGCGCGACAGCGACGAGGATCTGGCCCGCCAGCTGCTGGCCGACAGCCCGGTCACCTTCGAGGAGCTGCGGGAGCGCACCTACGTGCGGGCCACCGGCGTCGACGTCGGCACGGCGCCCTTCGCCGAGGGCGGTTTCCACACCCCGACCGGGCGAGCGCGCCTCCTCGACGAGGGACTCGAACACCACGGCGTGGACCCGCTGGTCGGCTACACCCCACCGCCGGCGGGCGACGAGCGCTACCCGCTGCGGCTCATCGCCCCGGCCGGCCGGTTCTTCATGAACTCGACGTTCGCGTCGATCCCTTGGCACGCAGGGAGGATGGGTCCGCCGCGGGTGCACCTGCATCCGCGGGACGCCGCCGCGCGAGACCTCGCCGACGGCGACCAGGTGCGAGTGCACAACGACCGCGGTGAGTTCCTGGCGGCCGTCGCCGTCGACGACGCGACCCGGCCGGGCCTGGCGTTCACGTACAAGGCGTACTGGGCGCGCCTCAGCCCCGGCGGAAGCAATGTCAACGCCGTGACCACGGTCCGCGACGCCGACCTGGGCGGAGCGCCGACGTTCCACGACACGCGCGTGGAGGTCGCACCGTCCACATAGGAATCAGCGGGATCAGAGGTGGAGACATAGGCGGGCATCTCTGGCAAGATCATGCCGTCCCTCTCGCACGGGTCGACCCGGCCCCACTGCCGAGTCGCCCGGCCCCTTTCGCATGTGAAAGGTCATCCATGTTTCGCAAAGCCCTGATCACCGCCGTCGCGGCACTCGCGGCCACCGCCGGCACCGTCGCCGTCGCCTCTCCCGCCGTCGCCGCCGCCCCCAGCTGCTCCCTCACCTCGCCCGGGCACGAGCTCTTCACCAGCGAGGCCACCGGTACCGGCCACCCCGTTCCGGGCGGCTACCTCTGCTTCGTCGAGGACGGCGACAAGGTGTGGGTGTGCGACAACTACGGCGACGGCTGGGGGGTCTTCCTTGAGGTGATCGTCGGCGGCTCGCTGCGGTACTCGCTGCGCGCCGACGGCAGCGGGAACTGCTCCTACGCCGGCGTCGGCGACGGGTACAGCTCGCACGACCTCCCCGAGAACGCGACTCCGATCACGTTCCACATCTACCGCGTCAAGGGCAGCTCCACGTCGGGCAGCAACGTCGCGACCTACAAGAACGACGGCAAGTACTGACCACCCCGCACCCACCCCGAAAGGGCTCCCACATGCTCGTCAAGAAACTGATCGCCGGCGGTGCGGCGGCCCTCGTCGCCACCGCCGGGACCCTCGTCGTGGCGTCGCCGGCACAGGCCGTCGACTGCGACCACGTCTGGTACACCGACGAGTCGGACTCGGTCGGCTCGGTCGACCAGGGCGGACGCCTGTGCTTCGCCGAGCACGGCGACTACGTCTTCTTCGCCGACTACGACGCCGACGGCTGGGGCGCGCGCCTGTTCGTCTACCTCGACGGGACCGGCCAGTTCCTGTACTCGCTCGAAGCCTCGGGCGCCGGTGACGTCCAGACCGCGAACGCCGGCGACGGCATCGCCTTCCACAACCTGCCCGAGACGGCGATCAGGTTCCGGATGTACCTCTACAAGTCCGGCTCGAACCCGATCGGCGAGGTCGTCCACACCGTGGTGAACGACCACTGACGGGCCACGACCGGAAGCGGGCCTCAAGCCGCGGCTTGAGGCCCGTTTCGCGTACCGCCGCTCACTGTCCGGGATCTCGCGGTGCCCGGCGGGGCATCAGGACGACGACGGGGGCGCTGAGAGCCGTGACGGCCAGGACGACGATGAGGCTGACCTTCATCGCGTGGTCCAGTCCGGAGCCCGCGGCCTGGAAGAAGACCGTGGTGACCGCGGCCGAGCCGATCGCCGAGCTGAGCTGCTGGATCGAGGCGAGCGAGCCGCTGGCGCTGCCGGCTTCCTCCGGGCTCGCGTCGCCGAGGGCGACCGTGGGGATCGTGATGAAGGAGAGGCCGATGCCGATGCCGGTGACGAACAGCGCCGGAGCCAGCGTCCAGAGACCGAGGTTCGTCCCGGAGTGGTCGACGAGCGTCAGGACCCAGCCGCAGCCGGCGAGTGTGATGGCGAGGCCGATGAAGACCAGTCTGCGACCGAGCTTGGCGACCAGTCCGCCCATCGCGGCGAACCCGGCGGCGATGAGCCCCAGGGTGAGCGGTACCAGGCCGAGCGAGGTGTCCCGCGCGCTGGCGCGCAACCCCTCCTGCACGAACAGCGATAGCACGAAGATCAGGCCGGTACCGGCCGCGAAGACGGACAGCCCCACGAGCATCCCGGACGTGAAACCCCGGTTCTTCAGCAGCGAAGGCGTGATGAGCGGGTGGGCCGCAGTGCGCTGGCGGTAGGCGAAGGCACCGAAGGACAGGACACCGACGACGATCGAGGCGACGGGGACGGCGCTCCAGCCATCGGACGAGCCCTGGATCAGGCCGTACAGCAGCCCCATCATCGTCGCGGCGAGCAGGCCGGATCCCCAACCGTCGACGACGGTCGACCGGTCGGCGTCGTCGTCACGCGGCAGGATCCTGGCGGCGATGACGAGCCCGATGCCGCCGAGGACGATGTTCGCGAGGAAGATCGGGCGCCAGGACAGGCCGAACACGTCGGCGCTGATGATGAACCCGGCCAGCACCGGACCGCCGACGCTGGAGGCACCGAGGATCGGGCCGAACAGCCCGAAGGCCTTGGCGAGCATGTCGCGGCTGAACACCTTCACCATGATCGACATGCCCTGCGGGATCAGTAGTGCCCCGAACGCTCCCTGGACGACCCTGGCCGCGATGAGCAGAGTCGGGTCCGGCGCGAACCCGGCGATGGCCGAGGCCAGGGTGAAGCCGCCCATGCCGATCAGGAAGAGCCGGCGCTGGCCGTACTTGTCGCCCAGCCGCCCGCCGACCACGAGCAGGACGCCCATGGCGAGCATGTAGGACGTTCCCAGCCACTTGATGAGGCCTTCGCCGCCGTGAAGCTCGCGGGCGATGGTGGGGGCGGCGATGTTGGTGATGGTCGCGTCGATGACGTCGAGCGCGTCGGCAAGCAGGACCAGGGCCAGGATCGCCCACATGCGGCGGCTGGAACGGGGTACGGCGGCGACTGTGCTCGGCTCCGTCAAAGTAGTCAAGGTGGAAGTTCCTTCGCTACCTCGGGACGCCCCTCATGGGCGGCCACTCAGCTCCTCTACGAACGCACCTGAGCCGATCCGACACCGCCCGCAGAGTTTCTTTGGCGCGTGCCGCGCGTGCCGCGCGTGCCGGGCGTGCCGGGCGTGCCGCGCGGGTCGTTCGCGTTGACGGAAAGACGCCGCCCCGGTCGGGACGGCGTCTGCGTTGTCGTTGTCGTGCGGGCTCACTGGAAGGGCCGCACCTCGACCTTCCGGTCGCAGACCTTCGACGCCTCGGTGGCGAGCCTGAGCGCCACATCCAGGTCGGGGGCCTCCCACACCCAGACGCCGGCGATGTACTCCTTCGACTCGACGAAGGGCCCATCGCTGAAGACCGGCTGCTCACCCCGGTTGTCGATCACCGTGGCCGCGTCCGTGTCGGTGAGCCCACCCGCGAAAACCCAGTAGCCGTCGGCGATCAACCGCTTGTTGAACTCGCCGATGGCGGGCAGCCTGTCCGTGCTGCCGGGATTGCTCTTGTCGTCGATGACGGAAACCAGGTACTGCATGTGAAGGTCAACTCCTGTCAAGACAGCGTGATGAGGCGGAGGTCAGGTCCGTTGCGCGCCACGGACTCCCGGACCGTTCTCCGGGGACAGTCTCGCGCGGTGCCCGACGATCACCGGGGTCACGCGCCAGCTTCATGACCGCGGCTCCTCCGCCCAGGCGCCGCCCCGAGCGGGCGGCCTCACCCTTCCTACGAACGCCACCGGTTCGATCCGACAACTTCTCCGGGAGGTTTTGAGGAATTTCCGGTGTGCCGGTCGGCCTCGACCGAGACAAGGGCCTCCGGGAACGCGCCCACAACCGCGGCGGTAGGGGCGGTGTCCCGGTCGAGGCACGGATACACCGGCCGCGCGCAGTCCGACACCCACGCGCAGGGGAGCCTGTGGGGGGAGTGGTTCGTCATCGTCTCCGACCACACGATCTGGCCCGCTTGGCCGGGCAGCGGTGGTTGGCGGCAGATACCGAACGACGGCAGAGCGGTCGACTCCGCGAAGCTGTCGTCCACATCGCCTCCCTCCTGGGCCTGAACCTCACCCTTTGACGCTTGGCCCGCGAAGGGCACACACCCCGTTCTTGTCGGGCCGCCG
>Ga0307515_10009506_pt1 | contig 18788 bp, 4 predicted proteins | sample 17_EM_MG_FD_194513 | JGI IMG/M metagenome (GOLD analysis project Ga0307515, IMG submission 194513) | Populus trichocarpa ectomycorrhiza microbial communities from riparian zone in the Pacific Northwest, United States - 17_EM | ecosystem: Host-associated > Plants > Roots > Unclassified | place...
GCGTAACTTTAACTTAGTTAAGTGGCTCTAAGTAACGCTCTTTTTAGTTATTAAAGGAGCAACTAAGGGTGACCCTACTTACGTATAACAGGCACCCGATTATCTCCCTATACGAGTATATTCTTAAGGTTATTAAGCTTAACGCCTAATTTATTTATATCCCTAATGCAGAATAAAAACAGGGTGTTTATGGGAATAATATGGAAAGTAATATATCCTAAGGGGGTTTAGACCCTAATTGTGCTAAGAGAGATTATAGTACCTTTGCTAAAACAAATCGTATATTAGCCTGCCGTTAAATAGTTAATCTAAATAGAGCTATTAAGCTGCTAAAGGGCTTAAACTTAAGGTTCTCCTACTATAGATACTCCTATAGCTCTAGTATCTAGTATAATACTATAAAAGACGTTCGCCGAGTATCTGTTATTAAAGGAAAATATAAAACTCTCCTTTAGCTTATTAAAGATATTTAACTTTATAATAGAATAGAGCGTAGATTAGTTATTAAGAATAGTAACGGTTTATATGCTATCTACCTCACTATACTTAGTAAAGTATTGGTTAGAAGAGTAGTTTTCAATTTCCATATCTATAAGGAGCTATTTGGTCTTATTAACCTTACCCTTAAGATCTTCTACGCCTTTATATTAGACTAGGAAGCTTTAGAAGTAGGCTATAGTAACCTTATAATTTCTAATATTTTTTATACTCTGGCGGAACTTATTATATACCTCTTTTCGCTTATTAAGGGAGTGTCTAGTTAACTAGCAATTTGGCTTCTTATAAATATAGTACTTTTTTTTAGTAATTACTTTAAAATAAACCTCTATAAGGACCTCTACGGTTACCTTATAGTTAATATTAATTGTACCCTCTTCTATATTCCCTACTACGGCCACTATATATTTAATTAGTCTAGTTATAATTATGTTGGTTAGGAATACTTATTTAGGTAGGGTTTTCGGTATAAAACTGTTAAGATTCTTATATTTATATTATAGTACCTACGGTAAAGCGTAGCTTAGTATATACTCCTTTAAACGTATCTATAGGTTTATATAGCGCCAAGTTATACTTAGAAACGCTATAGCATGCTAAGATAACCTAGTCCCTTAGGCTGTTCTTATTTTAGTAAGTTTTAGTAAGGCCATGTTAGATTTTCTAAAGTTTATTAAAGAGTAGTTAAAGGCACTTTAAATAAGTCTTTATTGGGTTAGAAGTAATAACTCTCTAGAATATAGTTTCCCGCTATTTAGACATATAAAGTTAGCAATTCTTATTAGTCTTAAAGTAAGCTCTAGTAAGCTAAAGCATTACATTAAAGCTATAGTTTTTACCCGTAATATGGTTGTAATAAAATATTGCTGCCTATCCTTTTAATATAATAGAGAAAGCGTGGTAGTACTAGTGGTATTAAATTCTAACCTTACTGCAATAGTTATAGAAGACCTATAGTTTTGCTCTAAGTATATTATATAGTTCTTCTCTAAACTTCTTTTCTTTATCTAAATATACCTTTATTAGATTCGTGACTTCTTATAGTAAAGGCTTACCGGTTAACTGGAGTAGAGGAGCTAAAGGTAGCGGAGGTAGAGGAAGAGTACCTCTAGGTGGGAGAGCACCTCTAGGTAAAAGAGTACCTTTAGGTAGAAGAGTAACGTTCTAAGGGTTTCGTTCCAAATTAAAGTTGCCTTTTAAAGAATATAGGTTAGTTTTGGGTTTCTATAGTTAACGTATAATCTTAGCTTCCGTCTATATTAGTTCTTCTATACTAGTAATAACGGCCTAAATATTACTAGCAATTAGGTTACCGTTCTTAGTAACATATACCCCGTTCCTATAAAGGAAGTCTTAAAAATCCTAAACAATATTAATATTGCTAAGTGCCTAGGTGTTAGCGGTCCATCCTATAAAATCCTCCCTAAAATATTCCTATAGCTATAAATTAGTATAGTGTCTACTTTAGTAGAATATAATATAGTATAAGAGAAAGCTATTAACTTGTTTTGCGGTATAAGTTATTATATTAAAGGTAAATTCGTTCTAATTTTTATTAATGAGTTTCGCGTACAAAGCTACCCCTAGTAGTAAGGAGTCTTCCCAGTCGTTTAAGGTAGGCGTAGCCATGTTTTTGGAGGGAGGGAAGTGTTATTAGTATAGGGATTGTCGTTTGGTACGCGTTCGTGATATATACTTATCGTTTAGTACGCATTCGTCGTTTAGTACGCGTTTATGACGTATATTTACGATTATAGGGCTTAGGACCAGTTCTGGCCTTAAATCGCGAAGACTTATAAAGCGTGTTATTCTGTGTAATAGACGTAAGAATCTGTAATCTTAGAAAAACTTAGGACCAGTTCTAGCCTTTAGATCCTTAGATTTATAGAAGAGTTCTATTTAAGGTTTAGGACTAGTTCTAACCTTAAAAGACAGCTCCCTTTAATACGAGTAGCACTAGTACAGTAGCTTATCTCTTCTTAGTGGAATACCTAGCTACTCTATAGTATAACAGTAAAGTTAATCACTAATTAGTGTTGGTTACACAAGGTGATATCACGTAGCTATGGTTTGTAGATAGTATGATAATTGTTAATTAATTCTTAATAGGAATGAGGAAAGGGGTAAGGAACTTAAGGTTCCTCACTACGCTAGGGCTACGTCGACACGTGATAGCAACTTGCCTCATTCCCGACATAACTACTCTTTTAATTTACCTTTTTTTGGTAAATACTATAAGACCTTTATTTTAACTTCCTGTCACTTCGCCTTATTTAGCTATATATATCCACCTACTTCTCTTTTATATTAAGAAAGTACTATTATTACTCTTCTCTTAAATTGCTCTCTATACGCCTATTATATATATAGAATTTTACTATACAAATGCCTGGAATAATAGAACTCCGCTTAAAAGGAAAGCTGCTGCCTCTACCTCTGCCTCCTACTATCTAGTTAATAGCCCTCGTATACTAAGAAAAGGCGCAGATAATAGAAGCTATCCTTAAAGCTGCCTAAAGCCACCCTATTAATTAGCGCGTAAATATCTATTATAGTTTAACGTAGGTTATTTTTAACTAGGAGTATAATATAGTTAAAGCTAAAAAAAATACAATAATTAAGATTAAAAAGGATAGGGAGCTTAAAGGAAACTTAGAAAGTAAAGAGTAGGAGAATACCTTTGTAGATATTAGGAAGCTTTTAAAGATTACCTATAAGATTAATAAGATTAAAGCGGTGCGGGATATAATTAAGAAAAAATAGGGAGAGGAGCTTTTAAAAGGCCCCTATAAGCTCTTTTATATATATTACGCACTAAAGAGCATCTGTATCTTTATTAACTAAGTAAAAAAGGACCAGATTCCTAGGGAAGATACATTAAAAATTGTAACCGACTACTGACACTGTCGAGATCGTTACCTGGAAGGCTCTAAGACAGCTACCCTATATATTGACTTGCAGATCAATATTGCCTACAGATTACCGTTCCCATTTCAGCTATCTATTACCCTATTACTTCTACCTTCTTCGTGTATATATATAGAGCCTCTAGAGCTACATTTACAATTAAGTCGTTTATTTAATCCTTTATACTGCAAAGCTTATAGTTATAAGCCTAGATTACACTACCTGCTAACTAATTACCTAGATCGCACTACCTGCTGCACCATTAATCTACTATATCATTTAAGAAGTTACTACTTCTTCCACCTTTATAAGTGTTTTGAGCTTCTTCTAGGTACCTCTCTTATACTTATAATTACCTTTATTTACTAAACAGACGGATGATTAAACATTAATTAAGTCGAATATTAAACATATCGAACATCGATTAAGTTAAACATTAAGTATATTAAATATCGATTAAACCGAACTAAACCTAACCGTACGAACCCGACCGTATAAGCCCAACCTCCTTTAACCTAGATATATAACTATTTAATAGAGTTAATCTACCTACTATAGCGTAACGACCTTATATAGCGTCTAAGTAAGAGCCTAGCTAGCGCGATAGCCTAAGTATAGAGCTAGAGCGAGATGCTAGAGCACAGAGCTAGAGTAAGATGCTAGAGTACGGAGCTAGAGCAAAAGCTAGCTTAGATATACTAATAGTAAGAGATAAAGATATTAGGAAGATATAAGGAAGGCACTAAACTAACGGCAGCTAGTAGAGAACTGTCGCCAAAACTAGATAACTGTTTAAATAACTAGCTAGCGAATACCAGAGCTTTAATATAGGCCTATTACCAAATCAAATTAAGGCCTCCTAGGGAGGCACTAACACTATAATTAGTCGCAGCTATTACGCTGTAGACGCCTTCCGTTATAACTAGTCGTAGCTATTACGCTGTAGACGCCCTTCCGAAACACTAGCTTCTATAGCACCAACCTATAATACTACTATATTTAGCACTAGTTAAATTCTATTTAAACTCTAAAGCACGTTAATATAATTAAGCAGCTTCTATAAGCACGTTAATATAATTAAGCAACTTTATAGGTACGTTAATGCGATTAAGTAACTTCTATAAGTACGTTAATGCAATTAAGCAGCTTTATAAGTATGTTAATATAATTAAGCAGCTACCATAAGCATGTTAATGTAATTAAGCAGCTTTTATAATATTATTTCCCTACCTTTACCACGCCTAAATAGTATCTATATTTCCTATTTTTATATAATCTCTACCTTTATTTTTGTTTTCTACAGCTTTAACTACACCGTTAAATTTGGGGGGGTGTGTAACCGACTACTAATACTATTGAGATCGTCACCTGGAAGGCTTCAAGACAGCTACCCTATATATTGACTTGCAGATTAATATTGCCTGCAGATTACCGTTCCTATTTCAGCTATCTATTACCCTATTACTTCCACCTTCTTCGTGTATATATATAGAGCCTCCAGAGCTACATTTACAATTAAGTCGTTTATTCAATCCTTTACACTGTAAAGCTTACAAAAATAGTTAATAATGTAATGCTAAATCGTCTAGAAATCTTAAAGGCTAGGATCTTAAGGACTTTATACCTAATATCCTTAGATTTTCTTACTACTTATAAATTAGAATTAAAAGTTAATAAGGAGCTAATTGAGAAATAGAAGCTCGCCTGCTATTTAAGTTAGGGCTATAAGCTTTTAGTACTAGCCTTAATTATTAAAGCTAAGAAAGAGGAATTTGCACTAGTTATGCCGGGACCCCTATTATTACCCTTTAAAGAGGTTAAAGGCTTAAACGCGAAGATGCTATGTAGTTTGTTTCTGTTTAGAGGTAAGGTACCTAAAGCTAAAGAAAAGGACTTTAAGTTTAATAGATCTACGTCTTTAAAGGATACCTTTATTACTAGCTCCCTATAGAAACGTGAAGCTAAAAAAGCTTTTAAGAAATCTTTTAGAAAGAAGCTAAAGATAGGGCCTACGGAACCTTTAGCTTTTAGTAAAGTTAATAGGTAAAAAGGAAAGGTAGCTATAATTACTAAAGCTAATAAAGAGGTAATTATTAGGAAATAATAACTAAAGTAAAAAAAGAAATGCTCCTGCCATCCTAAAACGCCAGTTAAATTAATTAAGGCTTTTAAATTAAAGAAAGAGCTACAAGGTGGTATATCTTTTATTTTATAATGGTTTATTATAGCCTAGTAAGAAAATAGAATAGAAGTCCGCGCATTATACTAGATACATCTTTAGAAAACAGTAGGATTGTTAGGATTAGATACTAGTATTTCTTTTATAAATTTAAATTTGCGAATCCACTTAGTCTCTAAGAACTATAATGCTATTAATATTCTTTAAATAGCTGAAAGCTCTTACTACTGGTTTAAAAGGGATAGTTGTCCTAAGCATACGAATAATTACCTTGGGATTTACGCTTATTCTACTATACGGCTTAGTAAGTATTAAGTAGATTATATAGGGTTAAGGAAGCTTATATTAGGTTTAAAAGGAAAGCGTAAATAGGACTTACTTAGAATCTACTAGGCCGATTTATTTAAATAGTAGGAAGACCCTAGAATTCTAGACATCTTTAAGGAAGAATTTAATATATATATATACTATTTACGTAAGACTAGAGAGAAAGGGGGGACGGTATTCTTCGGACTATGTGCCATTTCTTACTATAGTAGGTAGTTTGGATAAATCCGGAGTACTACTAGTATATAGTAGCTTTACGCACTAATAGAGCTACTCGTTTTATTATATATTTAAGTTATACGCTCTAGTTCCTTAATAGCTATCTCCCTAAAAAGCGGAACTTAGAAATTAACCTATTTAAGTGTATAAGGGAGGGCCAAATTCCGGAGAAAGCTAGCTTTATTTTTATATTTCCTTAATTAATAAAGGAAGTTAGTCTTATATAGAGTTCCTATCTAGAATATATTAATATATACTAGAATAGATAGACTTGCTTTAAGAGTATAGAGAACTTAATAATAGAGGGCGTATTAAGAATATAAAAACGGCCTGGACTAAAGCTAATACTAAGAAGTTTAAGCTTAACTAGATGCCTATTACTTTAAGAACTGGCGAAGTACAGTTTATAAAAGCCACTATTATATAAAGAGCCTCTTACGTAACATTAAGCCGCTTAATTGTTATACTAGACTTAATGGTAATCCTCCTAAATACTAAGAGACTGAAAATCCCTAGGCTTAAGAGCTAGTAGGCTATTATATAGATAAATCTAAACGCTTTCCCCCTAGTATTAACTCCTACTAGCAAACCTATTACTAATACTCCTCTGTATAAGTTTCCGGCCTATATATAACTATAGGTAAAAAGTGCTCTTTTAAATACTTTGGTTAAGAGACTTTTATAAGATAACCCCTAAGTAAGGGCAGAGTAATAAATAACCTTAGATTCTACCTTAAATAATAAATATAAAGCATTTTGGGAAAGATATAGGGTATATATTACTAAGGCTGTTCGTAATAGTTTTAAAGAGCTTAAGGAATTTAAATAAGAGGTATTTGGGGCAAAGTTTTACTTTTTAGTAAAAGAATAAGGTTATAGACGTCCCGCAGATAACCTAGAATATCTTAAAGGCTTGGTTTTAGAACTAAAGTATAAAGATAACCCAATTAATAAAACTTTTAGTGCTCCCCTATTAACTAATTACGGTTTTAAAGGTTGCTCTAAAGACGGGGATAGAGCTACTATGCCTTAAAACACTAGAACTGCCATTCTAGATCCTAGTCCTAATATCTTTAATAAAGTAATACCTATAGAAATTAACCATAAATTAAAGAATTAGGGGAAACTTAAAGAAGATACTAATAAAGTAGTAGCATTACTGTAACGAAGCATTATAGGAAATACTATGGTAAACTTGTTAATAGGCTAGGTGTATAGGTAAATAAGAGGTTAATAATGTAATAATAACTAGTAAAGTGGTTGCCTAATAAATTAACTCTAATTATATTCTAAGATTTACTATAAAGAAGAGAACTATCTAGGTAGGGACTATAGTCCTTTAAATATACAATACTGCGCTTAAGAAATACTGTTAGATAATCTGTATTTTATGTGGCGTAGGACGTGCATAAGTTACGTATACGGGGCACGTGTATTATAAATATCTTTATCTAAGCCCAGGGGCCCTAGATTAAGACACGATTAAGATCAATTAATTAATCAACCTATTTTATTAATAAATAGCTCTATATAAACTATCTAACAGTTATAAGCCCGGTCCGCCAACACAAGAAGCTATTTAGCTATTACTCAATTATTTAAAGAAATTCTACCTTATCGTTAGACTCTAACACCTCATTATTATAGGACGCAGACTCTAATAGAAATCCTACCTTAATTGTTACAGGACGAGATTCCATGAGATTTTATAAGATTCTATAAGATTTTACAAGATTCTATAAGATTCCACCTTAATTATTAAAGGACGATCCTGTCGACAAAATCTTATCTTAATTCCTCCTTTACCTATTAGTTAAATGACTCTACTAACATTAAGTTTGTCTACCATGATTATCCTTAATAAGCTAAAAGACTAGAAGTAATAGATCTGGCAACTATAAGCCCTTATAAATAAACGAATTTGGGCCTACGTTAACCTAGATAAGGAAGTACCTTAATAAGGTCTACTATAAGAACCACCTTATCTAAAAGTTACAGATTTTAATAAGAATGCAACCTTATATATATAGCTCTCAATAAATTAATAGAGGGCGTATAAAAATAGTAGATAATACTATAACTAGGATATAAAGTATTTCCTAAAATAAGAAGAGCACCTTTAACAGATCCGCACCTAAATTATATCTATAGTATTAATTTAGAAGAAGCTACTGCTTAACCCTTCCTTAACAGTTAAAGAATGGCTATTTTAATTAAAGGAGAATATAGAACCTACCTTAACGTTTATTAGGAAGAAGGTATAACACTAATATATAGAAGCTCTTAAGGGGTTTAAACACTTATTAAAATTAAATTAGTAGCTAGATTAATGGGAATATATAATATTACTAGGAGGGAAGTATAAAATACCTTAAATATCTAATAGAATCTGGCTTTAAGAATTAGCAGAAGTTATTTAACCTCTTAGCGACGCCTATTGTATAAAGTACACTACTAAGTTAAATAACCCTTAGAAGTTAAGATCTTCCAAATACTATAGAGTAGTAAAGGAGCTATAAGAAGGACTTAGAACACCCTTAAAGAAAGCTAATACTACTATAAGAGGAAGTACCTTTAATATAGACTTCGTAGAGCAAGCTATTAAAGATCACTCTAATACTACTAAAGGTTTATAGAGAGGAAAAACCTTAGTATATAAGAGCCGCTTAAAGAGAGCTAGGACACTAGTAAATAAGGAGACGTCCTATAAGAAGCCTATACCTAAGTGCTTAGCGTGCGGAATATAAGGACATTCCATTTAAAACTATTAGTATTTATTTAAAGATAAGAGACCTACAAGAGTTATAATTAGAGATGCTCGCGTTAAAAGGGCACTAAAGAAGGTAGAGAAGAATAAGGATCTTACTAACCAAGTTATAAAAATTAGACTTAAAGAATAAGAATACAAGGCTTAATAACAATAGGATAAGAGTTAGAAGATAGTTAAGATTAAGGGAGAAGCTAATGCGATATTCCTAGAATTGTATTACACCAGTTAACTCTATCTACTAAAGCTATTAACTATTTTTAACTTAGGAACTACTTTCTATATCTTTAATAACCTCTCTCGTTTCTATAACTTTAGGAAAGCTTTAAAATATAAATATATTATCGCCGGCAGCTTAGAAGTGCCTATACTAGGCTATGGTAATATTACTATCTAAGTTATAAAACCAGATAAGAGCAAGGGAATCCTACGTCTTAAAGACGTTGCCTTTTATACGGACTTTAATATAAATCTAGTGTTGTTTCGTCTACTTTAAAAATAAGGATACTACTAGGATAATAAAGGAGATAATAATCTTCCAGTTTGGAAGGATAATATAATCCTATATTAAATAAAAGAACGTTATAGATAATAAACTATTAAATACGTCCAACTAGGAAGTCTATTAGCGTTTAATATAAGCTAACTACTACGCCGCCAACGAAAGCGTAGAGTATTGTTAAGAAACATTTGTCTGGATACGAAAGGTAATATATAACTATAGTATCTGCGTCTAGGTTATCCAGGACCTATAAGCCTTTATTATTTAGGTATTAACGCCCTAGAAGTTAAGCTTCAAGGCCCTAAGATAATAGAATATTAATACTGCAGCCTTGCTAAAATTAAGCGGTAGGTCTTATAAAGGTTCTTAAAATAAAATATTAATAAACCCTATCTTAACCTCTATATTAACTAGAATAACCTTAAGAAAGCGTATACCGGATTTATATAAGTTATACTTATCTATAATACTTTCTTAGAAAAATCCTTTCCGTATTTTATAATAACATATAGTAAGGAGAAGGAGACACTATAAGTGCTTAAAGATTTTATTAAGTGGATTCGTCTGAGGTATAACCTTAAAGTTAATACTATTAGATTAGATAACGAGCTAGAGAGAAGGAGAACCCTTAAATGGCTACGGACTTAAGGGATTATATTTAAGCCTTTAGCGCTATATACTTAAGCTTAAAACAGTACTACCAAACGCTTAGGGGGTGTAATTATTAAGAGAGTATAAGTAATAAGAATTATTGCTAATCTACTATATAACTTATAGGACGAGATTGTTGACTATATAGTCTATCTTTAAGATTAAACGCCACGAGAAAGTAATAGATGGAAATCGATATATAAGAGGTTCTATACCTACCTAGCTAATAAGAGATTAAGAAAACCGCAACTAGCGCACCTAAAAGCCTACGGCTGTAGGGCGTATGCGATAACGTCGGATGCCTAGCTAAAGAAGAAAAGGCTAAGCAAGCTAGATCCGCAAGCCTATATTAGCTACCTTGTTAGCTATAACTCTACTAATATCTATAGGATCTGGATTCTATATAAGGGTATTATTATCTCTACTAGGGACGTTATCTTTAATAAAAAGACGTTCTTTAACGGTAAGCAAATAGACATCTTAAAGAATCTACACGCTAATTAAGAAGATTTAACTCCCTAATACCCTAACTAAGAATAAGGTTCTTCTAAAAGATAATAAAGAAGTATTTAAACTATCAATTTAAGAGGAAGACGATAACGTTAATAATAAGCCACTTTGAACCTTTAATGAGTTAACAGATCTTAAGCTTGTAAGAGCTCTCAAAAACGCGTATTATACGCCACCTCCAACAGAAGAAGACGAAGAATCTCCATGTGCCTTTTACGTTAAGTATCCTATAAATTCAGATATACAAGATACTAATTAGGACATTATTTAACAAATAGAAGACGGGTTTAACACTTAGGGAGTGTTTAATAACTTGGTTAAAGACTTATTTAAGGAAGCCGGCGATTATAGGTTTAAAGACTTTATTACTAAAAGAATTACTTTAGCCTATTATGACGTCTTCTTAGCAGGAAGGAAGTTTAACCTTAATAGTTAACTTAATAATAGTAAGCTGAAATTAGGTAGAATATATAATGTTAGATTATATAGGAAGAACTTACTTCCTCTACCTTAGTTAATTAAGGACCTTAATATATATCCTCTTTAAGATTAGTTTTAAGAGGCTTAATAAGCCCACCTCTAATCCTATTATTAAATAAGGTTATTTTAAGAAATAGATAAGAAGTATATAAAGGGACAGCAGATCCTTAACTTAATGTAGGTATTTATTTATAAGATAGATAAGTACGAATTCCTCTAGAAATATAAGGCACGCTTAGTAGTATACGGAAATTAATAGGCCTTAGGAGATGTAACCGACTACCAACACTGTCAAGATCGTCACCTGGAAGGCTCTAAGACAGCTACCCTATATATTGACTTGCAGATCAATATTGCCTGCAGATTACCGTTCCTATTTCAGCTATCTATTACCCTATTACTTCCACCTTCTTTATGTATATATATAGAGCCTCTAGAGCTACATTTATAATTAAGTCGTTTATTTAATCCTTTACACTGCAAAGCTTATAGTTATAAGCCCGAATCGCACTACTTGCTAACTAATTACCTAGATTATACTACCTGCTACACTATCAATCTACTACATTATTTAAGAAGTTACTACTTCTTTTACCTTTATAAGTGTTTTGAGCTTCTTTTAGGTACCTCTCTTATACTTATAATTACCTTTATTTACTAAACGGACGGACGATTAAATATTAATTAAGTTGAATATTAAATATATCGAATATCGATTAAGTTAAACATCGAGTATATTAAACATTAATTAAACTAAACTAAACCTAACTATATAAACCCGACCGTACGAGCCTAACCTCCTTTAACCTAGATATACAACCATTTAACAGAGTCGATCTACCCACTACAGCATAACGACCTTATATGGCGTCTAAGTGAGAGCCTAGCTAGCGCGATAGCCCGAGCATAGAGCTAGAGTGAGATGCTAGAGTATAGAGCTAGAGCAAGATATTAGAGCACGGAGCCAGAGCAGAAGCTAGCTTGGATATACTAATAGTAAGAGATAAGGATATTAGGAAGATATAAGGAAGGCACTAAACTAATAGTAGCTAGTAGAGAACCGTTGCTAAAACTAGACAACCGTTTAAATAACTAGCTAGTGAACACTAGAGCCTTAATATAGGCCTGTTGCTAAATCAAATTAAGGCCTCCTGGGGAGGCACTAACACTATAATTAGTCGCAGCTATTACGCTGTAGACGCCTTCCGTTACAACCAGTTGCAGCCATTACGCTGTAGACGCCCTTCCAAAACACTAGCTTCTACGGTACCAACCTGCAATGCTGCCATGTTTAGCACTGGTTAAATTCCATTTAAACTCTAAAGCACGTTAATGCAATTAAGCAGCTTCTATGAGCACGTTAATATAATTAAGCAACTTTATAGGTACGTTAATGCGATTAAGCAACTTCTATAAGTACGTTAATGCAATTAAGCAGCTTTATAAGTACGTTAATATAATTGAGCAGCTACTATAAGCACGTCAATGTAATTAAGCAGCTTCTGTGACATCATTTCCCTACCTTTACCACGCCTAAATGGTATCTATATTTCCTATTTTTGTATAGTCTCTACCTTCATTTTTGTTTTCTACAGCTTTAACTACACCGTTAAATCTGGGGGGGTGTGTAACCAACTACTAATACTGTTAAGATCGTCACCTAGAAGGCTCTAAGACAGCTACCCTATATATTAACTTGCAGATTAATATTGCCTATAGATCACCGTTCCCATTTTAGCTATCTATTACCCTATTACTTCTACCTTCTTCGTGTATATATATAGAGCCTCCAGAGCTACATTTACAATTAAGTCGTTTATTTAATCCTTTACACTGCAAAGCTTACAGGAGACCTACCTACGAGAGCTACTATATTGGCGAGTACGACCTTCCGGACCCTAATGGCGATTACCGTAAAATTCAACCTAGAGACGATATAGATAGATATAGTTAACGCGTTTGTCCATTATAATCTTAATAAGGTTATCTATATAAAGCTACCGCTAGGGTTTAATAAAGGAAAGACAGATAAAGTACTGCGCTTAAGAAAAGCCCTTTACGGACTATAACAATCACTACTATTATAGTAGAAGAATCTTATAAGCTTATTAAACGAATTAGGTTTTAAAGAGGTACCCTAAAAGCCGTATATTATACTAAAAGGTGGAATAGTTATCTTCTTCTACGTTAATAATATTATCTTCTGCTACCGAAAGACAGATATAAAAAAAAGCTTAAGAAGTAATTAAGGAGCTAAGCAAGGAATACTAGATAAGTACCCTTAGCGAGCTAAAATGGTTTCTAGAAATCTATATGCTATGTAATTATAGCTAGAGGCTCTTATAGCTATTCTAGGAAGCCTATATTAAGAAGATAGCTAACTAGTATAAGATAGATCTTAAAGGGTATCTTCTAAATACTCCTATAGCAGAGTCTAAACTCCTCCCTACTAATTACTAATTAATCCGTTTAACGCGTCTATCCCTTAATATAGACCTACTAGTCCGTCCTATATCCTTACTAGCTTCTATAATGCTATATTAGAGAAAAATAGGTTTAGTACTTTATATAGCCACTATAACGCGTCTAGATATTACTTTTGCAGTATTATAGCTAGTAAGGTTTAATTAGAACCTAAGCTAAAAGCACTATTAAGCGGTAGATAGAGTAACCTAGTACCTATATAGCATAAGAAGCAGAGCAATCTACTATAGAGGAGATAAGGAAGAAATAAATGGTAGAGGGAGAGATAAAGGAATACGTGATAAAGGATAAGACGACGGAAGAGACGGTAGAGGTAAAGCGCAATTATTTATCTATGCTAGCGATATATTGTTTACGGACAATTCCGTTAATAGAAAGAGCTTATAAGGATATATTATAAAGCTATTTAGGGGACCGATCGCCTAAAAAGCAAATAAGTAAAATGGTAACGACGTTAAGTATAGAAGCTAAGTTATTATCCCTATTACAGACAGTAAAGGAAGCTATCTTTATTAGTAGGCTGTTTAAAGTAATAACGTTAATAAATAAGCCCTTAATTATTAACTATAATAATACCTAGACACTCTAACTAATTATAAAAGATATAGTAAAGCTAATCATAAAGCTTTAATACGTTAACATTTATTAATATTAGCTACGTTAGGAATACGTAAGGAGACAAGTACTATTTTAATGGATAGTAATAAAGGAGATAATTACTAATGGACTTATAAAGGCCCTGCCTAAGCAAAGGTTTTAAAGCTTCGTTAATATAATTGGAATAGTAGATATTAAGAAGCAGCTAAATAAGGAGAAGCAACTGGAGGACCTAAGGGAGAAGATTAGAGCGAGATAGAAGGATTTAAATAAGAGTATAGTTTAATTAACTCATTAACGGACACAAGAAGGTGGTTAGCTTTAACCTTAAAGAGCTTAAAGCTAAGGGGGTATATCAGATAATCTGTATTCTATGTAGCGTAGGACGTGTACGAGTTACGTATATGGGGCACGTATATTATAAATATCTTCATCTAAGCCTAGGGGCCCCAGATCAAGATACGATCAAGATTAATCAATTAATTAACCCATTTTATTAATAAATAGCTCTATATAAACTATCTGACAAATACTTAAGTATATTAATACGTTAAATAATCTAAGTATATAACGTTCCGACAGATTTTATAGATCCTACATTCCAAACTTATAATATAACTAGCTATATAACTTAGCTACCCCTTATCCTATAGCTTAATCGGTTCTAGTGCCTCTTATACTATCTTAACTAACCCGTTTATATCTCTTCTTAGTAGTCGTACTACTGCTAATATAAGGTCCGTAATACTATCCCCCTCCTCTTTATCTTTATCCTTAAAGATATCTTTTATCTCTAAGTTGTTTATTAGAGGTATAGCATTCCCGTCTTTAATTTAATAACCTTTATTATTTTTAATACCTTTTATTAGATCTTTTATATCTAAGCGTTATACTTATATAATTTTAACAATTCTTTTACTAAGTAAAATTATATCCCCTTATTCTCGTGATAAGGAAAAGAAGTTAGTGTATATTATAATTATAGCTCCGTTTAGTTGCCAACCTTCTTTATATACTAAGTATACGCAAGCAAATATATGATTATTTTATAACGTTTAATTTATATCTAACGCTAAGTATACGCGTTATATTAGTTTTTAAAGTCTCTAGCTTCCTTATTCAATTTATTATAGAGTTCTATATTTAATTTACTACTATAAAGCTTAATAAAGAGCTCTTATTGGCCTTAGATAAACTTTATTATTTTTATAAAGTAGAGTAAAAGGTTATAAAAGCTTAGTAATAGGCTATCGAGGCTTACCTAGCTACATCCATTCAGCTATTTTATCTTAAGAAAGTTTATAAAAAGGTACGCTCTAAGGAATTCCGTCTTATTAAGTAAGGTCTCTATAAGCTTAAGGCTAAGGAGGCTAAAAAGAATTCTAATTAAGAAGAGGCGGAAATAACTAATATACTGGTAGTAGATCCCTTAGATAATCCGGCTCGTCTATTACCTTTAACTAATCCCTTTATTTTTAGCTCCTTCTTTATATTACCTAACCTATTTTCTTTTAATACCCCTATACCTTTCCTATAGCGTTCTTTAGGCTCTATAGTGGCTCCTAGGTAGTTTTATTATATCCTATCCACTTTACTTTAAACTATATTTTGTTATTAATGTCCTTATAACTAATAATCTTTAAAACCTACTATTTGTCTTCCTCTTATCCTCTATATATATCTGCCTTATAGATTAATAGCTTTATATCTCTATATACTAACTCTAATATTGCGATATACTATATAGGGTAGATTTTTATTTTTACTAGTAAGTTAAGTCTATACGTAACTTTTAAGATCTTAGATATAATTTTAAATAGTCCTAGTCTAATATAGTCTAACTTCTTACTTAGTTATTAACTCGTGAAATTTTTATATAATAGCTATACTTTATCCCCCTCCTTAAGATCTGGTCCCTTAGATCTCTTAGCATTATAGTACCTTTTTATCTTTTCTTATATTAGTTTTATTGTAAAATAGAGGTCTTTATAAAGATTTATTAGAGTATCCATTCTCTATTTTACTATACCACTTATTTTCTTTACTTATCTTACTAATAATAATATTCTAGGCCTATATCCGTAATTTGCCTAAAATAGTAATATCTCTATACCTTCCTGTAGTGTTATATTATATATAAACTATATAATTAGTAATAGTAATACCTAATTATTTTACGCGTAATTAATATAATATCTTAGATACTACTCTAGTATCTAATATAGTCTTTCTATTTATCCGTCTGTCTGTAGATAATATATAGTAGAAGTTACTACCCTAACTCTTTATTCCGCTAAGAATACTTTCTAAAATACTGCTATAAATCTTTAGAATCTTATACGGAGTAGCTAAGCAGCTCCCCTCCTAAAAGACGGCAGGATTAATATATATTTTAATAATTAGAGAATTAACAGCCTTATTAGGAAAAAGGCGGAGCGAGGTGTATTTAGTAATTATATCCTTTAATATTTAGCTAAGATAAAAGATAAGCTCTCTACGGGAAATAGAAGTCCGCTTAAGGTGTATATTAGTATTATTAAAGCCTAAGGACTTCTTTACCATTTCTAATATTTCTAAATTAAAAGTTATAAAATAGGTAAACTACGGAACTAAGCTTCTAATTAGATTGCGTATATAGTATAGCTGCATATACTTAGGGTAAAACTTTTTATCCCATTATATAATAAGATAAGCTTTATTAACAATAACTAAGGCTAATTACTTTTTAAACTTAGGGTCTTTAAGCAGATCTTAAAGATGGTATACTGGTAAGCTTAGGACTAATAAAGATATAGATATATAGGGCGGCTTTTATATTCTTAAGCGCTTTATTTATATTCTTAACGTTAGCGATAAGGAGTAGTATATTACCGCTAATCTAATTAACCTTTTAAACCTACTCTTTTATAATCTTGTTTAGAGAAAGAAATATTAATAATATAGTATTTTTATAAAGGATTAAAATTACTTATATAATAAGGCTTTTACTAAAGCCGGCTTATATAATAAGGATAATATTAATACGATTATAGGTTAGCCTCTAAATATAGGTTACCTACTTATTTTTTATATGGAATTTGTTGTTATATAGCAGTAATATAGTATCCTAAATTACGTTATCTCGTGCTTAAGTCGTTATATTAGGTTTCTTCTTATCTTAGATTTTTCTCTAAGCTCTAGCTACCCGCATCTTTAGTATATCCTAACTAGCTAAGCTAGTAAAGAGTTAAGGTATATCCTAGCTGGCTAAGCTAGTAGAGAGTTAAGATATTTATAGGTCTGTCTGCTATAACTAAGGAGCTTTACTATTTACTATTAGTAACTAAGATACCTTACTATTAAAGCGTTGCTTTTTAAAGACGTTTACTATACTAATAGTATTATTTACTACCTCGCTAGCAGTATGAGGACAGTCGCGTACTGTACTAGGCGCATTTCTAACCTTTAGCCTCCTTATTAAGGCCTTTAAGCGTTTCTTTATACTAAACGGCATTATATAGCTTATTAGTAAACATAGAGTTAGTAGGGGGTTTATAGGTTAATATTTAGGTAATATAGGTAGTAGAGGAGCAATGAAGCAGGTAATAAGGCATAGAATTAATCTAGATACAATATATTAGCTATTTAGGTGTTTATCTACTATAAATATTAATATAGGAGGTTAAACGTTAAGAATTAGTAATAGTTGATAGTTCTGGCTAAATGTTTACTGTTTTAGCGGTAATATTTAGGGTAAAACGTAGTAGTAATTACTAGGCCGTTCGCAATAATTTTAGTAGCGTTAAAATTGCCCTATAAAGCTCTAGAACGTAACATTGGCTAATTATTTATAAAGACGTTGGTATGTTATTAATTGGTAGCAAAAAAAATAGTATAGTGCGTGAGTTTTGGTAAGGATTATATATAAATTAGCGCGCGGGACTAATAAATTTCTAAACCGTGTACCAGACAATAATAATATAAGCTAATTAACCTGTTATATAAGCAGCTTATGATTGGATTACTGTCCAAGACCGAGATAACTTAAAAATCACGTCTGGTTCGCTGACTTAGTGTTAACGCTCAGCAGTTCGCTTAGCTGCGCTGTCGGCTACGGACAAATGGCGCTAGAGATTTCAGTTCTGGTATTAGGAGGCTAGCGTAAGAATCATGTGACGTCTCCTAATGGTCTGGCCACCCTAGCTGATGCGGCTCTCGGCGTAGGCTGAGGGCTTGTTTGGTAACTTTTTTTGGCCAGGTCGGATCGGCCAGGTGGATATCCACCAGGTCAACTTTTTGATATCTGTGCGCCCAATATTAAGCGCTAATAGTAGGCGCCAAAGCAGGGGTCCTCTGGAGGCCCAAATAGCAGTTGCCTCGCCGCGTAGAGTTTAACAATTCGCTGGCGTCTACGACTGGGCGCAGGAAGGCTCTTCGCACAATCTATAAGCATCTGGATCAACACTAGGAACACTAGAAGGCTTGTGGATACTGTTATTGATATTTAAGGCTTCATATTCGGAGGTCACGTGATTGCGATACTTGGTTAAAAATCGACGGGCAGTTGAACAGTACCCCCCCGTAGAAGTGGAGGTACTTGTCAAATTGGGCACAGTCGACCTGCCAGGTGGGCGATTTTTGCCAAAATCGCGCAGTCTATTCTACTTTTGGCCGTATAATCGCGGCTG
>Ga0307515_10009507_pt1 | contig 18788 bp, 12 predicted proteins | sample 17_EM_MG_FD_194513 | JGI IMG/M metagenome (GOLD analysis project Ga0307515, IMG submission 194513) | Populus trichocarpa ectomycorrhiza microbial communities from riparian zone in the Pacific Northwest, United States - 17_EM | ecosystem: Host-associated > Plants > Roots > Unclassified | place...
CTCGCCGGCATCGCCGAGCACGCGCTCGCGCCGCGGGTGTGGCCGGGCGCGCTCGCCGCCGGCGCCGCGCTCGCCGCCGTCGGGATCGCGCTCCGGCTGTGGGCGATCGCGACGCTCGGCGCGGAGTTTGCGAGCCGGCTCGACGCACCGCGCCTGGTCACCCGGGGGCCCTACCGCTGGCTGCGCCACCCGTCAGAGGTCGGGCTCGCGCTCGTCACGCTCGGCGCCGGGCTCGTGCTCGGAAGCCCGCTCGCGCTCGCCGCCGGCGCCGCGCTGATCCCGCTCGCGATCGTCCGGTGCCGGCGCGAGGACGCCGCGCTGGTGCGCGATCACCCGGCGGCGTACGCGGCCTGGCGCGCGCGCCGGGCCAGGCAGGCGTTCGCGCTCACCCGGCTCGGCGTCGCAGCGCTCGCGATCGTGTCGGGCGGTTGCGGACCGGTCCCCGGATCGATCGCGATGCCGTCCTCCGATCCGGCGATGCCGCCGGAAGCGAGGGACCGCCTGATCGCGTGCGCCGGCTCAGTGCGCGGCCGCGCGCCGGTCGACGAGCGTCAGCACGCCCTTGCCGGGGTCGGCGTGCATCTCGAAGCGCGCCAGGAAGCTCAGGCCCAGGAGCCCCTCGGCGCCGACCAGATCGTCGATCACCGCGCACTCCACATGGCGGGCGCTCACGCCCTGCACCGTGACCTCGTCGAGATAGCCGATCCGGACGCTGCGAATCCCGCCGGCGGTGGCCGCCCGCTTCGTGGGCCACTGCTCGTAGCGAATCCCGAGCCGCGTGGCGAGCCGCACGCCGAGGGTGACGGTGCTCGCGCCGGTATCGACGATCAGCTCGGCCGGCTTTCCCTGGTTGATGATGACCTTGGAGGTCACGCGGCGCGAGCCGCTGCCGAACCGGACCGTGGCCTTGCCGGTGCCCATGCGATCGGAGCACCTCGGATCGTCGTAGAGCTCGCGCAGCCGGCGGCGCGCGTTGCCGTCGCGGTCCGGGTGGTAGAACGAGAGCTGCTCGAGTGGGAAGATGCCGTCGCACGGCCGCCCGAGCTTGCGGTAGCCGTCCGCCAGGTTGAACGGGACATCGGCGAGCTGTGGCTCGATCGCGATCGCCTGCTCGTAGTCGGCGACCGCGTGCGCCGCGTCGCCCCGCTCCTCGTAGGCGATACCGCGCCAGCTCAGATAGTCATGGTCGTCGGGAAACTGCGTGATGAGGCGCGTGACCTCGGCGATCGCCGGATCCCACTCGGACAGCCGCTTGTGGGCCTCGTAGGTCAGCCAGCGCAGCCGCCAGAAGTCGCCGCATCGGGTGAAGAACGCCTCCGAGCGCGTCAGGCAATACCGCGGCTCGCCGTCGCGAAGCAACGCATCGCAGAGCTGGACGATCTTCTGGCGGTCGCACGGCTCCTTGTCCAGGGCCGCGCTCAGCTCGCCGGTCTTGCCGGTCATCGCCGGCGCCGGGCGCTCGACCACCGACGCGGCCTTCGCGACCGTCCCGGGGCCGGGCCTGGCCCCGCCGGCGGGCGCCGTGATCGCGCGGTAGACGAACGGCGAGGCGGCGGCGGCCACCACCAGCCCGGCGCACACGAAGGCCAGCCGGCGCTCGCGCGCCCGCCGCCGGCTCCGGACGCAGCGGACGCAGACGGTGCCGTCGAAGCTGACGCTCGTGCAGATCTCGCAGATCGCGAGTAGACAGCGCTCGCACGTGGCGGTCGCTCGCGTCCCCGGATGGCGGCCACACGACGGGGCACTCGCCTCCCCTGCGCTCTCGAAGCTCGCTCCCACGCGTCCACGGTCGCCGATGGCGGGTCTGCTGTCAAATCGCCAGGCTTTCCGCCCACGAGCTGCTCCGCGGACGTCAGCGCGGCGGACGAGCCTGGTGGCGCTCCTCCTCCTTGGCAGTCCTGCGCGCCCAGGGCAGCGCCTCGAGGCGCTCGAGCGGGATCGGCGCGCCGCTGTCCTCGCTGACCCCGTAGTCACCATCATCGAGCTTCTTGAGCGCGCGCTCGACGTCGCGTAGCAGATCGGCGTCGAAGCCGCCGAGTCGCAGCGCGGCCTCCTGCTCGATCAGCTGCTCGGCGATGTCGCCTTCCTCGGATTCGGGATCGGTGATGCCGCGGCGCTGCGCTTCGCTGCTGTCGCGCGCGGCGATCAGTTCGTCTCGCTTCCGGGACAGGGCGGCGCGCAGGCGATGGAGATCGGCCTCCGGGATGTGTCGCGAGGTGGGTGGATGAGTCGACATGGCCGCGACGTTTGCAGCGATCATGCCGCCGCGCAACGTGGACAGGCCACCATCGCGAGCGGCCATGCCCCCGGACCCGCGCCGGGCCCGCGCGCCGACGCGCGTCGCGGGGCAGATTTCCATCCCTGCCTGGACGGCAGGATTGGCCGTCCTCGCCGAGCTTGTCTCACCTCGTGATCGCCGCCCGCGATCGTGGTCAACTGCTGGGCCAAGGCGCGATGAAGTGGTTGGCGGTGTGCTGGATCCTGCTGTGCGGCGTGCCCGCGAGCGCGGAGCGCTGGCCGGTGCGGGTCTACACGACGGCGGATGGCCTCGCCAATGACCGCGTCGACCGCGGCACGCGCGATCAACTCGGCTATCTGTGGTTCGCCACCATCGACGGAATCAGCCGGTTCGACGGCCACCGCTTCGAGAGCTTCGGCGTGCGCGATGGACTGCCGAGCTCGGCGGCCTACGACATCCTGGCGACCCGCGACGGCGCGATCTGGGTCGCGACCGACGCCGGGCTCGCCTGGCTCGATCCGCGGACGCGCGGGACCCGGCTGCAGTTCCACGCGGTCGCGACCGACGGCGCGGCGCTCGCCCTGTCCGAGGACGCCGACGGCCGGCTGTGGGTCGCCACGACGCGCGGCCTGGTCGAGGTGGTGGGCAGCACGCCGATCGCCAGGCCGCTCGACTTCGAGAACCGCCCGGCGACGATCATCGCGATCGTCTCGGACCCGACGGATCGGTCGCTGTGGCTCGGGACCTGGCACGGCGTGGTCCATCGCCGCGCGGACGGCTCGTCCGAGCAGTACCCGTTCGCCGGCGACGGCGTGTTCGACGATCGCGTGTTCGCGCTGTGCATCGACCACCGCCGCCGGCTGTGGATCAGCCACGTCGACCAGAAGGTGCTCGCGATCCCGCTCGGCGAGCGCTTCCCGGTCGCGCCCGGCCAGCCGCTGTGGCCATCCGACGGCCCGGGCTGGTTGCACCACGTGCCCAGCGGCTGGGGCCGGCGCGCGATCCTGGAGGACTCGCACGGGACGATCTGGATCGGCACCACCCGCGAGCTCGTGCGATACGACGACCGCGGGTTCCGCAGCCTGACCGCCGCCGAGGGCGTGTCCGAGCAGGCGCCGACGCCGACGGTCGAGGACGCCGTCGGCAACCTCTGGATCGGCACCGACGCGCGCGGCGTGCAGCGGATCGCCAGCCGCGGCCTGGTCACCTACGATCGCAACGACGGGCTCGACGAGGGGGCGGTCATGGGGCTCGTCGAGGTCCGCGGCCAGCTCCACGTCCTCACCGACCACGCGCCGCACCAGCTGCATCGCTTCGACGGCGCGCGGTTCACCGGCGTGCGGCCGCGCTTGCCCGACGGCGTCACCGAGCTGTCCTGGACCACGGGCCAGACGATCGCGATCGATCGCCGCGACCGCTGGTGGTATCCGACCGCCGAGGGCGTCGCGCACTACCCTGCCGTGGCGCACCTCGAGGATCTCCAGGCCACCGTGCCCGACTTCTTCCGGATCCGCGACGGCCTGCCCGGCCGCGACATCGCCCGGCTGTACGAGGACCGCCGCGGCGACGTCTGGATCGTCACGATGAGCCGCGTCGGCCTGGTCCGCTGGGATCGCGCCACCGATCGGATCGCGCCGCTGACCGGCCGCTGGCCGACCTCCATCGCGTCGTCGTTCGCCGAGGATCGGACCGGCGCGCTGTGGATCGGCTTCAACGACGGCCAGCTGGTCCGGGTGCGCGACGGCGTCCCCGAGACGTTCGGCGCGTCCGACGGGGTGCCCGCCGGCGAGGTGGCCGCGCTGCTCGTCGACCGCCGCGGCCGGCTGTGGCTCGGATCGGGCGACTCGGGCGTGGCGCGGATCGAGGATCCCGCGGCGCCGCGCCTCGAGCTCGTGCGCTACACCACCGAGCACGGGCTCGCGTCCGATCGGGTCGCGACGCTGATCGACGACCTGCGCGGTCGGATCTACATCGGCACCAGCCATGGCGTCGATCGGCTCGATCCAGCGTCGGGCGACATCGGCCACTTCTCCACCGCGGATGGGCTGCCGAACAACTACGTGACCACGTCGCTGCGCAGCTCGGACGGCGCGGTGTGGTTCGGCACCAAGGCCGGCGCCGGCCGGCTCGTCGAGGACCCGCGCCCGCTCGCGCCGCCACCGCCGACCTACATCACCCAGCTCCGGGTCACCGGCGCGCCGCGCGCGATCGCGATCGGCGGCGATCGCGACGTCGGCGAGCTCGAGCTCGGCTCCGAGGACAACCAGCTCGACATCGCGTTCACCAGCCCCGCGTTCGTGGTCGGCGAGTCGCTCCGGTTCCAGTACCGGCTCGACGACGGCGCCGCGTGGAGCCCGCCGGTGGCCGAGCGCGAGGTCCACTTCCCCAGGCTCGCGCCCGGCCGCTACCGGTTCTCGGTGCGCGCCGTGTTCGGCGCCGGCGCGGTATCGCCCGCGGCGCGCGCGACGTTCGCGATCCTGCCGCCGCTGTGGCAGCGCTGGTGGGTCATCGCGCTGGCCGCGATCGCGCTCGGCGGGATCGGCCACCGCCTGTACCGCGTGCGGCTCGCGCACCTGCTCGCGATCGAGCGCGTCCGGACCCGGATCGCGACCGATCTGCACGATGACCTCGGCTCGAGCCTGTCGCGGATCGCGATCCTCAGCGAGGTGGCGACCCGGCGCGCGGCGGCCAGCGAGGCGATCACCACCCAGATCGGCGACATCGGCAGATCCGCGCGCGAGCTGGTCGACGTCGCGAGCGACATCGTGTGGTCGACCGATCCGCGGCGCGATGATCTCAAGAGCCTGCTGGTCCGGCTGCGCGGCTTCGCGTCCGACGTCCTCGAGGGCCGCGGCATCGCGTGGTCGATGGAGGCGCCCGCGGAGCCGGAGCGGATCAAGCTCGGCCCCGAGCGCCGGCGCCAGCTGTTCCTGATCCTCAAGGAGGCGATCCACAACGCGGCTCGCCACGCCGGGGCCGGGCGGGTCGAGATCGCGATCACCCGCGGCGATGGGGCGCTGGCGGCGACCGTGCGCGACGACGGCCGCGGCTTCGATCCCGGCGCGCGCAGCGACGGCACCGGGCTCGCGAGCATGCGCGCCCGCGCCCGGCAGGCCGGCGGGACCCTGCGCGTCGAGTCCGCGCCCGCCGCCGGGACCCAGGTGATCGTCCGGCTCCCGCTCGGGGTGGCATGACCATGCGCTGCTCCTCGGATCCCGGGCGTGCTACCTCCGGGGGATGATCGAGGTCGCGCTGGTCGAGGATGATCGCGTGCTGCGCGACGGCCTCGCGCAGCTGATCGACGCCGAGCCCGGGATGCGCTGCCAGAGGTGCTACGGCTCGGTCGAGCTCGCGCTGGCCGAGCCCGCGGCCGAGGCCCCCGACGTGGTCCTGCTCGATATCCACCTCCCGGGGATGCTCGGCTCGGTCGGCGTCGCCCGGCTGTGCGAGCGCTATCCGGCGGCCGTGATCCTGATGCTCACGATCTACGAGGACCAGGACAAGGTCTTCGAGTCGATCTGCAACGGCGCGTGCGGGTATCTGTTGAAGAAGACGCCGCCGGCCAGGCTGATGGAGGCGATCCGCGAGGCCCACGGCGGCGGCGCGCCGATGTCGCCGGAGATCGCGCGCAAGGTGGTGTCGCTGTTTCGCGAGGTCCGCCCCGCGCCGCGCGAGACCCACTCGCTGACGCCGCAGGAGGTCCGGCTGCTCGGCCTGCTCGCCGACGGGCACAGCTACCAGAGCGCCGCCGGCCAGCTCGACATCAGCATCAACACCGTGCGCAACCACGTGCGCAGCATCTACGACAAGCTCCACGTCCACAGCAAGTCGGAAGCCGTCGCCAGGGCGCTCAAGGCCGGCATCCTGCGCTGACCGGGCGCGCCCCGCGACGGCGGCAAGCGTTGCCTCGCGACGCCGGCGCATGTTCATGCTCTGCCGCGCGCGCGGTGGAGGTGACAGCGTCGGCGGAACACATGATCAAGAACTCCTCGATACGAGCCCTGGCCCTGCTCGGTGGGCTGACGCCGGCCGCCTGCACCGACCAGGTCGACACCGCCTCCGCCGAGCAAGCGCTGGTCGTCCCCGCCGCGCCGTACCGCAACAACTCCCCGTACTCGATCGTCCCCGATCTCGGGGTCCGCGGCAGCGTGCCGAGCGCATCCGCGACCGCGACCGACCCGTGGTCGATCCATGACGCGACGTTCTCGAACGGCCGCGACGCCAACACGCCCGGCGCGGCGACCGCGACGGCGTGGTATCCGATCGCCGCGGGCGTGGACTGGACGCAGTTCGAGAGCTCGCCGGCGTTCACCGGCGACCTCGCCGCGGCCGTCGCCGCCGCGGGCCCGACGCTGGATCGGCTGACCGATCTGAGCTGGCTCGCCAGCGTGCTGGGCGGCTTCCCGCTGCCGATCCATGTCGGGTCGCCCGTGGTGGTCGATGGCTTTCACGGTTGGGCGCCGGTGCAGGCGCGCTGGCTGCGCAGCCAGTACGCGGTCACCAGCTCGACGGGGCTGATGACGCGGCAGATCTACGCCGATCCGGCGTTCGGCGGCGAGATCCGCGAGCGCGGCGCGCGGCTGTACTGCGCGGCGCGCCGCGCGCAGTTCGAGCAGGCCGCGCGGCCGTCGTCGATGACGATGGGCCGCCAGGTCGCGCTCGCGCTGTCGATCCTCGGCCACGAGGTCGATCTCGGCGTGATCGAGCCGACGTTCGCGCTCGACGGCGCACAGCGGTTCACGATGTCCGGCGCCGCCGACGGCGCGCAGGCGTTCGAGGTGCCGATGCTGCTCGGTACGGCGATCACGCCGATCGACGGCATCGGCCTGCCCGGCTTCGGCGAGCTGCGCCATCCGATGGTGCTGGTCTCGGGCGATACCGAGGTCGCCAGCGCGGTCGCGCCGGTGTCGCTGCACACCGGGGACCACGTGTTCTGCAGCCCGTTCGGCGGCTGCAGCACCGCGCCGACGTTCTCGACCGTGTCCCCGCAGGACTACCTGACCGTCACGCACGCCGGCGCCGCGCTCGGCCGCTCGGCGCAGCTGACCGTCACCGTGCCCGAGACCCCGATCTTCACGCTCGGCGTGTTCACGCTGTACCTGCACGGCTCGGGCACCCTGACGATCGGCGGCGGCGGCGGTGCTGCGGTGCCGGTCACCGATCGGCTGCTCGCCGGCGTGCCGTCCGGCTGGCCGGTGCCGCCGCGCTCCGGCGGGCTGTCGACGTCGCCGTGGTCGCCCGCGTACTTCTACGACGAGGAGCCGTGGTCGCCGATGTTCGACGCCGACGCGCCGCTCTCCGGCACGCCGACGTTCGCGCTACCGGTGGCGGGCGGCGGCGCGACGTTCGGCACGTCCGATCCGATGGTGATGCGCGCGCTCGCCGACGACGATCGCCACGTCGCGACCACCACCTCGATCGACCTCGGCGTCGGTGGCACCGCCAGCGTCGGCTTCAACCTCGGCATCGCGGCGTTCACGGTCGCGGGCACCGGCGACATCCACGTCGGCTTCGGCCAGCGCACCGACGTCCGCGACGGCGCGCTCGACCTGATGGGCAACGGCTCGGGCTACCCGATGACCGCGCTCACCGTCACGCCGTCGACCAGCACCAACGTCAGCGCGTCGTTCACCGTCACGCTGCACATCCACATCCCGCTCCTGATCGACACGATCGACGAGACCCTCACGATCGTGACCACGTCGACCAGCAACGCGTGGGGCTCGGCGCCGTGGCCGCAGACCAACCGCGCGCTGATCGCGACCGGATCGCAGTACGGCGATCCGACGTACCAGCCGTGGGCGGTCTCCCACCTGCCGTCGTCCTCGACCCCGCCGACCTCGCCGACGTACCCGGCGTTCAACTCGTTCGACCAGGACGTCAATGCGTGCCTCGCCGACACGACGTCGTACCAGCCGGTGCCACCCCCGTGCCTGCCCCGGGCGAGCGGCTCGACGCCGCACGGCAACCTGTGCGTGTTCTCCGGGTCGCGGCCGGTCAACGGCTGGATCGGCAACGGCGCGGCCTCGGCGTGGGCCGGCGCGTGCTCCGACATCCCCGGGCACGTCACCGCGATCCTGCCCGCGGCGACCCCCGATCAGCGGCTGTGCTACACGGCCGTGCTGTCGGAGCTGTGCAAGCCGACGTCGCGGGAGCAGGACTGGCACGGTCAGCACGGCGTGTCGCGCATCCTCGACATGCGCAACACGAACATCGACGTCGGGGCGCTGGCCGATCAGTGCACGCGCGCGTTCGCGCCGACCGCCGCGTCCACCACGTTCAACCGGATCTTCGAGTTCGGCGCCTGCGACGACACCGCGCGGATGCTCGAGCCGACCGACGTCATCACCACCCCGCCCACGCCGGTCGGCACGCCGAGCCCGGTCACCACCGGCACGTGCCACTGAGCGGCTCGTGTGATCACGGCACGATCTTGAACAGGTACACCGCGCATGACTCGCCACATGGCGCTGTGATGAAGCATGCAGGATGCCAGCGCTACTCGCGCGCACATCACAACGATTTCATCGCGGTGCCCGGTGCTGCCAGCTCACGGTGCGCACAGGCCGCGACACCGTCGCCTTGGCCGGCGCTTCGGAGGTGAGTCGGCGGTGAGAGGAACTCCGATCGCGGCCGGGCAGCCGATCGAGATCCTCGGGCTAACTCGTGTCCACACGTGTACATTTGTTCAAGTCGGCCGACTCAGTGAGCATCTCGTTATCCCCCGCTCCCGATCACGCAGCCACCGAGCCGGACGCAGTGCCTCGGGCGATCGATGACGCCCATAGCGCGCTGACCGGGCGGATGGCGCAGGCCCAGGGCGATCTCGATCAGATCTCGACCGAGGCCCTGCGACCCGCGGCGTTCATCGTCGGCGTCGTGTTCATCGTGTTCACGATCCAGAACTGGCTGAGCTATCCGCCGGACGCGCGCGCCACCGTGGTGCCGTACAACATCGGCCTGGTCGTCCTCGGCTTCACGCTGTACGGCGTGTGCCGCCGGATCACGCTGTCGCCGCGCGGACTCCGTTTCGCGGCGTCCGGCCTGGTGTTCGCGGTGCTCGGCCAGATCATGCTCACCACGCTGTACGGCCTGAACCCGCTGTTCACGTTCTTCGTCGCGATGCTGTTGATCGCCGCGGCGAGCAGCATCCTGGCGAGCGCCTGGCTGGCGATGATCGCCGGCGTCGTGATCGCGACCTGGACCGTGGTGGCCAGCCATGTGCTGTCCGCCGAGCTGCTCAAGCTCAACGCGCTGGTCATGGCGACCACCACCGGCATCGCGACGATCGTCCACGTCGGCCGGCGGCGGTCGCGCACCCGGATCCTCGATCTCCGCGCGGGCGACGCGCGGCGCGAGCTGGCGCTGCAGCGCGCGCTGGCCGAGGCGGTCGAGCTCCGCGCGGGCGATGCGCGGCGCGAGCTGGCGCTGCAGCAGGCGCTGGCCGAGGCCGACGAGGCGCGGCGCGGGCTCGATCGCAAGGTCGAGGAGCGCACCGCGGCGCTGCGCAACGAGCTCGAGGAGCGCGAGCGGCTCGAGGCCCAGCTGCGCCACGCCCAGAAGCTCGAGGCCGTGGGCCGGCTCGCCGGCGGCATCGCGCACGACTTCAACAACCTGCTCACGGTGATCCGCCTCGCCAACACCACGATCTCCGATCCCGGCGCGACGCCCGAGGACCTGTCCCACGCGCGGCGCGACGCCAGCGACGCGACCGATCGCGCCGCGTCGCTGACCCACGACCTCCTGGCGTTCGCCCGCAAGCAGACGCTGCAGCGCACCACGGTGGCCGTCGCCGACGTGCTCGGCGCCGTCGAGCGCATGGCGCGCCGGGTCGCCGAGGCCACGATCCGGCTCGAGGTCCACGTCGAGGCCGGCCTCGGCGCCGTGCGCGCCGATCGCCACCAGATCGAGCAGGTGCTGCTCAACCTCGCGATCAACGGGTGCGACGCGATGGGCAACCGCGGCACGCTGACGATCACCGCCGATGCCGTCGATCTCACGGTCTCCGAGGCCGGTCGCCACCGGCTGTTCCCCGGGGCCTACGTCCGGATCGCGGTGACCGACACAGGGACCGGCATGGACGACGAGACCCGGCGCTCGGTGTTCGAGCCGTTCTTCACGACCAAGGAGGTCGGCCGCGGCACCGGCCTCGGGCTGGCGGTGGCGCACGGCATCGTGACCCAGCACGGCGGCCAGATCGAGGTCGAGAGCGAGCTCGGCAAGGGCTCGACGCTGACCGTGTTCTTGCCGCTCGCGCACGGGACCTCGCAGCGGATCGCCGTCGCCATCGACCGGCTGGAACCGTCGACCGTGCTCGAGACCGTGCTGGTCGTCGAGGACGAGGCGGCGGTGCGGCGGGGGCTGCAGCGCAACCTCGAGCGCCTGGGCTACCGGGTGCTGTCGGCGCCCGACGGCGAGAGCGCGCTGCGCCTGTCGGAGTCGCTTGCCGGGGTCGATCTGCTGCTGTCCGACGTGGTGATGCCCGGCATCGACGGCCCCGAGCTCGCCTGCCGGCTGCGCGAGAAGTGGCAGGACCTCCCGGTGCTGTTCGTGACCGGCTACAGCGCCGATCGCCTGTCCCGGTCGGGCGCCGTCGGGCCGCACGATCGGGTGCTCGAGAAGCCGTATCAGCTCGCGGAGCTGACCCGCACGATCCGACAGATCCTCCAGGCGCGCACCGCGCGCGCGACCGCGTGACCGCTGCGGTATCGGGTCATGCTACGCTGTCCCGGAGGTAGCGAATGGTGGAGAACCGGCCGCCGGTTCAGTACGCAGCATGCTGGTGGCCACGTGCAGCCGTGGCGCTCGTCGTCCTCGTCGCGCCGGTCGTCGGCTGTGGCAACGGGGGCGGCGGCGACGACGACGATGCGGGCCCGCCGACCGGGGATCCCGCGACCGGGCCCGGCGGCGGCAGGAACCTGACCTGCGGCCGGTCGAGCTTTCCTCCCGACGCGACGTTCCATCAGGACATCTCCAGCGCCGCGCTCGACGTCGAGTCCGCCAAGATCATGGCCGCGCTCGACGCGAGCAACTGGGCGGACTCCGGCAATCGCCAGACCCTCGGGATCGACTTCTCGTTCGAGGTCAACTGCGCCGCGTCGAACGTCGCCCGCCGGACGTACATCCAGGACGGCGATGGCCAGCCCGACTGCGACCTGGCGCCGGTGCCGCTGCCCACCGACGGCAAGACCGAAGGCGCCGGCGACTACGCGTGCTCCGGCGGCGACTGCCACCTCATTGTCTATCAGGGCAGCCGGCTCTACGAGCTGTACCAGGCCAACGTCACCGGCGGCGCGTCGATCGGCGGCGCGTTCACCGGCGCCTGCCTCGCGATCTGGGATCTCACGCGCGACTACTGGGCCCCGTCCAACAAGTCACCGAACTACAGCCGCGGCGATACCTGCGACGGTGGCACCGCCTCGGATCTCCCGATCGCGCCGATGCTGCTCACCGCCGAGGAGCTGAACGCCGCGATCGCGGGCGACGGCATCATCCATCACGCGCTGCGGTTCACGATGGTGAACAATCGCATCCGCTCGAGCGGCTATGTCCACCCGGCCACGCACTATGGCTTCGGCGGCACGAGCGGCAGCGACGACACGCTCCCGACCGGCGCGCGGCTGCGGCTGCGCAAGGACTACAACCTCGCCAGCCTGCCCAACGACGCCGCCCGCGTCGTGGCTCGCACGCTGCAGCGCTACGGCATGTACCTCGTCGACGGCGGCAACATCTACATCTCGGCCACGACCGATGCCAGCGACATGATCAGCGGCTCCGCGATGACCGCGCTGCGGCCGCGCGACTTCGAGATGGTCAGCGGCGGCCGCCGCATCGGCAGCCACGACTACGCGTGCCCGCACGTCCCGATCACCGACTGACCTCTCACGCCACGCGCGTTGGGCCGCGGTGCCGCGCCGCCCGAAGGTATTGCGGCCGGTGTCGCATCGGTGCCGCCATCCCAGCCGGCCTCGTGACCGCCGGCTACAACGAGGATGATGCCGATCCAACCGTGATCGAGACCGACGGCTTCGACGAGCTCCTGGAGCTCATCGTGCTCGGTGGTTGGCGAGACATCCGGCAGGTGGGTTGCGTGTCGGACCGCGGCAGCCCAGCTCGCTCCCGCGGGCCAGCGCCAACAACGCCACGTCCTGCACGACATTGCCGTCTTGCGCTGTATCGGGCGCTGCCGCATCGCGCTACACCCTGGAGACCATGAAGAAGTTGTGGCTGTGGGGCGGGCTGATCGTCTGTCTGCTCGCGAGTACGGTCGTCGCCGACGACGGCAGCGACTACCGCCGCGCGATCTCCGACATCGAATCCCGCGTGGAGGCGGCGAAGTCGTCCCTCGCCGATGTGCGGCGCGAGCAGACCGACCGCGCGCAGGACAAGATCAACAGCGCGCTCGAGAAGATCGCCGAGGTCTCGCGCCTGGCGGACGACGCCCGGCGCAAGGACGTCAGCACCGAGGACAAGCGCAAGGCTGATTATCACTACGAGGCCGCGCGCGACTTCCCGGAATCGGCGCGCGCGCTCGCCCAGATGAAGCGCGTCGAGACCGCGCTCAAGGACGCGGCCTGGGTGACCCAGTGCAACGAGCTCGGCGGCAAGCTGCGCGGGTTCGCCGAGCAGCTGGTCAACGACAAGGACCACGAGGGCGGAACCAAGCTGCGCAGCTTCGCCGAGAACCAGGCCAGGCCGGTGCGCGAGAAGCTCAACGCGAACCGCGCGGTGGAGGGCTCGCTGTCGTCGTGGCGGAGCACCGCGCAGCGGTTCAACCCGGACCGCGATCGCTGGCGCGACATCAGGGACAACCTGTCGCTCGCGGCGGCGGACAGCTACGACGGCTGGAAGCGGCTGTCCGAGGACGCCGACCGGGCGTGCGAGCCGGTCGTCAAGTGGGAGGACAACTCCGTGGTGCGCAGCGCGCTCGGCGCGCTGACCGACAAGGCGAAGTCGAAGGCCGAGTACCTCGCCGAGATCGCCCGGCAGCTCACCGAGGCGGTGCGCTCGCTCGACGCCGTCGAGCGCGACTCCAACGAGTCCGATATCCTCGCTGCCGTGCGTGCCGGCGAGCGCATCGAGGATCAGCTGTCGCGCCTGCGCGACGTGCAGGGCACCGAGCCCCGGGCGCGCCAGATGACCGAGAAGTGGCCCGACATCGCGCGGCGGTTCAAGGACGCCGGCAAGGCGCTGTCCGAGCTCAAGCTCCACCAGTTCGACGTCGACAAGGCCCAGACCACCTGTCAGGAGCTCGAGCGGGAAACGATGTCGCGGCTCAAGAGCCTGCTCGACAGCGACCCGTTCGACCAGAACCGCATGGCGCTGCGCCGCAAGGCCGAGTCGATGGCCCAGGACGCGGGCAAGATCATCGCCGACAAGCTCGAGCGCGCCGCCCGGCTCGAAGCCGACATGCGCCAGCTCCAGGACCGGGCGACCGGCTTCCGCGCGGACGACGCGGACTGGCAGCCCGTGGTCAAGGCGGTCGGCGCCGCGGCGACCGCGATGGTCGAGTACTACAAGGGCGCGCTGCGCGAAGCCAACCGCGCGTGTCGCGACCTCGCGCTCGGCGATCAGCACCCTGCGATCAAGGAGATCATCTCCGGGCAGTGCCAGGCCAGCCAGCTGGACACGATGCACAACGCGCAGGTCGAGTGGTGTAGCAGCAAGGGCTCGCGGACATGCAAGGACCTGTCTCGCCGCGACCAGTGCGAGGAAGCCAGGACCAAGCTGAACATCAACGAGCAATGTGTCGCCCGGCGGCGCGACATCATGACCAGCTGCTTCCGCGGCGGCGATGCCGCGCACCGGCGGGCGCTCCAGGACGCCGAGTCGGTCCGCGAGGTCTGCATGGACCGCGTGAAGGCGCTCTGCGGCAGCTGATGGAGCCCGATCAGGCGATGAACGAGGCGATGAGCGAGGCGATGAGCCAGGCGATGAACGAGCCAACGAACGAGCCAATGCCCGAGGATCTCCTGCGCTCGCTCGCCGAGGCGTTCCGCGCCGCGCGCCAGCCCACCGAGCTGTGGGAGATCGGCGAGGCTTCGGAGAACCCGGCGTTTCGCGAGCTGGTCGGCAAGCGGCGCGACGAGGTCGCGTTCGATACCGTGGTTCGCCTGCGCTGGGATCTCGAATGGTTCGCACGGCCGGGCCTGCGCTACTACCTTCCGTGCTTCCTGCGCGCCGCGTTCGCGGACCGCGAGGTCGCCGAGTGCGTGATCGAGCACCTGGCGCGCGGGTCGAGCGACCGCAACGGCCTGTGGCCGAGCGAGAAGCGCGCGGTGCGCGACGTCCTGATCCAGCTGCGCGATCGCTGTGCGCACGCCAGCGCCGGCGACGCGCTGATCGCGTACTGGGACGCGCCGGAGATCGCGGCGGACGACGAGCTGCGCGAGCAGGTCGCGCGCCGGATCCTGGCGAGCTTCGCGAGCGACCCCGCCACCACCGGTCTCGACCAGCGCGACCTCGAGCGGCTCGGCGCCTACGAGCTCGCGGCGCTCGGTGTCGACGAGGTCCGGCGGCGGCTGCCCGCGCTGCTGTTCTCGGTGCCGGAGAAGGCGACGGCCGGCATCGTGGGCCTGCTGTCACCCTCGGAGACGCCCGATCGCGCGCTGGTCGATCGGCTCGCCGCCATGCTGTCGCCGGACCAAGCCGGCGCAGTCCACGACGTGCTGGGCTATGCCCGCACCCGCCATCCCGAACGCTGGCGCGGGGATGACATGCAGTTCTGGGCTGCGCGCGTGCGCCCGCCCGCTTCGAGATCACGAGAGTAGAGGAGTCGAGGTATCATGCGTTGTTTCACTGTCCTCGCGCTCGCCGTCGCCGTCGCCGCGACCGGTTGCGCCACCATCGCCAGGGGCGTCCACTACGAGCGCTCCGGCAACTTCGCCATGCCGGACGTGCACGGCCTGACCGCCGACGAGGCCAAGGACCAGCTCGCCCAGGCCGGGATCACCGGCTCGGTCTCGCCGTTCGAGAACTACACCTGCGACGATCCGAGCGTCCCCGAGACCCACGTGTGCGTCACCGCGCCGCGCGCCGGCGCGACGACCAGCGCGCACATCCCGGTGACGCTCTACCTCAAGGCCAAGGCGACCCCCTCGTTCACGATGCCCGATGTCATGGGCAAGACCGCAGACGAGGCGCGCGCGGCCCTGCTGGCGTTCGGCCAGGAGCCCGCGCGGATCCTCGTCGAGACCCTCCCCGGCGGCGGCCCGGACTGCCTCCCCGACCGGGTCTGCCGCCAGAGCCCTGGCGCCGGCAACCAGGCCTGGGTCACCGGCCCGGTGCTGCTCCAGCTCGGCACCCACGACGCCGCCGCTCGCCGGCCCCCGCCGCCGCCCGACGCGCACAAGCCCGACGCGGCCAAGCCCGATCCGCAGGCGCCGCCGCTGCAGAAGCCGTCGCCGATCTTCTGACGGCTCCCTGCGCCGTTCCAACGCTCAGGATGCCAGTCCCGGCATCACCGCACTGGCCCAGCAGCGCACCTGGGTCAGTACGAGCCGAGCAGCTCTCGCGGGCGTGCGCAGACACCAGCTCGGCGCCCGGGGCAGGTCGAGTTGCTCGCCCCACACCCACAGCGACACGACGGCCATCACCACGAGGTGTCCGCTGCCACAGAGCATCGGGAGGAGCATCAGGCTCCAGCACGAGCCGAGGCACCACCATCCATGCGTCACGCCGAACCGGATCACGCCGAGATCTGCCGCGACGCCGAACGCCGGTAGCTGGGGATGTGCGTGCAGGTGATTCGCGGAGACCTGCTTCGATGGCGAGAGCTGCCACGCCAGAGCCGCCGCGATACCGAGACACGGCGGGATCCACTCGCCGTGAACGCTGCGGCTGATCGCGAGCGCGGCGAGGCTCAGTGCGACGCCGGCGGCGGCCCAGACCGCGAGATAGCTCGCGACGAACAAGGCCGTCGCACGAACTCGCCGCCGCGCAAAGCTGCGGTCACGAACATGACCGATCGGGGACGCCAGGAGCGGCAGCATCATGGCGACCAGCATGAGCAGCCATCCGCTCGCCAGGTCGCACAACGAGCCGTGCTCGAGCACCATCGCCGACGATCCGTGGTGCAGGTGGTGATCATGGGTGGTCGCGCCTGCCGGATTCATCACGATGACCGACCACGAGATCGCGCTCGCCAGCAAGATCGGCGTGCGGACGCGCGCACGCTCGCGAGCTGCTGCCGTCATCAGCTCGCCTGACGAAACAGGCTGACTCGTCCGATGGTGATCTGCGCGTCCTTCGAGATCGGCTTGACCGGGACGAGTCGAACGTCGAGTGAATCGACGTTGATCTGGCGATCGAGATGCAGCTGGTCGATGATGCTCGTGATCTCGAGGACGAACGTCAGACCGGCCCCGCCGTGCTGCTCGCTCGGCATGCTCGCCTTGCGCACACCGAACAGCGCGATGCTACCGGCGAGTTGATCCGGATAGCTTTCCGTCGCGGAGCCGGCCGGCAGCCCGATGTAGACATGAAAGGCCGCCGCGTCGGACAGACCTCGGACGTTCTCCAGGTTCAGGAACACCCGATCTGGGGCCGATTGCAACGTGGCTCGCGCCAGGCTGTGCACCGTCTGGTCTCGAACACGCTTGTCGATCTGGATCGACGCACGGACCTCGCTGCCGTACACGGGCACCGAGGTCCGGCTCGCGCCGAGCAACTCGCTGTCGTTCCGGGATGGCATCGTCGTCGTTTCAGGGATGGAAGCGGCCCGGAGTCGTTCGATCCTGGCCGCGAGCGGCACCGGCGGCGTGGCTGCCGACAGATCATCATAAGTATATCCGAGCGGTGTGAGCACGGCCATCTCTTCCGGCGTATAGCTCCATGTGCTCCCGTCGGGCATCGGCATCAAGAACGGACGCTCGCCGATACTCGCAGGACCTTGGAGCCACCGAGCTTCCGTGGGATCCACGTGGAGCGCTGGATGCCGTCGCCAGACCTCCCAGAGGCGATCGATGTTGGCGTGGTGCAGCCAGAAGATGGGATCGAGCGCCGCGGTATCCGGATCGGACATGAGGCCCGGATCGGCCTCGGTGCCTCCGCCGACCAGACCGTGCACCCAGTCGTGCGGCTGCGTCTCCAGTCCACCGTGCACCTGGCCGCCGTGTGAAAACCCGGTATCGACGCCGCCGAATCCGGGGCTCCCGCCACTCGAGACGCCGGTGAAGTCGGGATCGTTCATCGCCTCGAGGTTCACCTGGTCCATCGGCACGAATATCTTGCCATCCGAGTTCGGGCCATAGCGCTGTGGAACGAACAATGGATTGTTACCCTGTCCGTCTGGCCAGTTCGGAGACCCAAACGCGAGAGGCAGCTGGTTCTGTCCGGTCTTGAAATAGTTCCAGTAGGGCAGTGTCCAATCCGCAGGCCCCTGGAGCTTGACGATCGCCGCGCGAACGACCGCTTCGAAGGCCAGCAGATAGCCCCGGTGCCAGGGCAGAAAGTACCAGGTGCCGTGCTGGCACTGTCGCCACAGCCGCTTGACCAGGTCCTGGCCGGGGCCGGGCTCGTTGGCCTCGAGATGGCCCAGCTTGATCCACAATTCCGGAAATATCCCGTGGATGGCGGCATAGAACCGCCAGCTCGTTGGATCGCGCAGCGGGCGTGCCTTCAGCGCCGCCACCCCGCGCGCGTACCACAGTATCGGGTCGGCCCAATCGTGTCCCAGCTCCCATACGTTCCTGCGTGCAAACATGTCCCGCCCTCTCTGGAATTGTTCACGCGAGCCAGTCAGCCTGTGAGCCGTGTTGGCGTCACCCGAGGCACGCGTGAGACAGTCACTCCAGGATCACGGGAACCATGATCAACTGCAACCTCATTCGTCGCGCCACGCCCGGTGCAGTAGATTGCCGCGAGATTCTCTCGCTCGCATGCAGCTCTCCTCGGGTGGGCGACGATCGAGAAACGACCGACGAGCGGAAAACTTCACCTGCGCCGTCGCGGACGCTGGCAGATCTTGCACCGAGGCCCGTCGGATCAGAAAGATCCGCGATCGGCGCCAGACCTGCGCGCGCCTGTAGCCGGGCCATCGCCCACGATCGGATTGTCTCCCGGCTCCGCTGCGCTGGATCCTGCTGCAGCTACCCCGCGATTGGGACCAGCTACCGCTGACCGGCTCAAGCACGACTCGCTCTCCATCTTGCCTTCAGGCCCCGCAGCCTGCAGAAATCCTACCTCGCGCATCCCTGCTTCGACGCTCGCGAGGAATGACCGGGGCTTGTGCCACCTCCACTACACGCGCGCAGCGATTGTTCGTCCTGCCGTCGCGGGATATCGTTGGGCTTGGGGCCAGCCATGACGATGCGGAAAGACGTGCGTGGTGGCGGCGGTAAAGCCGGAATCGAGGCAGGGAGGCACAGGGCCGGGCAAGAGCACGTTGACCAAGGTTTGGCATTGAGATCCAGCCTTGTCGTTCTCGTGCTCATTGCGGGGTGCCACCCAGTGTCGGCTCTCAGCTGCTATGGACCCTGCCTTCTCAAAACCATTCCCCCCCGGTTTCCTGGCGTCGCATGACTCTCGATCAGTTGCCGATCCCCCTCCT
>Ga0307515_10009508_pt1 | contig 18788 bp, 21 predicted proteins | sample 17_EM_MG_FD_194513 | JGI IMG/M metagenome (GOLD analysis project Ga0307515, IMG submission 194513) | Populus trichocarpa ectomycorrhiza microbial communities from riparian zone in the Pacific Northwest, United States - 17_EM | ecosystem: Host-associated > Plants > Roots > Unclassified | place...
GGCTCTGTCCGCACGCGCCGACCAGTCGCAGGCGTTGCTGCACGCATTCGGCTTGGCGCCCGAGGCGTTGGGCGTGGTTGCGCTGACCTTGCTGGACCGGGTCGAAGCCATGCTGGCGATCAAGGAGATCGCCACCGGCCGTTACGTCTACGCCAATCCCCGCATGGCCTCCCTGTTCGGGCGGCCTGCCGAAGGCCTCGCCGACGAAGACTGGCTTGAACCCGAGGCCTGTGCTGCCTTGCGTGTAGCCGACCAATCGGCGATGGTGCAGACGGTGCCGCAGGTAAGCGAGCACCGCATCGATCAAGCGGGTGTGCGCCGGGAATTCACCGTGACGCGTTTGCCGCTGGCCGCTGCCGATGGTGGGGCCGCGCGCTATCTGTGCTGCGTGTGGATCGACGTCACGGCCCAGCGCCATGGCGAAGCGCAGTTGCAATTGGCCTTGCGTCAGCTTGAAGAGCAGCAAACGGCCAACGAAGCCTTGCGCCGCGACATGAAGGATCAAGGTCTGCGCGACAGCGTGACCGGCCTGTATCAACGCGGCCACTTCGACGATCAATTGCGGCGCGAAGTCGATTTGTCTTCGCGCGAACACCGCGAGTTCGCCCTTGTTTCTGTGGCCCTGGATCCGATCAGCGAAGCCGCTCGCGCCGCCGGGCCTGCAGCGCGAACCCGCGTCCTGGAAGCGCTGGGCCGCCTTCTGCGCAGCGGCACGCGAGCGATGGACGCTTCATGCCGTCTCGATGAAGATCATTTCGCGGTGCTGCTTTCGGGTGTGGGGCTGGCGACTGCCCATGCGCGCATGGAAGGCTTGCGCCGCCAATGCGCAACGCAGATCGTGATGCTGAATGGCCAGGATCTCGGCTTCACTGTGTCGATGGGCGTGGCGAGCTTCCCCCACACCGCCCACACGCAAGAAGAGTTGCTGCACGCAGCCGATACGGCTCTGTCGCAAGCGCAGAAGCGCGGCGGCAATCACGTCACGCTGGCCAGCATCCGCTTCGAAGCGAGCTGATCGACGCGCCAGACAACTGGCGCAGTGTCAGGGTCAGAGCAGCTTGACGACGGCGTTCCATTCCGCCGCCGTTACCGGCGTGATCGAGAGCCGGTTGCCTGGCTTCAGCACCACCATGCTTGCCAACGCTGGCGTTTCGCGCATCTCGGCAAGCGACAGCAATCGCGTCTTGCGATCCAGCTTCACGTCGACCAGGCTCCAGCGCGGGTTGTCGTGCGTCGACTTGGCGTCGAAGTAGTGGCTCTTTGAGTCGAACTGCGTGTCGTCAGGGTAGGGTGTGCTGGCGACGGTCGCCAAACCGGCAATGCCCGGTTCAGGGCACGACGAGTGATAGAACAGCACGCCATCACCCACGCGCATCTGGTCACGCATGTAGTTGCGCGCCTGGTAGTTGCGTACGCCGAACCAGGGAACCGTTTTCTTGGGCGCGGCAGCGAGATCGTCGATCGAGCACTCGGTGGGCTCGCTCTTCATCAACCAGAACTGTTGTGGCATTTGAACCCTTCGGCCCTCATCGACGCAAGCCACTCGGGCGCTTGCGCGAGTGCCAGTGAATAAGGTGTCCGTCGCGAACCGTGAGCCGCATTCCTGAACCCAGGCAGTTCAGGTGGGCGAGGTCAGCTGGGTTTCGGGTTCATCTGACGCGAGACGATCACACCTACCGAGCGATGTTCCAAGCCCTTGCTCTTGCGAGCATCGGTTCAAGGAAATATAAGACTCACGCGAACGCAACGGACGATTTCATTCTACGCGCGCACCCCTCGCCAAGGCGATGGATTAAAGCAATTGCCCGTCTGCGCCGAGGGCTTGATCGAGACGCTGGATCAACGCGTCGATGTCGACGTCGGGTCCACCGGTCGATGGCACTTTTGCCGCGGGACGCTCAGCCAGCGCATAGGCCAGATTCAATGCGGCCAGTACGGCAATTCGCTCGCGGGCCTTGACACGGCCGCCATCGCGGATAGCGATCATCTCGCGGTCGACACTGCTCACCGCTTCGAGCAACGACGTCTCGCCGCCCTCGGGGCAGCCGAGGATGTAGCTCTGCCCCATGATCGTCACTTCCATCTGCTTCATCGTCATGGCGTGTCCCCTTCGCTGCGGCTGCTCACGGGTGAGTCGACCGGCAAGCGCTCCAGCAGCGCATCGATGCGGCTGCGCGCGGCATTGAGACGCGAGCGCAGGTTGTCGCGCTCTTGCGTCAGGGCAGCCAATTGCTGCTCGAGCAATTCGTTGGTGCGCTTGAGCTCTTCATGCCGCAGCAGCAAGCGCTCTACGCGATCCGCGAGTTCTTGGGTCTTCGACATGACGCCCTGGTGGGTTGCGAATGATTCATTGTAGAGGCGCGTGTGTCGCCTGCTTACAATCCAGACCGTTGGTGCCCGTGCCGGTTTTCACACCGGCACAGTTAAACGGGAAGCAGAGGTCGTTCAGCCACCACGGCTGAAAACCCACCTGCGCTGCCCCCGCAACGGTAAGCAGACGAGAGCGTCATGCCCTCGCTCATGTGCATACACCACTGGAGTCTCGCGGCTCTGGGAAGGTTCACCTGGGTTGTCTGCCAGCCCGGATACCGGCCAACAGGGGGTGTGCGGCGTGCCGCATGCCATGAGGCGTGTGCTGGCGGGGAAGCCGGCGTGCGCGACTTCGTTGGTGACTTTTCAAATGCTTTCTCTTGCTTCGGGCCCGTTGCGGCTTCGCCTTGCTCTGCCTTTCGCAGGGTTTACTGCACTGCCCCTGTTTGCCTTGTCGGCGCTGTCCGCGGCGATGTCAGTCCATGCGCAAACACAAGCGCCGAACACCATGCTGCCGCCTGTGGTCGTCACGGCCACGCGCTTCGCCGAAGACGCGGCCAGTCTGCCTTTCGGTGTCAGTGTGCTGACGGCCGACGACATTCGCAATGCCGGCGCCTCCACCGTCAACGAGGCCATGATGAAGTTGCTCGGCGTGCCGGGCCGCCTTGATTTCTACGGCGGTGGTGACTACGCGCTCGACTTGCGCGGCTTCGGTGTCACGGCCGACAGCAACCAGGTCGTCGTCCTGGACGGCGTTCGCCTGAGCGAAGCCGATCTGGGGGGCACACGGCTTGCCGGCATTCCCATCGACTCGATCGATCGCATCGAAGTCATCCGCGGCAGCGCTGCGGTGCGCTACGGCGAGGGTGCGACCGCCGGCGCCATCATCATCACCACCAAGGCCGCGAGCGGCAAAGCCCGCCAAAGCTCTGGGCAGGGCTATGTGGCCATGGGAAGCAGCGGCCTGCTTGATACGCGGGCGGGGGCCAGCTTGATCGGCGGCGGGTTTTCGCTCGATGTATCCGGCAACAAGCGCGAGAGCGATGGACATCGAGACAATTTCAAGTCCGATATCGAAGGCCTCTCATTGACCGGTCAGTGGCGCAATGACTGGCTTCGGGTTGGCGTTCGCCATGGGCAAGACGAGTTGCACACCGGCTTGCCCGGTTCGCTGACCGCGCTTCAGTACGAGAGCAACCCGCGGCAAACCACGCACCCGACCGACCGTGTCGACCTTGACAACCAGCGCGACGGGGTCTTCACTGGCCTCACGTTCGGCAACTGGCAGATCGATGCGAACGTCGACAGGCGCGAGAAGACGCTTGAAAGCTATTCGTCGTTCAACTACGCCTATGACATTGATGCTCGCAACAAGGGCATCCACGCGCGCCACAGTGCGCCATTCGGCGCATTCAACAATGCCTTCGTGATCGGCTTCGAGCGAGACGAATGGACGCGCACGGTGCGTGGCGATTTTGGGTCCACGTTCGAGCAGGTTTCCAAAGCGGTTTATGTGACGGATGACTTCACGCTGCCCGGCGGCACCCGCTTGAGCGCAGGGGTACGCAATACGCGCGCGGACAAGACCAGCACCGACGCGTCGGTCGTGCCGATCGACGAGCGCTTCAACTCATGGGAGCTCGGGCTGGTGCAACCGATCGTTCAAAGCGTCGCAGTATTCGCCAAGCTCGCCCGCAGCTTCCGCTTCGGCAATGCCGACGAGATCGGGTTCACTTCGTTGGGCGGCGCGCTGCGGCCGCAGACCTCGCGTGACCTCGACTTCGGCGCACGCTGGAACTACAGCACGGGCCGCGCCGAGCTGCGCTTCTACCGCAATGCCTTGCACGACGAGATTGGCTACAACCCCGATGTTCCGAATACCTTCGGCCCTGGCGCAAACGTCAACCTCGATCCGACGGTGCACCATGGCGTCGAACTGGAGGCCTTGCACGTCTTGAACCGTGCCGTGCAGTTGCGCTTGAACGCCGCTCTGCGCAACGCCAAGTTCACCGAAGGCGTTTACGAGGGCAAGGACCTCGCGTTGACGCCGAGGCGCAGCATCTCCTTCGGTGCAGACTGGAACATCGGCGGCGGCCACAAGCTCAACGGACGCATCAACACCGTGTCATCGCAATACGCCACCTTCTCCAACGCCTGCAGCATGCCGTCATACACCACGGCCGACGCAAAGTACGCGTTCCAGACACCGAACATCGAGTTGGCGCTTGGCGTGACCAACCTGGCTGACAAGAAGTACTACACGCAGGCCTTCAGCTGTGCGAACGGAGCACCCACCTCCATCTACCCGGAAGCCGGGCGCAGCCTCGTCGCGTCGATCCGCGTCGGCTTCTGATCGTGATCACCGGCGCAGAACTCATCCTCGGCGGCCAGCGCAGCGGCAAGTCGCGCTGCGCTGAACGGCGCGCTGCCATCTGGCTCTCGAAGCCGGGCCGTCGAGCGGTGATGCTGGCCACGGCGCTGCCGCACGACGAAGAGATGCGCCAGCGCATCGAGCGTCATCGTGCGGACCGCTCGGCGCGCTTGCCGGGCATGGCCACGCAAGAGGTGCCGCGCGACCTGGCCGCGGCGCTGCGCCGGCACAGCAGCCCGCTGTGCCTGGTCGTCATCGACTGCCTCACCTTGTGGCTCACCAACCTGCTGATGCCGATGGACGACGCGGCGCTGGACGATGCGCTATGGCAAGCCTGCTGCGCTGATTTCTGCGCGGCGCTGCAGGTGGCGTCCGGGCCGGTGGTGCTGGTGTCCAACGAAGTCGGCCTGGGCGTGTCGCCGCTGTCGCGTGAGGCCAGGCGTTTCATCGACGAGCTCGGGCGCTTGCACCAGGAGGTCGCTGCGCGTTGCACGCAAGTGACCTTGATGGTGGCCGGGCTCGAGATGCCGGTGAAGCGAGGCACGCCGTGATGCGCCTTTGGCTGATCTGGCTGGCGCTGCTGTGCGTGCCGCTGCACGCGCTGGCCGAGATCCGGCTGCGGGACGATCGCGGTGCCACCTTGGTGCTCGCGCAAAGCCCGCAGCGCATCGTGACGCTGCTGCCTTCGCTGACGGAGAGCGTCTGCGCACTGGGCGGTTGCGACCGGCTGGTGGGCACCGACCGCTTCTCCAACTCGCCGGCACGCGTGCTCTCGTTGCCCAAGCTCGGCGGGCTGGAAGACGCGCAGATCGAGCGCATCGTCTCGATGAAGCCGGACGTGGTGCTGGCCGGGCCGTCAGCGCGCGTGATCGATCGGCTTGAATCACTGGGCCTGAAGGTGCTGGTGCTCGAGTCCAAAACCCATGCCGACGTGAAGCGCACCTTGGGTACGCTGGGTCAGTTGCTCGACTCGGCTGCTGCCGCCGATGCCGTCTGGGCTCGCATCGAAAGCGCGATGGCAGACGCCACCCACCGCGTACCCGCAGCGCTGCGCGGCAAGCGCGTCTACTTCGAGGTCGACGCCACGCCGTACGCGGCAGGCGCCGGCTCCTTCATCGGCGAGACGCTGGCGCGACTGGGCGTGGCCAACATCATCGCGCCGGAGCTCGGCCCGTTTCCGCGGCTGAACCCTGAGTTCGTGGTGAAGGCGCGGCCCGACATCATCATCGCGGCGCAGAGCAATCTCGCCGACATGCCCAAGCGCCCCGGCTGGAACGCGCTCGCGGCTCTGCAGCAGCACCGCAGCTGCGGCTTCGACGTTGAACACTACGAGCTGCTGATCCGTCCGGGCCCGCGCATGGGTGAGGCGGCGCTGTTGCTGGCCGAGTGCCTGGCCAAGCTGCCGGAGCGTCGCTGATGTCCGAAGCGGAACATCGAGCCCGCCGGCACCTGGCCATCGGCCTGTGCGTTCTAACGCTGCTGCTTGCGTTGGCCGGTTTGGCGGCGGGCAGTGAAGGCTGGTCCGTCTCGCAGACGCTGGCGCTGCTCAACGGTCCAGACGGCTCGCTGGTCGTGGGCCAGATTCGCGCACCACGCACGCTCGGTGCCTGGCTCACCGGCGCCTTGCTCGGCCTTGCAGGTGCCGTGGCGCAAGGACTGTTTCGCAACCCCTTGGCCGACCCCTACCTGCTGGGTTCTGCGTCGGGCGCGGTGTTGGGTGTCGTGCTGGTGTTGGCTGCAACGATGCTGACAGGCCACGGCATCAGCCTCGCCACCGCTGACACCATTGCCCGCATCGGCCTCGTCGGCGCGGCCTTCGCCGGCGCCTTGCTCGGCGTGACGCTTACGCTCGCCCTGGCGCGCGGCGCGCACGAAACGACGCGCCTGCTCCTGGCCGGCGTGGTGGTGGGTGTGCTGCTCGGTGCCGTCATCGACATGGTGACAACCGTGGCCCCCGATGCGCTGCGCGGCAAGCAGGCCTTTCTCCTCGGTTCCACCGGATTCCTGGGCTGGGGCAGTTGCGGCCTGATGGCTGCGGGCGTTGCGATGGCGTTGCCGCTGGCGTGGCGGTTGTCGCGGATGCTGGATGCGCTGACGCTGGGCGAGGAGAGTGCGATGAGCCTTGGCCTCGCGCTGCCGCGCCTGCGCATGGCGATGGTAGCCGCGCTCGCACTGGCCACCGGCATGGCGGTGTCGCAGGCCGGCTTGATTGCTTTCGTCGGGCTGGTGTCGCCGCACCTGGTGCGGCGTTTTGCACCGGCGGCGCACGGCTTCACGCTCGTGGCCAGCGCGGCGACGGGTGGTGTGTTGCTGCTCGCGGCCGATGTGCTGGCGCGCAGTCTGGTGGCACCGCAAGAGTTGCCGGTTGGCGTACTCACAGCCGTTCTGGGCGGCGGTTATCTGCTGTGGCTCTTGCACCGGCGCAAGATTTCATGAGCGCGGCATTGCGGGCGCAGAACGTCTCGGTGTCGCTGGGCGGCAACCGGGTGCTCAACGACGTGTCGCTGGCGTTGCGACCCGGATGGACGGTGATCGTCGGCCCCAACGGTGCCGGAAAGTCGACGCTGCTGCGCGGCTTGGCCGGCCTGCAGCCGCTCGAAGCCGGCCGCGTGCTGCTGCGCGGCAAGCCGCTCACCGCGTGGTCGGTGCGCGAGCGGGCGCAGCAGATCGCGTGGCTGGCACAGCAGGGCAGCGCGACCGGTGAGCTCACCGTCCGCCAGATCGTGCAGCTCGGTCGACTACCCAAGCTTGGCCTGTTCGCAGAGCCCGATGCGCGCGACCAGGCCCTGGTTCAGTTGGCCATGGTTGCGGCCGAGTGCGATGCGTGGCCGCACCGCCGGTTGCATGAACTGTCGGGCGGCGAGCGTCAGCGCGTGCTGCTGGCGCGTGCGCTGGCCGTCGATGCGCCTTTGCTGCTGCTCGACGAACCCACGACGCACCTCGACCCGCCGCATCAGGTCGCACTGGTGCGCTTGTTCAAACGGCTGGCGCGAGACCGCACCCTGGTCAGCGTGCTGCACGACGTGCCGCTGGCGCTGCAAGCTGATCGGCTGGTGGTCATGCAGGCCGGCCGCATCGTGTCCGAAGGCGCGGTCGATGACCCGGCGGTGCACGCCTCGTTGACAGCAGTGTTCGACCACGCCATCCGGATCGAGCGCTTCGGCGACCGCTTCATGGCACTTCCCAACTTGGACTAAAGGATGAAACAGCCCCAAGCTCGCTCTGCTCACGGCCCCCGAGGGGCGCGTCAGCACCTTCGGGCGGCCGGGCGGTACTGACATGGAAATCGAAACACCCCCCACCGAACGACGCAGCGAAAAGCCGGAGGGCGAGCGCCGCGGCCTCGTGCTCATCCACACCGGCGACGGCAAGGGCAAGAGCACGGCGGCCTTCGGCCTCGCGCTGCGCGCCCACGGCCGTGGCAAAGCCGTCAAGATCTACCAGTTCATGAAGGTGCCGTCGGCGCGCTTCGGCGAGCACCGGGTGTTCGCCGAACTTGGCGTTCCCATCGAAGGCTTGGGCGACGGCTTCAGCTGGAAGAGCCGCGACCTGGAGCGCTCGGCGCAATGCGCGCGCGACGGCTGGGTGCGCGCCGAGGCCACAATCCGCGCCGGGGAGCATTTCCTTGTCGTGCTTGACGAAGTGACCTATCCGCTGCGCTACGGCTGGCTGCCACTCGAACCGGTGCTCACCTGCCTGCGCGAGCGCCCGCCGCATGTGCATGTGGTGCTCACTGGCCGCAACGCGCCGCAGGAGTTGATCGACCTGGCCGACACAGTTACCGAGATGACATTGGTGAAGCACCACTACCAGGCGGGTGTGCCCGCTCAGCGCGGCATCGAGGACTGATCCACCCGATGCCCGTCGCCCCCTCACACGCTCTTGTGCTGGCCCTGGCCTTGCTGCTGGCCTGGGTGCTCGATGCCGTGTTTGGCGAGCCGCGCAATGCGCTCCACCCGGTGGCGTGGCTGGGCAAGTTGCTGTGGCCGCTGGGCTGCCGCCTGAGGGTGATGCCGCCGAACAAGGCGTTTTGGGGCGGGGCGGTTTCGTGGCTGCTGCTGGCGGGTAGCCTGGGTGCATTGTCGTGGTGGCTGCAGTGGCGCTTGCTGACGCTGTCCGCTTGGTGGGCCGTGCCGGTGCTGGCCGTGTTGCTCAAGCCCATGCTGGCCTGGCGCATGCTGCGCGATGAAGTGATGGCCGTCGAAGAAGCGCTCGCCATCGGAATCGAACCCGGGCGCGAACGCCTGTCGCATCTGGTAAGCCGCGACCTGAGCGAGTTCGGCGAAGAAGAGTTGCGCGAGACCGCCATCGAAACGCTGGCCGAGAACCTGAACGACTCGGTGGTTGCACCGCTCTTCTGGTTTGCCGTGTTCGGCTTGCCGGGTGCCGTGGTCTACCGCTTTGCCAACACGGCCGATGCCATGTGGGGCTACCGCGGGGTCTGGGAGTGGGCCGGCAAATGGGCGGCCCGCGCAGACGACGTGCTCTCGTGGGTGCCCGCGCGCATCACGGCGCTAAGCCTGTACCCGGCCTGGCGAAGCAATGCGTGGCGCTCGTTGCGGCGGCAGGCGGGGCGCACGCCATCGCCCAATGGCGGCTGGGCGATGGGCGCGATGGCCTTGCGCCTCGGTGTGCGGCTGACGAAGCCGGGCGTCTATGTGCTCAACGAAACGGGGGCAGCGCCGTCATCGCGCAACATGGCGCAGGCCCTGGGGCATGCCGCCGTGGCTGCGTGGGCTGTCATGCTGTTGGCCGTCTTGTCATGGCTGGTCAGAGCGCTGTGAGCGGCGCCCATGGCGGGCCCGACGCAGCCGGCGTGCCGCGTTGGGATTTCTCGACCAACGCCAACGCCTGTGGGCCAGCGCCCGGCGTGTTGCGAGCCGTGCAACAGGCCGACGTCACGCGCTATCCAGACCCGAACTACGCGGCCCTGCGTGATCAGCTCGCAGCCTTCCACACCGTGTCGGCTGATCGCATCGTCATCGCAGCCAGCGCCAGCGAGTTCATCTTCCGGATGACGGCTGCCGTGGCGCGGCTCTGGCCTGGAGCCAGCGTGCATGCACCGCAGCCCGGCTATGCCGACTACGGTCGCGCGGCGCAGGCTTGCAGTTTGCGGCAGGTGAACATGGCTGGAGATGCGCTGCTGTCGTGGCACACCGAACCTGGCAGCCCCGATGGCGCATCGCGCCGCCCACCGGCTGCGCGCGCGGGCGCAGTGCAGGTGGTCGATGGCGCATACGAGCCGTTGCGCCTCGACGGTAAACGCATCGTTCTGCCATCTCATGCTTGGCAGCTGATGTCGCCCAACAAGGCGCTCGGTCTCACGGGCGTGCGCGGGGCCTACGCCATCGCGCCGCTGGAGTCAGAGGCGCTGTGTGTCACCTTGGATGCGCTGGCACCTTCGTGGCCGGTGGGGGCGCAAGGAGTCGCGATGTTGTCGAGCTGGGTCGCGGAGGAGACTCAGGCATGGCTCGCCGACTGCCTGCCCGTGCTGCGCGAATGGAAACGCCAGCAACTCGCTTTGTGTGCCGAACTGGGCTGGGTGTGCCTCGACAGCGTCACACCGTTCTACCTCGTGCAATGGCCCAACACGTTGCTGCTGCCTCGCCTGCGCGCCCTTGGCGTCAAGCTGCGTGACACATCGACCATGGGCCTGCCTGGCCATGTGCGGCTCAGCGTTCAGCCGCCGCAGGCGCAGCACGCCCTGCGGGATGCGTGGCGCGAGGTGTCGGCATGACGGCTCGTGCAGTGATGGTGCTCGGGACCACTAGCGGTGCAGGCAAGAGCTGGCTCGCCACGGCGCTGTGCCGCTGGTACGAGCGCCGCGGCCTGAAGGTGGCGCCGTTCAAGGCGCAGAACATGAGCAACAACGCGCGCGTGGTGCCGGGTGTCGATGGCCGGCTCGGCGAGATCGGCAGCGCGCAGTACTTTCAGGCGCTGGCAGCGCGGCGCACCCCAGACGTTCGCATGAACCCGGTGCTGCTCAAGCCCGAGCGCGACACCGCCAGCCAGGTGGTCGTGATGGGCGAGGTGCGGCCCGAGCTGGCTGCGGTGCCCTGGCGGGAGCGCAGCGAAGCGCTGTGGCCGTTTGCGCGCGAAGCCTTGCGGAGTTTGATGAGCGACAACGACCTCGTCGTGATCGAAGGCGCCGGCTCACCGGCCGAGATCAATCTGCATGCAAGCGACTACGTGAACATGCGCACGGCGCTGGCGGCACAAGCGGCCTGCCTGCTCGTCACCGACATCGACCGCGGTGGCGCGTTCGCCCATCTCTACGGCACGCACCAGCTGCTGCCCGCGGTCGAGCGCCGCTTGCTGCGCGGCTTCGTGCTCAACCGCTTTCGCGGCGACGCTTCACTGCTGCCACCCGGCCCGCAGCAGTTGCAGCAACTCACTGGCGTGCCGACGCTCGCAGTGCTGCCCATGTGGCGCGGCCACGGCCTGCCCGAAGAAGATGGCGTGTTCGACGACGCGCCCACCGGCAAAGGCTTGCGCATCGCCGTCGTGGCCTACCCGCGCATCAGCAACCTCGATGAGTTTCAACCCTTGCGCAGCCTGCCCGGCGTCCGCTTGAGCTGGGCGCGCGAGCCGGGCGACCTGGCTGATGCCGATTGGGTCATCCTGCCGGGCTCCAAGCACACGAGCAGCGACCTGGCCTGGTTGCGCTCGCAAGGGTTGGATACAGCGATCGCGCTGCACGCCTCGACCGGCCGCCGTGTGCTTGGCTTATGCGGCGGGTTGCAGATGCTTGGCGATGACCTGATCGACCCCCACGGCGTGGATGGCGAAGGGCCGGGCCTCGGCCTGCTGCCGCTGGTGACCCGCTTCGACCCGCACAAGCACCTCGCCGCCGCCACGATGCGCTTCGGGCTCGTGGAAGGCGCGTGGTCCGCGTTATCGAACGTGAACGCCCACGGCTACGAGATACGGCACGGTCGCACCGAGTTCTCTCCGGGGGCGTCGGCCAGCTCGGTGCTGACTAACGGGCAGGGCGAGACCATCGGTTGGCAGCGTGGCAACGTGCTGGGCTTGTATGCCCACGGCCTGTTCGAATCCGCCCCGGTGCTGCGGGCACTGTTCGGCGCAGAGATCAAACCGCTGGACGCTGTCTTCGATGGCCTGGCCGACTTCATCGATGTGCGTTTCGAACCCGACTCCTTGATGGATCTTCTGACACCTACCCCATGACCTTGACGCTCCCCGACATCCCCGACATCCACCACTCCGCGCTCGCGCAGCGTTTACAGCAGCGCCTGGACCGCAAGACCAAGCCGCTGGGTTCACTCGGGCGACTCGAATCGCTGGCGCAGCAGATCGGCTTGATCCAGCAGACCGAGACGCCCACGTGGCGCGAGCCGCAGCTGCTGGTGTTCGCCGGCGACCACGGGCTCGCGGCGCGGGGCGTGTCGGCCTATCCGAGCGACGTGACCTGGCAGATGGTGGAGAACTTTCTCGCTGGCGGCGCCGCAGTGAGCGTGCTCGCGCGCCAGCATGGCATCGCGCTGACGGTGGTCGACGCCGGCGTGAACCACAGCTTCGCTCCGAGGCCTGGTTTGCTTGACTGCAAGATCGCTTTCGGCACCGCGGACGCATCGACCGAATCCGCCATGACCGCGGCGCAATGCGAACAGGCCATCAACGCCGGGCGCGACGTGGTGCGGCAGTTGCCTGGCAACGCCGTGTTGCTGGGCGAGATGGGCATCGGCAACAGTTCGAGTGCGTCGCTGCTGCTGGCGCGTCTGATGGGCGAAGACCTGGCGCGCTGCGTCGGCCGAGGCACAGGGCTGGACGACGAAGGGCTGGCGCACAAGCTTGGCGTGCTGAACTCGGTGCTGCAGCGGCACCTCAACGCCACGTCGCCGCTGGCCGCCCTGGCCGCGATGGGTGGCTTCGAGATCGCGATGCTGGTGGGGGCCGTATTGCAGGCGGCGGCAGAGCGCCGCACCATCGTCGTCGACGGTTTCATCGCGGGTTCAAGCGTTCTAGTGGCATCGCGCCTGGTGCCTGCTGTGCTGGGCTATTGCGTGCTCTCGCACCGCTCGGCTGAGGCGGGCCATGCTGTGCTGATCCAGCACCTGCGTGCCGAGCCCTTGCTCGACCTCGGCTTGCGGCTGGGCGAGGCATCGGGTGCGGCGCTCGCGTGGCCCTTGCTCGACAGCGCCGTGCGCATACTGAACGAGATGGCGAGCTTCGAATCGGCCGGTGTGTCGGACCGCACGGACGCATGATCCTGCACGAGCTGCGCCTGTTCCTGATCGCGCTGCAGTTCCTCACGCGGCTGCCGGTGCCGGCGCGCGTCGGGTTCGATCCGCAGTGGCTCAACGAGAGCGCGCGGCACTTTCCCTTGGTTGGCGCATGCGTGGGCGTGGTCGCAGCCGGCGTGTTGTGGGCCGCTGGTTGGGTGTTCCCGGTCGGTGTGGCCGTGGGTCTGTCGATGGTGGCTACCGTGCTGCTCACCGGCGCCTTCCATGAAGACGGCCTGGCTGACACCTGCGACGCGCTCGGTGGCGCGGTGAGCCGCGAACGGGCGCTCGAGATCATGAAGGACTCGCGCATCGGCACCTACGGCGCCGTGGGCTTGCTGCTGGTGCTGGGCCTGAAGGCGGTGACGGTCGCCGCGTTGCCGCTTTGGTGGGCGGTGCCGGCCCTGGTACTCGCCCACACCGCGTCGCGTGCGGCCGCGGTCTCGTTGATTCGCTTCATGCCTTATGCAGGCGATGTGGACCGGGCCAAGGCCAAGCCGCTCGCACGGCGCATCTCGACAGCAGGCTTGTTGGTCGCGTTGGGATGGGTTGCGCTGGTGTGCGCGTTGATCGTGGCGTGGTCGCCGGGCACGTGGGTGGCCGTGCTTCTCGCTGTGGCGTTGGCGGTCGTGGGCACGCTGGCCTGCGCGCTCTGGTTTCATCGCCGCCTCGGTGGCATCACTGGCGACACCTTGGGTGCCACGCAGCAGCTCACCGAGCTGCTGATGCTGCTGGGCTGGCTGGCATGGGCGGGCCACTGACCGTGTGGCGACACCCGCGGCCTGCGGATGTCGCGGGCCGTTGCATCGGGCACACCGATGTGTCGGTGGACCGCCGCAAAGCCAAGCGTCTCGCCCACCGCATCCGCCAACAGGCGAGGCGAGGGCGGTGGCCTCGCGTCGTGTTCACCTCGCCGTTGTGCCGCAGCGCGAGCGTGGGATCATGGCTCGCGCACTGGGGTTGGCGACATGTCATCGATGCTCGCCTGGCTGAGCTGGATTTTGGCGACTGGGATGGCCAGCTTTGGCACGACGTCGACGTCGCCGAAATCGAAGCCTGGACGAATTCGTTCGCGGACCATCGGCCGGGTGGCGGTGAATCGGTGAGGCAGCTGATGCTTCGCTGCAGTCACTTCATCGCAAGCCGTGGAGATGGGCCGGTGTGCGTCGTGGGCCACGCAGGCTGGATCAACGCGCTGCGCTGGATCGCTGCCGGTCGAAGCGAACCCGGCGAAGCGATCGACTGGCCGGTGGCTGCGCGCTATTGCGCGGCCGAAAGGTTCTTCAGCAACTCCGGCGGTGCCGAGTCGCAGTAGCGCAGCACCTTGCATTGCTCGCACAAGGGCCGTCGCGCCTGGCACACGTAGCGGCCATGCAGGATCAGCCAGTGATGCGCGTGCTTCATGTACTTGGGCGGCACCCGCTTGAGCAGGCCCATTTCCACCTCGAGCGGGTTCTTGCCCGGCGCCAGGCCCGTGCGGTTGCTGACGCGGAAGATGTGCGTGTCCACCGCCATCGTCTCTTCGCCAAACACCACGTTGAGAACCACGTTGGCGGTCTTGCGGCCCACGCCCGGCAAGGCCTCCAGCGCTTCGCGGCTGCGCGGTACCTTGCCGCCGTGCTGCTCGATCAGGATGCGACTGGTCTCGACCAGGTTCTTGGCCTTGTTGCGGTACAGGCCGATGGTCTTGATGTACTGGCTGACGCCTTCGACGCCAAGCTCCAGCATCTTCTGCGGCGTGTGGGCCACGGCGAAGAGCTTGCGCGTGGCCTTGTTGACGCCCACGTCGGTGGCCTGGGCCGACAAAAGAACGGCAGCCAACAGCTCGAAGGCGTTGGTGTATTCGAGCTCGGTGACGGGGTGGGGGTTCGCGGCCTCGAGGGTGGCGAAGAAGGGCTCGATCGATGACGTCTTCATGGACGCCAATTGTCGCAGCGCCCCTTCACGAAGTTTCAGCGAATGTTCAGCGCTGGTCGACCGCGTGCTGCAGCGAAGGTGCTTGCGCGATCGGCTTCGGCGGATCAGTGGGTTTGGAAGGCTTGGGATCGCACGCGAGCGTCACACACACGGTGGCGGCCGCGGCGATCCAGATGCCAGGTCTGCTCATGCGGAGCCGGCTCAGTAGCGCGACTGCAGCTCGCGGATCTGCTGACGGGCTTCGTCTTGGCGAATGCCGTAGGTGCGCTGCATCTTGCCCGATGCGTGCTCGCGCTCGCCGCGCTCCACCTGGTGTTCGTCTCCGGTCCAGCGGCCCCAACCCTTGCGGACGTTGCCCTTGAGTTGTTTCAACTGGCCTGCCATGCGATCTCGATTCATTTCAGCTCCTGATTGAATGAAGACAACGGGGCCGAAGAATGTCGAACCCGTGCATGCAGGTTATGGGCTGGCTTTCAGGGCGGTCGTCAGCGTCGTGCAGAGACGGGCGTCGGAAAGCGACGCGACACGCTGTAGGAGGATGCTTACAGAGTCGGATGCCGATTCAGGCGGGCTTGCGCTGCAATGCGCGTGCCGCCAGGCGCTCGTTACGTTCCTGTTCGTCTCGGGCTTTGCGCAGGCGATGAAAGGCGTAGCGGTCGGCCGCTTCGTCGGCCTGCTCTGGGCTCCACGCCTGCCAGCCGGTCTGCGTGCCGGTGACGTTGGTGAGCGAAATGCAATCGACCGGGCACACCGGAATGCACAACTCGCAGCCGGTGCACAGCGGGTCGATCACGGTGTGCATGCGCTTGGGGCCGCCAACGATTGCATCGACCGGGCAAGCATCAAGGCAGAGCGTGCAACCGATGCACCAGGCCTCGTCGATCACGGCGAGCTGCCGCGGCCCTTCGTGCCCATTGGCCGCGTTGAGCAGTAGCTCGGGCTGGCCGGTGATGCGGGCCAGCCGCGCGATGCCTTCGGCACCGCCGGGCGGGCACTGGTTGATGGGGGCCGAGCCCTCGGCCATGGCCTGCGCATAGGCGCGGCAATCCGGATAGCCGCAGCGCGTGCACTGCGTTTGGGGCAGTGCGGCGTTCAGGGCATCGGCAAGGTCGGCAGGGGTCACACCAAGAGCTTAGCGGGCCTTGCTGCGCGCGGTGGCAGTCTTGGTCTTCTTCGCCAGCGCGGCTTTCTTGGCGGCTGCGGGCCGCGCGCGATGGGCTGCGCCCGCCGATTGGTGCTGGGCGATGAACTCGCGCAGTTCGGGGTAGACCTTCTCGCGCCAACGGCGGCCCGAGAAGATGCCGTAGTGGCCGGCTCCTTCCACGTCGTAGTGGAACTGGCGCGATTTGGGGATGCCGGTGCAAAGGTCGTGGGCGGCCTTGGTCTGGCCAGCGCCGGAGATGTCGTCGAGCTCGCCTTCGATGGTCAGCAGGGCCGAGGTCTTGATGTCCTGCGGGCGCACCAGCTGGCCGTCGACCTCCCAGGTGCCGTTGACCAACGCGAAGTCCTGGAACACCGTCTTGATGGTGTCGAGGTAGTACTCGGCCGGCATGTCGAGCACGGCGTTGTACTCGTCGTAGAACGCCCGGTGAAACTCGGCACTCTCATCTTCCCCGCGCATCAGGTCCATGAAGTAGTCGTAGTGCGACTTCAGGTGGCGGTCGGGGTTCATTGCGATGAAGCCGCTGTGCTGCAAGAAGCCCGGGTACACGCGACGGCCGTTGCCCGGGTAGTTAACGGGCACGCGGTAGATCACGTTGTACTCGAACCACTCGTAGCTCTTGTTCATCGCCAGGTTGTTCACCGCGGTGGGCGATTTGCGTGCGTCGATCGGGCCGCCCATCATCGTCAGCGTGCGGGGTGTGAATTCACCCTGGCTCGCCATCAGCGAGACAGCTGCCAGAACCGGCACGGTGGGCTGGCACACCGAGATCACGTTCACCTCGGGGCCGATGTGGCGGATGAACTCCTGCACGTAGAAGATGTAGTCGTCGAGGTGGAATGGGCCGGCCTCGAGGGGCACCATGCGCGCGTCGGTCCAGTCGGTGATGAAGACCTTGTGGTCGACCAGCAGTGCGCGCACGGTTTCGCGCAACAGCGTGGAATGGTGGCCCGAGAGCGGGGCCACGACGAGCACCGTGGGCTGTTCCTTCATCGTCGACAGCAACGGCAGGTCGTCGGTGAAGCGTTTGAAGCGCAGCAATCGGCAGAAGGGCCTTTCGATGGCCACCTGCTCTTGCACCGCCACGTCGGTACCTTGTACCTGGACCGTGGTGATGTTGAATTCGGGTTTTTCGTATTCCTTCGACAGCCGGTGCATCAGGTCGAGCCCGGCAGATACGCGGTGCGCCAGAGGCGTGTGCGTAAAGGGCGAGAGCGGGTGGCTGTAGAGCTTGGCCGAGGCGCTGGCGAACTCGGAAAACGGGCTCAGAAGAGCGCGCTGGGATTCGTAGAGCTGATACAGCATGGTGGTTCCTCACGAGACCGGATGGGTCTGCTGGTGCAGCACAATTTGCGCGTTGCAGCATTCTAGGCAGGTGCCCAGAATCGTGCGGTTTGGCGCGCGGGTGAAAACCCCGAAAAGAGCGGGTATTCGCACCAAATGTGAGCTTTGTGAGGTGTCGCCGGAGCGACACCTTGGTGCGCAGCTCAGCTGACCTTGACGATCGCGCTGACGACTGCGTCGATGTTCTTGCTGTTCAGTGCGGCCACGCAGATGCGGCCGGAGTCGACGCCGTAGATGCCGAATTCGCTGCGCAGCCGCTGCATCTGCTCCTTGCTCAGCCCGGAGTAGCTGAACATGCCTTTTTGCTTCGTGATGAAGCTCATGTCCTGCTTGACGCCGGCGGCCTGGAGCTTCTCGAGCAAGGCGGTGCGCATCTGCTTGATGCGAACGCGCATGCCGGCGAGTTCTTCTTCCCACATGGCGCGCAGCGCCGGCGTGTTGAGCACGGTGGCGACGATCTGGGCGCCGTGCGTCGGCGGGTTGGAGTAGTTGGTGCGGATGACGATCTTGAGTTGGCTCAGCACACGGGCCGCTTCGTCCTTGCTTTCGCAGACCACGCTGAGCGCACCGACGCGTTCGCCGTACAGCGAGAAGCTCTTGGAGAACGAGGTCGAGACGAAGAAGTCGAGGCCCGCGCCCATGAACTGCGCGATCACGGCGCCGTCTTCGGCAATGCCTTCGCCGAAGCCTTGGTAGGCCATGTCGAGGAAGGGCACGAGGTTCTTGGCCTTGACGGCCTGAACCACCTGATCCCACTGGGCGGGCGTGATGTCGTAGCCGGTCGGGTTGTGGCAGCAGGCGTGCAACACGACGATGGTGCCAGCGGCAGCGCTGTTCAGCGCGCCCAGCATGCCGTCGAAGTTGACCCCGCGCTTGGCAGCGTCGTAGTACGGATAGGTGTCGACTGGGAAACCGGCGTTGGTGAACAGCGCGCGGTGGTTTTCCCAGCTCGGGTCGCTGATGAGCACCTTGGCACTGGGGTTCACCTTCTTCAGGAAGTCGGCGCCGATCTTCAGCCCGCCGGTGCCGCCCAGGCCTTGCACGGTGGCCACGCGGCCGTCTTTCAGCGCAGCGCTGTCGGCACCGAACACCAGGCCTTGCACGGCCTTGTCATAGGCGGCGATGCCGTCGATCGGCAGGTAGCCGCGCGCGCTGGCCGCTTCCTGGATCTGCTTCTCGGCCTGGGCCACGCACTTGAGCAGGGGCAGCTTGCCGTTGTCGTCGTAGTAGACGCCGACGCCGAGGTTCACCTTGGCAGGGTTCGGATCAGCGTTGAACTGTTCGTTGAGGCCGAGGATCGGATCACGGGGTGCCATTTCAACGGCGGCGAACAGCGAGGTCATGGACAGTCCTTGTCTCAAGAAAACAAAGGGCCGCTCCCCGAGTTTCTTGACCCCTCGGGGGCGGGCTCGACTCGACGTGCCATGGGCCTGTCAGTAGA
>Ga0307515_10009509_pt1 | contig 18787 bp, 10 predicted proteins | sample 17_EM_MG_FD_194513 | JGI IMG/M metagenome (GOLD analysis project Ga0307515, IMG submission 194513) | Populus trichocarpa ectomycorrhiza microbial communities from riparian zone in the Pacific Northwest, United States - 17_EM | ecosystem: Host-associated > Plants > Roots > Unclassified | place...
CCAGATTATAAAGCATATCATTGGGAATACCCACCATGATTTGAATCCCAGAATTAGCGAGAGCATTTAGAGTTGCTGAATCAGCATCAAATAGCTTGACCTTCTGAAAACCGTTGTCCCTGAGCATGTTAAGCACCGTGGAAGGCGCCAAAGGATGCGTTGCCTGAGTTCCCTAGTTGACTCCAATTCCACTCACGGAATCCACCAGCAATTGAAGAATAGATAAGCAGCACAAGGTTAGAACAAGAGGTTGTTGCCTTTGCCTTGTAGACACCACTCCTTTGATCAAACCCCCCATGGTGTTTTACATATAGAGGTATACTAGAGAAATTAAGACAGGATCATGCAACTATCTCTGGATTCTAAAACAGTTATTACAGTTAACTACTATGGTTGGTTTGGTCTGGATACAATAAACCAGCTAGAAAATTAAAGACGGCTCAAGAGCAACAAAACAGCAGGTAGCAAGCTAGCTGACGAAGATGGAGATTACAAGGGAATAAAAAAGGGAGTATAGTACATGCTTAAGATATAGCATATGCTTACATGACAATGCATAATATAATAATAATAAGGATCGTGATGAGGAGGAAAGAATGTTCTTTCTTTTTTTACCAATCAATGGAGAGAGGAAGAATGTGTTTCGGGTTTAAAAAAAAGTTTTTTTATTAAAGGTTTTAAAGTAAAATACAGTGTGCTGATTAAACAATTGCATCAGCAGACCCAGACTTGAAGTAAGAAGAACAACTTGTGTGAGTGCTTGCAAGATGATGTTCGTGGACATTGATGAACATGTTTTTGTACGTCCAATTATCGAGGAATCATGAATTTAAATCAATTAGGTTGGGTGCACTGTCACTATGTATTCCAATTTAGTTGTAAGAAAAATAATTATTAGTCCTAATTAATAAGATTGGAGTGTGCACGTGGATTACAGTTCTTCAATTTAATTATAAAATTGATTGATGGCCCGTTCCGGCATTGTTATCTGCTAAATTTCAATCTGTCTGTTAATTGTATGAATAGAATGATCCATCGAGTACCGCCCGGGCTAATAAGCCTGGTTATTAAACTCGGCCGACCCGATGGTTGGATTGGTCCGTGTTTAATAAAAGACCAGCCGGGGCAACAACCCGGCAAAACCCGGTCGACCCGGCGAATCAACCCATGACCCGGGCAAACCCGTTGTTTTTTTTTTTCTTTTCAAATATGAGATTTGAAATTCATTAGTATATATGCTATATGTTCCCAGAAAAAAAAAATTATGTTTTTTCAATGTGGAATAAAAAACTTTTTGATTTAAATACTTCAACTTAAAAGAATAACGTAGTATTTTTTGAATGTGAGATTTGAAGTCTTTTCGTATATATACTATATGTTCCAGGAAAAAAGTTATGTTTTTTCAACGTGGAATTTAAAACCCATTAGTATATATACTCTCTGTTTCCAAGAAAAAGTTATTTTTTCAATGTGGGATAAAACATATTTTTGGTTTAAATACTTCAATTTAAAAGCTTAATATAGTATCTTTTTAACGTGGGATAAAAAACTTTTTAAAATATTCTTTTAAACTTCATTATTTACAATATGTATAGTCTATATTTAAATGAATTTTTTCTTAATTTTTTTATATGAAATATTAAAGTTTTAAATATATTTTTTTAATTTTTTCAGATTGATTCGTGTTGACCTATAAAACCTGAAACTCGATCTCTTAAATAGATGAACTCTCAATCCAGGTTTTAATAACTATGCTAGTAAGCTTTCCAACCTTCTCAGTCCAGGTCGCATGCTCATCGTAGAAATATAATCCATTAGTCATGTGAACCGCAATCCATCACATACAATTATTTTTATTTTTTATGAAAATAATTATAAGGTTTTTTCAACATGTTTCTACAATTTAAAAAAATTAAATTCAAATAACATTTTTTATACATATATATAATCAAATAAATTAAGAATTATATATGTGAAAAATTAAATAAAAAGTTATTAACAAAACCAAAAAATAAAACTTTAAAAATTCAGTGATAGGTGTAGATCGAAATATTTAATTTTGAAAGAAAAGACATTTACCCGGTTGTGTTTACTAAATTTATTTATTAAAATAATTTATTTATTCAAGCAAACGATAATAAAAATAAAGACACAAATTAAATTGATTGAATAAAATAAAAGAAGAATAAAAATATCATACAATGCAGCACTTATTAAAAATATTTTTTAAAAATATTTTTCTATTTTTAAAAATAGATATCATCTATATAAAAATAAAAAACAATATATAACTAACTCAGAAAAATTCTACAAATTTAAATGAATAACTAAAAAAATAATTATTATTTAAAAGAGGTTCTAAAAAAAATAAAAGAGAGAAATAATATTAATTTAAATATAAATTAATAAAAATGTTTTTTTATTTTTAAAAATAGATATCATCCATATAAAAATAAAAAAACAATATATAACTTATCAGAAAAATTCTACAAATTTAAATGAATAACTAAAAAAATAATTATTATTTAAAAGAGGTTTAAAAAAATAATTATTATTTAAAAGAGAAAAATAATATTAATTTAAATATAAATTAAAAGAATTTAGGGAAGAGGCGATAAAAAAATCATTAATTTAAAAATATAGAAAAAACATTTAGAAAAAAAAACAAAGATATCAATGTTGGGTCTGTCAAACTAGACAACAACAATGGTCATTCATTCTGGGTTGGTCTTTAGCCTGTTCCCCAGTTCTCCTAGAAGAGTATTTAATGTCATGAAGGAAGGGGCAATGCAATAAATCCCTTGAATTACCATGGACAGGAAGGATGTCAGTCTGATGAGCTGTTGGTCGCCTGGATGTAGACCATTATATATGACGTGTTATTTGTTGAAGTGGGAAGAGGAGAGAATGGATAGGTTTGCGCGAAGGTGGGATGAAAGATGCATTCGCCTTGCCTCTTAAGAATTTATCTACCTGAATGAATACTGATTATTTAATTGCTAATAAATGGTTGGAGCACAGGATGGAGAGTGGAGTGGAGACGGAAGGAAAGAGGCTGGGCTGAATGGCCCAACGAGTCTAATCATCTACTATTATAATAATAAAAAATAGAAATAAAACTCCGGTGGTGGTGATGCAGGTACTGGTGGCTGCTTTCCTTTCCGGTTCACAGCTTCATTGAAATGAAAAATGTACAAAACCCTACTACAAGTCTAGAGCCCCTAACTAATAAATAAAGTGTCTCCTTCATTTTGGTCCGCAGCTGCAATACAAAAAAGCTACTCCCTACTCCCTAGTAGTAGCAATAACAGTAGTTGTACTAGTGAAGAGCAGGAGGAGGAGAAGAAGAGGCAAAATGCCGCTGGGTGAAAAGGCAGGATTTGAAAAGAGTCAATCTCGATATTGCGGAGTGGAGACAGAGTTCAACGATAACGTGCCTCAGCTTCTTAATTTTAATCTCTCTAGCAGCGCCTTCGACTTCATTGTCGCTCCTCTGGTTCGTCCTTTTCTTGTGTTTAATAACATCTAATTTGACCTGATTTGATTTCTGGTGGCTAGTTAGCCTTTTACGTGTTATTTGTGTGAATGGTAGTAGGCTCACCTACATTGATCTTTTTGTGGCCTTCCCTTCCGCTCTTTGCTCTTTTCCACACTTGTAGGCAACATTCTTCTTATTGCCGATTCTACTTCTAGGCTAGGCTGTCGACATAACATCTTCTGCCCTTTTATTTTATTTTTATATAGTGAATTTACCATTCTAACTCCCAATTCTTCAATTTGATCTATCTATGTTTTCTAAAGTATTGCATGTTAATAATAATTGTGACTGTGATCATATCTATGCAGCCTGGTTTCTGGCACAGATGAATCCCTCATATCGGGCCAGCTTGTTGGAAAAAGACGGGGTTCTTCCATTTGCTATATCAAACCTAGTTTTGAGTCCCTCTCAGCGGAGCAGACATGTTATTGGTATCAACTCTTCTGCCCCGCATTTTTACATGCTTCCCTTCTAACTCTCTCTCTCATGTGCTCCATTCTTGATTTTTCTAAGGAAAATTAGTTCTTGGATTGACTTGGATTCGGAGGATGAAACTCTTCGGATGGATTCCAAAACCACATTGAAGCAAGAAATAGCTTGGGCTAATCATCTCTCTATACAGGTGATTTTCAATCCTAAAATTTAAACTACTTTACTTCATTCTTTCAAAGTTGCAATGTATTTCAATTGCCATGAACTCCATATAGCCTGACAAGTGGTGGAGAAACCAAAAACTTTTACTATAAGCAAACCTTTTCCTGTTACTTATCAATACGATGACAGTCATTGGAGGTGCATCAACATACAGAAATTAGTTTGTACAAGACAAATTCTGTATGCTGATAACTTTTTTTGTTCCACACCTTAATGGCTGTCTTCTTTCCACTTTTGTCTGTCCTAAAGTAAACAAAAGGCACAAGTTGTCGCACTCTTCTGATTTACCCCCTTGTGCAACATCTATCCCTATTCCCGGTGTTCATTCATCTTTATTGTTTGTGTTGTGGTGATTTCTCGTGTTCTAGATATAGTTCTTTCAGAAAAGCCATTTTTAAGAGCCTATGGTGTTAAAGCTTTCGTTGTCTGGTGCAGGCATGCATTCTTCCTTCTTCCAAGGGTGCATCCTGTTCTAATTATGCTAGGTGTGTAAATCATATTTTGCTGGGCCTCAACAATATACAGGTACCTTTCATAATCCAAATCTATTTCCCAATAACATTTTCCCCCTTTCTGTTCTCTTTCTTTGTTGCTGTCTTAATTCTTATTACTTTATTATTAAAGTTGTGGCTTAGGATTCCGCTAGTGAAGACTAATGATGATGATGTTATGGATGCTAACTCTACTAGCTTTGTAAGCGACGTCCCTTTTTATTTTGCCTTTGTTTTTCATTTTGTTAGATTTGTAATATTCGTTACAAGTCTAAATGGTAGGATATACATGCTTTTTTTAAAATAAAAAAAAGATAGCTTCTTGAATCCTTTCCCCATATAGCACCTTTCCTGTATGGTCTACATTCCTGCTGTATAATGGCAATCAGGGTCTAACGATATGGCTTAGTTGAAATAAATTTTAATGGAATACCATGTGGTTTGAGGGGATTATTTTTCCTGAAAACTTAAAAGAACACTTTATTTTGCTCAACTTCCTTTTCTTCTTCCATGCACAGATTGATTCCTGGGAATTATGGAATGCATTTCGTCTTCTCTAGGAACATCACAGTCAGCTGTTCGTTGCACTCGATATTTGTGAGTTCTAATCTCTCTTGCATTATTGTTTTAATGGTTGCCATATTTTTCTCCAACTTTATTTGATTATGATAAGAATTACATGTTCTCTTGGAGTTCCCTGCCTTTAGTGAACTCGCTTGGCTGTTGGTTTGGAGAACCTGTTACAGCAGCCATAATTAATATGGATGTGGGTATACTTTGGTTTCCATGTGATTTATTGCATGTTGCTCCTATGATGATGTGGGTTTTAAATGGTGTCATTTTTAATTTACCAGTCTTTCCTAACAAATGGACGGGGTTATCCATGCCTGTCAAAGTGCCATCAGAAGCTGATTACTGGGTTCTTTTACCATTTAATACAGGTATACGTTGAAAATTTTCTCGACTCCATTGCTTAAATGAATTTTTTTCTGTCTTTTTACAAGTTTTAATATTTTTCCTCCATGTTGTGTAGCAGTGTATCTCGCAAATCATTTACTTAGTATATTTCACAAGTAGTTTGTTATTTCTTACTCTTATACATCAATTTTGCATGCTCTGAATTGAGTTTCAGATACTTTACTGTGGTCATGCTAATGGATGACTTGGTATGATTTATCTAAGGTGATTGGCATTGGGATACCTACATCCATTTTGCTTTTTGTATATAAGAGCAACTTTAGCTCTGAAACTTCCCCAGACATTTAGTCTAATATATTTTGATGTTATTGTTTGATTTTCCTCTCTCAATTTGTTATTAGTAGTCACAGATATTACAAATAATTACCAGGATACAAATTTAATAACTATGGTCCTCAAAAATATCTTTTCAGATTAATATTTCTGGCAAACTTGTACACAGTATTCCCAGGCCAAGTTCAGATACTACCAATAATTTTGATAATAACAGTGACAGTAAGTTCTCTAAGGTTCACTGTCCATGTTTTAAGGAGTGTTCATATGTATAATTGTCATTCTTATGCTTCTTTCTTTGTTCATGTACTTCCTGCACCTCTCTCTTCCTATATAATAATCACTCTTTTATATGTGTGCATGCATAAACACTTAAATTTTTTCAATAGTAGACAGCCTCGGTGCGTGCTTTTATTTATAGGTCTGCAAAGACATCCCCTCGGGCCATATTTGGACTATGTTGGTTATCTCTTCCAAAGTATGGATCCCATTCCTGAGCAAGAACGTTTTGAAGTAATTTGCTTTCTCCTGTGCTTCCACATACACACTCATAACACACCCTATTTCACATCATTTCCCTAGGTAGAAAAGGGGTGATTACTTTCTTTTCTCCCTGTGCTATTTTTTTTTTTACTTCTTTAATCTCTTATGCCAGCTTGGTTAAAGGGATTTCCTACAGTCTCCATTGCAGGTGAGCTTTTCTATCCCCGGCAACAACATCTAGTCTTATCTACATATTCTTTCTCAATGTAAACATTTTGTTCAAAATGAAATCTTCGCATTGTTCTCTCTTTTGGTGACTTCTTGCATTGTCCTTAAGTAATTATAAGTTGAGTTCTTTTGTTGTTGTAATTCAGCCTCTCATGGATAATCTAGAAGCCCAAACATACGAGACTTTTGGAAGAGACTCGAAGAAATATATCCAGGTATGAGTAAAATTAACATAATATTGAATGTCTAAAATTAAATGTCCATCCTTTTGTATTCATATATATGGTTAGACATGCATACATGAAATATTCACCATATTTGGATTTCTTTCATAGGCAAGTACAGCCTTACCATACAGGATTGATTGTCATTGCAGATATTAAAAACTAGAGATTGATGTGGGTTATAGTACTCCAATTGATAAATGGGCCAAAGATAAAGCTTTAGTTTAGTATCCATCTACAGATTATCAGTTGTGATAATTTTATATAACATGCTTGTATTTTTGTAGTACCAAAGGGCAATCAGTAAAGCTTTGCTGGATAGAGTTCCTGATGAAGAAGCAAGTGCAGTCACTGTAAGCAACCATTTGCCTTTTCAAATCCTATTTTGGTTGACAACCCCCTTCCACTTTTGTTGGTGTTTATGCTGTTGTACCACATTTAATACCACATAAGACATGATGTACATGCAATGTTAAGTTGACGAGATTTATGTATCTGTAAATTTTGGTTAGGTACTGATGGTTGTTGGAGCAGGACGTGGACCTCTTGTGAGGGCATCACTGCAGGTTTTTTCCTATGCCTTCTGCAACTAGCAACCTGTGGTTGTTCATATCTATGTTTCATCCTTCACTTTAATTGTTTATAGGCAACTGAAGAAACTGGACATAAGCTGAAAGTTTATGCCGTTGAGAAAAATCCCAATGCAGTTGTCACACTTCATGTGAGTTCCATATGGTAGTTATTATTTCTCAGATTGTGTTTACCAAAAATATCGTGCTTACATGTGAAAACTATTGCTGCATTGAATTTCTTGTATGGTATCAACTTGGATATTTATCATATGGGTCTCTGGAGGATTCCTCTGGAAATGAATTTTCCTCATAAGAAACAAACAACAAATCCAATCTATATTAGTGCTCAGACATGTGTAACATTTGTGTTGTTTATTATATTTATTTGTCTTGGATCTCAGAGATAACATGGTATTTGTTGCAACAAAGTTTGGTTAAGCTAGAAGGATGGGAAGATATTGTTACCATAATTTCTTCTACTTCTTCTTCTTCCTTATGTTTTCTTTTCCAGCTACACTAGCTTTATCCAACCGGTGATAGCTGCCAAGCTATATAATAATGTATGGCGTTTGCATCTTTTTTATACGTTGTTGTTTTCTTGTTTCAATTGGAATCATGTGAGTGGATTGTGTTTTTTTGGGCAGGTTAAGTCGCACAAAGATCTTGTACACTTTGAGACTGCATATGTTGTCAACTGCATAATGTAGCAAGGCTCACTCATTCCCAAACTATAAGTCACTTTTAACACAGCATGCTAATTGATATATGGGCCATGTTTAGGTCCATGGCTTTGTGAAATTGATGTGACTAACCCACTGCTAGCATGGTAGGTCCTGTATCTGATCAGTTCATGATTCTTAGTATTTAATGAATTATTTTTAATCATGCAAATTATGTATTTACTGCACTGTTCTTTATATTCTTTTTTCAGTTGAGAAAACATTTAGATCAATCATTTTTAGCTACTTGTATAATCTTTCCCTGTACAAGTCTTTACGTTCACCCATTCAGATTACTCAACCAAAAAAAGCAATCAACGCTACAAAAGGTTGCAGTTTGAGATACCATGTGACACTGGATCAGCTATGGTTCATGGTATGTTGTAACCAAGGCTAGTTCCTATTTTGCACATATAGGTTTTACAGTTAGATAATGTTATCAGCTGATACCATTTCTGGAAACTTGACTTCTACACCTATTAATTTGATTTGATCTTATTTGGAGTGTGATCTTGAGACCCTCAAGTGCATGTCAAGTTAGAAATTGGACATCAAATGTGAACACTGAATTTCCTTTGATTTATGCCTAAGTTTATCTAAGTTAGGAACACCCGGATACAAACTTGAGTTGGCACATGTATTAATGACATAGAAATGTGTTTAGAAAAATGGTTAGTTGCAATGGTGATTCCATTTTACTTAATAGTGTGAAGATCTCATGCAAATAGTTTGAGGAAAGATTGAATTAACACGAGGTTAGTTAAAAAAAAGTCATGGATATAGAACCAGCCAGGCAGTTGCATTTGAACTTTAAAAATTTAAACAGTAAACCATCATATAACTCCACTATAGCACTGAATTTAAGGGTCAGTCATCCTCTGGTATTTGATAGAAAGTTGCTTCTCTTCAACAAAAAGGTTACTAGCAACCTTCTCAGCTTGAACCATCAACGGCGACACCAGACATGTTCAGTTGGTATAATATTTAATTTCTTGATTTTACGAGTTAAGTGAATTTATATGGATTGGGCGTTCCTTTCTCTGGCTGCTTGCAATTATGATTTTCATGTTCCTTTCTCTCATTTCAAGATACCCACGTACTTTTTATATGCTTGGCATTTGTAGTGTTGAAAGAATTTTAGTTGATTCAGCACAAATTATATTAAATTTTTTGGTCGTGATAACTGTTGAGGTCTAACATACAACAACTTGCCCCTGAATATGATGGTAAACTGGTGATTGCCTATATTCCAGGTTTGCAATATTCTTCCCTCTTAGGATACCAGTTTACATGAAGCCGGGTTCTCCTTTAGAAGTACATTTTTGGCGTTGTTGTGGTTCTTCTAAGGTAAAACACATGATTGGTTTCATAACTATTTTATGTACAACTTCGTTAAATTTCTTGACATCACATAATGCATAGAAAATCATAAGTGAAACCTGGATCCATGTTGATGCTCAAGCATGCACGCATTCTTGAAATGTGGGGTTGAAAATGACTTGTTATGATGCAGGTTTGGTATGAATGGTGTGTGACATCTCCCGACTCATCAGTTATTCACAACATCAGTGGTCGTTCATTCTAGGTTGGTCTCTAGCATGTTCCTCAGTTCTCCTGGAAGAGTATTTATTGTCAGGGAAGGTGCAATGCAATAAATCCCTTGAAATACCATGAACAGGAAGGATATCAGTCTGATGAATTGTCTGTCGCTTAATTAATTGTGCTGCCCTAACGCAAATGTGGATGGAATATACCAGGCCGTGTCAAAATGTAGCATATAATATTTGGGAAGTGAGGTTTTCACAAATCATTTTAATTAACTACACAAACTAATATTCTTTTCTTTTCTTCAGCCTTGTTATTCAAGTTGTCTCGTGATATGTGAGTTGATATCGTATGAACAATAATCTTTGAAAGTTGTTTGCAATCCTCGGAAATCAAATGCGTAGCTACACCTACACTAATTTCAACTCTTTTCAACACCTACAGTAATTTCCAACATTTTTCGAAGCTCAATGAACATAATTATGAACATTATTAAGTTGGCTTCTCATAATGGGCTTTGGTGTGGGCGATTAGGTTGCATGATAACATATAAAAAGAATAGGCCTCAAATTCAGACTGATTTCAAACTAGGCAAAGCTGAGCTAATAGGTTAAAGTCCCATTGGACGTAAAAGGGACGCCAGGAATCAACAATAAGAATATATGATAAACTATTGCATTGTTGTTAATGGATGATGTATTCACACCCTAAGACACTAGTCAAGACTGGGTGAGGTCTGTCGCAACCAAAAACTAAACAAACCAGAATCCATTATCTTCTCTCCTTTCTATCTTTCAATAAGAGACTACTGTTTAGCTTTTCCTGCAAGCCCTGCGAAACATTTCTCTTATGTTCCTTGATTCTGTCTCCACCTTGGCCTTTTTAGCTTGCTTTCCACTTCTTTTTGTTTTATCTTCACTCCTATCCTTTTCCTGCCAGACAAAAAAACACAATAATCAGTCTAAGAGTTAGCAGGAACCCTAAATGTGAAGTTCTGACATTCCCTAATATCTCTTTTTATACAACCCGTTATCCTGTCAATCTTTGTTGTGTCAACGCTCTTTTCCAACACAAACAGCTCATCCTATTAGTATTCATGAAATTCTACTCTCATCATGCCCTATTGATGTTTTTTTTTTCAACCAAGAACTTTCAATCTCAAATAGAATAATCAATTTACACATATGCTCACTTTGGGCTTACCATAACTAAAAGTAAACGGGTATGTGATCATGACAAATGTATAAAGTGGCCTAGGCAAAATTCCACATTCAACTTGTAACATATCAAAAACTTTTTCAAAGAAAGTAATAAATTAACAGAATTATACAAGTCGAAATGTGTATGACAGCCTGCATTAGTCCCAGATATGCAAAAAAATATGTTCAACCAGCTAGCTATTTTGTGCAAGAGAAGGATCTGATGCGCTGTAATTTGTACCTGTAACAAACTGGAAGAAACTGGATTATGTTCGGCATTGGTCGGAAAATTTTCAGCTTCCGGTACTTTACTAGTTACCTCGAGTAAATTTAATCTGCAATCAAATCCCATAATCTAACCAGGTCAGGTAGATAAAGGAAATCATTTCACATAAGGATTTCATCTTGTTTTCTGTACTTTATTGAACAAAGACAATATATCATATCACTGTAAGAGTTTAAATCTGAATAAATACTTCAAATGATCTAACAGAAGCATCAACCATGGCTCATCCTTCACGTACTCCCCTAATATTGAAACCGCTCCAGCTACTGCACCAGTAAAAAGAGATAAGTTAACGAGGAGCAAAGATTTCTATGGATCTTACACGGGTTTTCTTGATGTCTTTTTTTTTCTCTTGGATTGTGCAAGAACAATCCATTCGACACATCACTCCAAATTAGTTTCTTTAGCCATCCCAAAACCTTTTTCTACAATTGTACATTCTTGCCTAATGTAATTATGCTAAATCTATCAGTTATATATTATTTCCTAATTTTATTTCTTTTTAATTGTGTAAATAAATGATGCTTCATTGATTGCATGTTGGCTTAAAGTTTTGGTTCTTAAAATTCAACTATTTTTTATAAGCTTGTTATAATCTCTTCATCCACTATAAATATGATTGGAAAGATACATTTTTTGGTTTAACATTACTTCTTGAGAGGATTAGTTTCATATTTAAAATCTCATAGCCCCCTTTCTTGTTTTTTTTTAATTATTATTACTATTACAAAATCTATACCCATCCCTATTTCAAGCCAACCACGCTTGACCTGACATCGGCAGTTATGATGTCTTGAAATTGGTGTTAAGTTTGCAAATTTCACAACTCCATGCTAGACTGGACAAAAAATTGCACCAAAAACCACCCCCAAATCCATGAGTAGACCTATGTACATGCATCATATTTATGTATGTGTGTTCACTAATGTCGAGGAAGGAGAATTCAAATAAAGGTCATACATCATTTCTAGTTAAGGACATACATGTATATTTCTCGTCTTGAGCAGCATAGTTCTTGTCCAATGAGCATAGAGCCTTTTTTAATTGGAACACCTGTATGTACAGATCTTGTACATTAGAGAGTAAAAAAAAAACTCAATTTCAGGTGAAAGAAAATTCTTTATGACCCTCTATATGCATTTTTACTTAAATTGATAGGAATCAACTCCAGGAACACAAAATTATTTTCCAAAAACATTATCAGAGAAGAAAGTACCCGACAGTCAGATAATCATGAGAGATATATTCAAGTTAAGTGGTGTAGCTGATTAGTCCAATTGTGCCACAAGTAGGCATGACTAGTCAAACATATAGAGATGAAAGATAATTCTTGACATGCCTAAAGCCCTGTAGTAAGATTAAGTTTAAACAAATAAAGACAGACCTTGCAGTACAGCCAAGCTAAAACCTTTGAATCATCCAGCCGAAAAAACTTGGAAGATCCAATTTCTGAACAAGAAGAGAGTGTTATCAAACAAAAGCAATTTAATATCATGGATAATATTTTCACAGAGATTGCAGTATTAATTTTTTTCTCATTCAAAATTTAGCCATCTCATGCTTGCCATAAGCAAACAATATCATTCTTGATAGCTGTCATACATCGCCCATGGCAGACATTGTCGAAATTAGGACCCATCAATTCAAGGATGATAAGACCTAATTACTTAGCCGTGCGTGCATCCTCAATGGAACAAAATCTAACCAAGCATATAGCCTAAGAAAACATTCTGTATCAACTGATCAAAAAATCAATCTGAAATCCTGATTGGATTCCACAAGAAAAAGAAAGAATAAACAGCTAATAAAAGTTCAGTGGCTCTGTCCTACCATATCAGAATAGTAATATGGCATGTATATGAAAATAACAAACCTTGTACTATAAAATAACAAGATTTACTTTATATATTTCAGCACACTAGTCACTGGAATTTGCACCAGAAAAACACAGGTAGTAGAAGACCTTTGATTTCACAAACTACTCCCATACAGTTCTCTGCAATGGACATTAGATGATGATACCCAGGATAGTCATTGATGAATATTATCTCATCTAATTGCCTGAACTTCCCTAGATCATCCCTCTTCTGCATACAAGGAAAAAATAGTTTTATTTAAATAAAGGTGGAAGAATGACAATGCTGCCATGGAAAAATGATTAAACATTCTTAACTCTTATGCATATATTCCAGAACAATCAGAATAGAAACCAAGAAAAGCCAACCAGAACTGGTTGCCATGCCCATCAATTACTGTAGTTTGCAAGTTAATTTACTCTAGAAGTTAGAGAACATGGCCACATGCACAGAATGGACTAAAAGGTTTCCTACAGTTGAGTAAATTATGCCCCTCCTTCAAATGCAATCAGTAGATCATAATCAAGCTGAAAGAAATTTTTTAACTAGGGACGAAGACAAAATGGAAGACAGCTTGCTTCTGATCCAAACGACGAGAACAAGAACCAGATAACACAATTGTATTTACCTTCATTCTAGCTTCCTCAAAAATGGGCAACAAAATGAAAACAGGATCGACAGGAGTGGCAGTGTAAAGGCTGCCATCTGCATGAAGAAAGAACAGATGAAGGGACAAGGAAACAAACACAAAGCAGGTCAGGATACCAGTTAGTATTAGAATCATGAATATGAAATAACATTTACTGTTATTTTATTAAATAACCAATTCATATACAATATCAACTATAGTGGTTGAGATTTTCCAATATATATATATATATATATATAGTTTGCACATTTTGTGAGCACACATGGGTGTTGAAAGCTAGGCTACAGCCGAACCCACCTAAGAAAGATTTTGTAAAAACTCGTAAGTTCCATTGATGATCTGACCAATAACAGAATGAGGAGAAGCACAAGCCTTGGAAAGGTTGAGTGGAAGTGTGTGGATGGGAAAGATATAGAGATGAAGCACATGCAATGCCTTAATTAAAGCATTAAGAATAAACATCAAGTCCAGTCCAGTATCTGGAAATTGTGATATCTAGAATCTATATTGTATCATGCATGTAATGTACCCAATAAGCAATATTAGGCAGGTAAGGTTGTGCATTTTCGAGTAAAGAAATGTATATATATGCATGTACCTTGAGAAACATAATCGCCAAGAAACCAAGATGTATATGATTGCTTGAACCAGTGAAGTTCTTGGAGCACTGCTCCCTCATTATCATGACTAAGGAGATAGTTTGTTGCGTTCCCTGAAAGAAGATGAAATTTGATAAGTGCTTATGAAGTTGTACTATAACTAGCAAATGATGAACACACACACACACACACACATATCTACCCGATTTTGGATGTCGAAGCAATAACAAGCATCCATTAATTCCAGCAGCAGTATCTGAGAAAATTTGTAATATAAATATAATGAAGGCAAAACCCATTGACATCAATTCAGCTTACTGTGATATTATTAAACAAAAAATGAAATTCACATTAGAAGAAATCAATGCATTCAATTACTTGTGAGTGGTATGAAACAAAAGTGTAGTACTAATATTAAGTAATTACCTCCTGCAGTGGGTGAAGGCGCAGGTGCAATCAGAAGACGAGACCCATATTCAGCAGCAGCATCACCAGCAGCTTTGATGGCACCTGCAGGTGTATTTGCTCCTATAGCTTCCAATTCAGCAGCTTGAACTGCTTTCTTCACCAGATCAGAAATGTCTTTGGTTCCGATCCTGCAACCCTGAAAGCAATCATCATTATCGTCTCTTTCCACATTCAAACCATCGGAAAGAATATTTCCCTGGAACTTTCTTGTATCTGGTCCTTTCTTCTCATCCAAAAGATTCTTTGAATTCCTATCTCTAGCACTCCGTCCTGGTCCTGATCCTGATCCTGATCGACTACCAGAATCTGGAGATGTTGAAACCTGTTCATTCTTGAGTGCTGTTTCATTAACCCTCCCCCTCCCTCTGTGTCTTGTCCATCCACGTGAAGGCCTGTGTCTCAACAAGTCATCTCTTCCACTTTCATCAAGTTCCGCAAACTTTATTTTTACATCACGAAGGTCTCGACCATGCCGTCTCTCCCCGCCATCAATATCTATGTCATCATTATCTTCTCCAACAGATTCTAAAGAACTTTCATCTAAATCAGCTAAAGATCTCTCATCTGCAGCCCTGATATTATTTTCAAGGGTTGCCTCTGGAAGCTGCCGCGCCCTGCAGAGTGCAAAGATAAGATTTGAACACAAGACCTATACTTCAAATACTTCAAAGTCAACAGACAGTCGCGTGCAAAATATAAGGCTCATGCCTTCTTTTTTTTTTTTTTTGTAATGTATATCCCAACCCGTTCTTCCACTTTAAGATTTTCCTTAAATACTTGGATGTTTTTGAGAATCCCAGAAGACACTAATCACAGACTGCTGTAAAAGTGGATAGTGTGTTAGTAATGTTGTCATATATGTAACGTAACCACATTTTCTGATCATAATGATCCATCCTTACTGTCATGAAAATATGACCACTTGAATAAGAGTTTCCCTGGTATAAGTTACCACCACCAGGTTTTCAACCTAAAAGATATTAGCAGCTGTAGAGGAAACATTGGCAAGAAACTAAAAGATTCATATGACCTTTCATTGGGAACCCTCATTTGGTTATGCTACTGCAGATACTGTATTTGAACTGACAGCAATCAACACGAAAATGCTATCTAAAATCATATACAATAATTTGTGCACATTTTTCATGTTTTCGAATACCATATGCATTTCAAATTAAAATATCAAGCCCAGAACTGAATAAAGGATGGTAGTGCCAATATAAGAGTATAATGACGTTATCCTAATAGACGAAAAAGAATCAAAATTACATTCCGGGATAAAAACCAAACTAACTAGAAATCTACAGCACCCTCTGAAATCAGTAATTCCTCCTATTAGCATACAGTGTGCGGTATAATATACATGCAGCAAATATTAGGAAGTGATAAGCTTTCTGTGCATTGTTTTCAAGTGCAAAGAAATAAATAAGTATTAGTTAGAGATGAAAATAAAAACAAAAATATGTAATAAAGAAATGAATAGGGAAAGGGGGGGTATGCATACAGTGACTCTTGAGTTTCGAGAAGAGAGGAAAGAGCGTGGAGAAGAGTAGGGTTAGGATTATCAGGAGAAGAAGTGATTTTATCAATCCGTTTCTGCGCTTTCTCAATTAATTCCGCTTCTTCCTTCTTCGTTTCATCTACTTCCTCTCCTTCTCTCTGCGATTGTGATTGTAATTGTGGTTGCGGTTGCGACGGATTAGAAGGAGCATCTCCTCCGCCTCCTCCTCCGCTATGAGTTCGGGTTTGGGCTTGGGCTTGCCTCGATGGAGAATCGTCCAAAGAATTTGATCCCTCCATCATCTATCTGAATTCAATGAATGAAACCCTAAGAAGAAAGAAATAGAGGAATGGTTTAGGTTTAGGTTTAGGTTTAGGTTTAGGCTCGGGGGAAAAGAAAGGAAGCAGCCGATGATACTAAATACTAATAATATTTAGCAGCTCTGGCTGGCTGGTTGCGGGCGGAGTGGGTTCTTCTAAATTACATACACACAGTCTTTCTGTTACGTGTGTGTTGTGCAGAGGAGCGGAAACTTCCCGATGAATCCCACCCGTTTTTTCTCTAACCCTATTTAAGCCTGACCCGCTTTTCCTAGGACCTTAATGGGCCTTCTTTTGGGAGCTTGATGTTATATGCTAATAATTATCAGGCCTTTCTTCTATTTTAATTAAATTAACAAAATTTAATTAAGGTTCCGTTTTTTTTTTTTTTTTTTTTTGGTTTATATATTTAGTTAATCAATTTATATCATATAATTTATATGGAATTCATTAAAAAATATCAATTGAAATATTAATTAAAAAATCTATAAATTATATTTTTTTTAATTAATATTTTTCAAATTACAATCATAAAAATTATCATAATGTCAAACACACATTAAATTATCTAATTATTTTCAAATCCTACAATCTTATATTATAATTACAATTACAATTACAATACATTATATTATATTATATTATTATAAAATATACTAAAACAGCTCACGGCACCACAAAGTTTTTTTTATATTTTATCTTCAATTTGTTTTAATTGCAACTTTCAATGTCAAAATTAATAATTAATTTCTTAAGATTTGTTAAGTAAAGGGAAAAAGGAGTATCGAAATATAAAATAAGGAGAAGAAATTCTAAAAAAAAGGATTGAAGTGTTAAATAAGGAGAAATTTTATTATCAGACTCAAATTCATTTTGTATTTTCAATATAGGTTAAATTTCATAATTATGGTGTATTTATATAGAAAAACATACTTTTACTATAATTATTTTTTAATTATGAAAGTACAGTTATGTTTTACCAGATTTTATTTTAAGGTTTAAAATACCACTTTAAGTGTTGTTCTAAAACAATTGAAATTTGATTAACCAAGATCCTTGAATAATATTCTTGAGTGCCATGTATAGTTTCAACCATTCCTTTCATCTCATCCACTACTGCTGCTTAAAAATGCTCGAATTATCCTCTTTACATGTCAAGGAAATACAAGTAATCAATCCAACGCAGTGAGTCCTTAAAAATCACAAAACCCTAGACCATACACCTTAAGCTTTAAACCCAGAAAATCACAAAAATACAGGGGAAAAAACACTAAGATGAACACTACCAAACTAGACCTTGAAAATCCCTTTCCACCTCCCGCGCCAGAGATGACTGCTTGACCTTGAATCATGATCCTGAATTTGCAGGTCCCAGTAGAGGGGTCATTGTTTATAACAACTGAAAGGTTATTTGGGAACTTACAAGCACTTTCAAGTTGATTATTCTGCTGGTAGTAACTGTTAAATGCATAGGAGATGTTGCCCCGCGCATCCAGATTTTCACAAGAAGTTCCATACCCTAGACTAGTACAGTCCGCGTTAGCACAAGCATAGCTCACACTCGGTCCCACCTGCGGATCATCAAGGCTTGCTGATGGAGACATAATACACCATTGTCTGGCTAAATAATGTACATCCCTTGCCGGTACCAGACCCTTTGAATTTGCCGTCACCAGGCTAACTGCATACTTAGGCTGTCCATCCAAGTAAAACAATCCCCAGTGGCGCTCAAAATTACCAGGCTGAATGCTTTTGGCATCTTCGTCTATGAGACTAAATAAATAGGCATCCACATAACCAGGACGCAGTGGGGTTCCCTTGTTGGAAATGACACTATCCATAAACCCTTGGTTGAACTGCTGTGCGTAGTTCAAGTTTGCGTTTTTGTCTCCGTCGGTAGGCCACCCAATTTCCCCAATGACAACGGGCAAGCTTCCATAACCATTCTTCTGCAAAGCCCATATAAGGGTGTCATGGTTCGCATCAAACACATTGTCGTAAATTGTCCCACCATCGTTCAAGGGAAATGACTTGTTGCCGAAGAATGCAAAGCCAAGGGGGAAATTAGGATCACTGTAAAGGCTTATAAATGGATAGATATTGACAGTGAATGGAGCCCCATTGTCGCTCAAGAACTTGACAATCGATAGCATGAGATCATGGATGTCTGAACGGAAGTCACCATCGGATGGAAGATTTGTTGG
>Ga0307515_10009511_pt1 | contig 18786 bp, 11 predicted proteins | sample 17_EM_MG_FD_194513 | JGI IMG/M metagenome (GOLD analysis project Ga0307515, IMG submission 194513) | Populus trichocarpa ectomycorrhiza microbial communities from riparian zone in the Pacific Northwest, United States - 17_EM | ecosystem: Host-associated > Plants > Roots > Unclassified | place...
TACTATATTAATATAATATTATATAATTACTTAAATTTTTATCCATCGATATATATTATTTATATATGTTATTATACTATTATATAATATATATAATATAAAATTATAATAAATAATTATAAATATAGTAATAATATATAAGTCTATTTTAATAATTTACTAATTTACTAAAATTTTATTAAAATTTTATATTAATAATAGTATTATGGATTAATTATATATATATAAGTGATTTATTATAGATATGTAGATATATATAAATTATAAAAAATATAAAAAAGTAAATTCTTAAATAGTAAATAGCTTATTTATTAGTATTTTTAATAAAAAGTTAACTAAATTAATAAAAAATAAATATCACGTGTCTATACATTGCTTGGCCGAAAACCCTGTAACTTAGGTATTTAACCAGATGTTTAACACGGTCAATAACATTATCGCTTGCAACTGCACTCAATAGGTCGTTCTTTTTATTATAGATTACTTACGATTAGTGTTCTTAGTGGCCTATATAATTATTAAAGCCCATAACCGATTTTCCAGCCAATAGTACCCGCTTAAAAACTCCTCGCTTAACCGCCCTATTATCTACCTCCTTATTTACTACTATCCCATCTACCGAATATACCATAGTTTTATCTTTAGAAGAAGAAAGAGCTAGAAAATAAGATAAGAGGGCCTAATAACTCTATAACCTAAAGATCTAAAAGAGAGAGTAGGAGGAATAGGTATAGATTTAAAAGACGGAATAGAAGGAATAGGTACAGATCCGAAAAACGGAACATAAAGAGGAGTTTTACTAGGTAAGGCTAGCCGCTCTAAAGCAGCCTAATCTACTAGAGCACCCTTCTACCGCTAAGGTAGATAAACTAGGTAAGTCCTATAACCTGCCAAAAGGCTTAGGCACGCTTAAGCTTAACCTCCCTAGCCTAGCTAGAAGAGACCTCTATAATATATAAAAAGGATCCTTCCGCCTAAAGAATCTAGCACGTCTATAGGTACACTCTAGCCACCTAGACCTCTCTAATATAGCCACTATTAAAAATGGAAAGCTTATTTTAAAGAGACCTACTACTAGCCGCAAGGTCTACAAAAATAAGGAGGTCTAGTTTACTAGGTTTATAAACTACGTAGTAATTATAAGCACTCTCTATATATGTCTAACTAACCTCTATATAAGGATGTTGCTCTAGATAAATAAGATCCGCGACTACTCCGTAACTTATAACTGGACCTTTATTCTAGACCTCGCACTTAACTACTATAGGTACGTTATGGATTGTAATTAGCTTAAGCTTAATAACTAGGATATACCTACCTAGTTTAAGGCCCTATACTGCCGGGCGGCTAATATAAAGGTATAGAGCCAAGGGCTTAAAGTCCGTGGTATAGCATTAAAGAGATTGTAAAAGAATACCTCCCCTCCCCCTACCTCTAATAAGCCCTATTATAGCTAGAACAACTAGTAGGCTTATAGAGAAGATCTATGTCGTTACCGCCACATATACTCTAAATGCAATAAAAACCACCCATTAAAGTCGTACCCTAGGTAGCTTATTACTGTAAGTAGTTAGACCTAAGACTTAATAGTAGATAAAGATATCTTCCTAGGTTTAACTATCTAGTTAGACCTACTATAGGCACTAAGGCTCCAAGGCAGGCCTAATTTAGTACCTTTTTTTAAAACTTACTTATAAATGACTTTTCTAGCCAACTTACTATTACCCTTAAGGCCTCTCGCTTAGAGCACGCTCCTTCATAGGTACCCTAGAAATCTCCTAGTAATTTTATAAGGCATCCTTACCTATAGGACGAAGATAGGTCCCTTGGCACCTATACTATCTAGTGTTTATAAAAACTACTTCTCCTTACGTAATAATAAAGACCTTATCTCTAAAAAGATTATTACTAACCTAGCCCTAGGCCGTATACAGACTACTAACTCTATAGTTACCTTACCCCTAGGCCTAGTGCCTAAGGCAGACGGCGGCTTTCGCCGTATCTATAACCTCTCTTCACCTAAGAGCTCCTTAGTTAATAACTTAATCGACCTAGCCTAGGTAATACTACACTATACCTAAGTAGAGACTATACTAGCATATATAATTACAGCTAGTAGGGGCTATTACCTAGTTAAATAAGATATTAAAGATGCCTTCCGGATCGTGCCCGTCTTAGTGCAGTTATATTACCTACTCGGCTTTATCTAAAAGGGAGTTACTTACATTAAATGCTATCTGCTATTTGGCTTATAAACAGCCTTATTCCTCTTTAACCTATTTGCTAAAGGTCTTTACTAGATCCTAGCATAACAAATTAACTCTGCTATTAAGTACTACCTTAACGACTTTATATTTGTAGTTAAGTGTTCTACTATACTGCTATTACTAAGGGAGGTATACCTCTTAGTTACTAATTAGCTAGGGGTACCCTAAAATAATATTAAGAATATTAAAGGTACGGAGGCTAAAGTTTTAGGTTATACTATTAACACTATAGCAATAGAGTTAAGACTCTTACTAGTTAAGCAATAGAAAGCTATTAATTAGGTAACTAAAGCCCTCTAAAAGGGCTGACTATTATTACAGCAAGCCTAATAACTGGCGGGCCGCCTAGCATAGTGTGCAAGAGTTATCCGCCTTAGGCGCTCGTACTCTCACTCCTTATAGGACTTTATAATAAAATGGCCTACTAGGTTATTAAGATATATGCCCTAATACTTCCCCCTAGAGCTTAAAGAAGACCTTAACCTCTGGCTTAAGGTTCTTATATTAAGTAACGGTATACTATTCTTTAATAATAAGAAAAGGCTACAGTTTTACTTATTTACTAACGCCTTATTACTTAAAGGCTATAGAGGCTTCTACTTTAGTAGAGAGAATGGCTACTAGCCTAATTACGTAACTTCCCTACCCTAGGCCTAGGCCTTTAGCTATTACCCCTTACTAGACTAGGCGGATAACTATATTAACTTAAAAGAGATATATACTATTGCAGAAGTATTTAGAAGGTAGTTATTGGTTTAGTAGTATAGGTCTCTTTATATCTATATAGATAATATAGTTACCTACAGCGGTATCTAGAATAATATTATAAAAGGTCCTAGAAACCGATTACTCTAAGAGATACTTATATCCTTAATAATAAATAATATTACTATAATAACTATATAGGTCTCTAGCGCTAATAATAGGCTTACTAATACTCTCTCGTAATTTAACCGCGAGAAATTATTATTACTATACCCTAAGTAGCAAATGAATAACGGCTTCTTGCTAAATAAATAACGGCTTCTTACTAGATAAATAAAGGCTTCTTACTAGAAAAATAATATCTCTTCTCTAAGTAGCTACTAACTCTTATAGTTAACCTAGAGTTATTTAATTAACCTTCTCTAACCTTTTAGAGTAAGACCAGTAAGTCTTATTACTTTTTATTACTTATATAGTATAGCTTAACAGCCAATATAAGGAAGGGCTACTCCTCCGCTACTAAGAGCTGGGAGGCCTTTTTAGCCTTAAATGGTTTATTACTATATCTAGCTAAGAGGATAAACTTAGGGGAATAGATTGCTTAACGAGCGTTCGGTATAGCCGCCCCTCTAATAGGTAGGGTTAAGCTAGAAACCCTCTCTAACTATATCTCTATAATCCGATCTTATTATATAGATCTAGGTTACTTAATTGCCGCCTTTAAAGACTATACTATTAAGAGGGCCCTAGTGGGGGCTATATTACTATTCCTATCTACTAAAAAGACTAAACTACTAATTATAAAGGATATTCTAGATAAGATTATTACCTTTAAGCCCTATAAGGCTGATACAAACGTAGATACGGCATTTATAATAGTGTTTATAGGTTTCCTATATATAAGAGAGATTATATACCTAAATAGGAAAGCTAAGGACTTTAGCACTACGAGGGCCCTCTATAATAACATTAGGATCGCCCCTATCGGCTATTTAATAGTCTTCCACCTTAAACGGAGTAAGATAGATAAAACTTATAGTAGTGTTAATATCTAGATCGCCGCTATATCGGGAGATCGTCTATACCCTATAGCTGTAATAATATAGTTATTTAACCGTAACCCCTGGCCTCTATTAGATCTATTATTTAGCGTTAATAATAAAGCATTTTTGGCGCTAGTAGTGTGTAAGATTCTATTAATCTACCTAGCTGGCGGCGGTATTCTACCTAACGGTTACTCTAACTACTTCTTCTGTAGGGGTGCAGTATAGTATATATATAATTGTGGCTTTACAGAGTTATAAACGGCGTAGTTAGGTTAATAGACATTAGATATAGTTAAACTTTACTATAATACCTTAGAAACTAAACGACTTTAATTAAACTTAAATTTCTAGTAGAGTATGCCTATACTGGCTATATAACGGTACTAGAGGTATATTACCTGCTACATTCTACTATATCTGCAATATCTATAATTATTATTAGATTTTTAAGGTTCTGTATATACGTCTACCTATTTCTACTATAAAGATATTAGCTCCGCCTACTGCCCTTAGCCAAGCTAATAGCGATTTTCTATCCTAGGGATAGAAAATCCTAATTAGTCCGTTTAACAATAGAGCTGGCAGAATTCTATACCGCTACACTATTCTACCTACCCATCTTCCTATAGCAATATTCTATAATATTCGGCATATTACCGCGATATTACCGCGACATTGCCGTAATATACCGTACATTACTATCTGCCGTTCTACTATATCGCTAAGCCTAATATAGAGTAGAGACTTTATACTTTTAGACTATAGAAATCGCTCTTATTTTAACTTAATTCCTTATGGGTAGCAGGCGCTTTACTAGTGGGCACTGGGTAGAATTTAGGCCAGATCTCTAAAGTTTAGGCCTAAAAAGCCTTATAAACGCTAGGATATCGCCTAGATCCCGCCCTATAAGCCTACACCCTCTATAATTAATATACTTAAAATAGACTATAACCTATTTATACCGTGTGAGAGATAGATATTACATGTCTCTATATTGCTTAGCCAAAAACCCTATAACTTAGGTATTTAACCAGATGTTTAACACGGTTAATAACATCATCGCTTACAACTGTACTTAATAGGTCGTTCTTTTTACCTACCTACCCCCCTTATAATATACATTAGATTAGATACTTACAGTCCTGTTTAGGTTTAGTGGCAGGCTACTCTATTAGGGGCACCAGGTAGGATTTAGGCCAGATCTACAAAGTTTAGGCCTAAAAAGCCTTATAAACGCTAGGATATCGCCTAGATCCCGCCCTATGAGCCTGCACCCTCCACAATCAATATACTTAAAATGGACTATAACCTATTCGTGCCATGCGAGAGATAGATATATATAAATTTTTAAAAATTTTTTTTATAAAATTAATTTCTATATATTAAATAATTATATTAATAGTTTTTTTTTATTAAATTATTTATTAGGGGGGTATTAGTTAAGGATAAACAGTGTCTCGCTTGGGGGGGTGTCTCGCTTGGGGGTGAGGCACGTTATATTTTTATGGTAACGTGGTATAAATTAAGGTGAATCCCACAGTCGGCTCGGTCAATTCAATCCCAATAGAGCATCGATTTTGCTATTCGTGGCTTCATCATGCCTGCTGCTCGGAATAACCAGACTAGCAAAGGATCCTGGACAAGATTTCTAGGGACAGCCCTTTCCACACTAGGTACAGCTGCAATGTTGGAATATCCCTTGGTAAGTAAATATTCAATTCTACTCCAACTTTCCACACCATGACCAAACCTAGGCTTCTTCAAAAAACATCAATGTAACCAAGGATAGCCCCAAACGGCTCTTGAAGCTAAAATTCCCTTGCGAACCCCTTACGCATTCTTCATACCTACATTAGTTCCCGATCTAATCAGGACATTCATATTAGGATCCGGCAACAGATCGAGGCTCATCTTCATCGTCTTCGGCCTATCCGTCTTCCCGTCTGGGAACTTCAGATCATACTTCGTCAGCAAATGCACCGGTATAATCTTGATCTCATTTGACGCAAGGAACCGTCCCGGACACGCATGCTTGCTATTGCCGAATATGATGTGATCGTTACTCGTGCTCACGGACTGGTACTTAGTTGCCCCGCCAGACTGCTGGCTGAGATTGTAGAGGCGGTGGCCGTCAAACTTCTTGAGGTCTTCGTAGACGGCTGGGTCTCGCGCCCGCATAGTGGGTACACAGAGGGTAGCGCCTTTAGGGATGACGGTGCTATCAAAGAGGGAGAAGATTTCTTCGGCTACACGATTGACGGGCACTGCTTTGCTATTAGTCGAAGCTTTCTAACGAAATAAATTTTCTCGTCCCTATCCCGATTCCAGAAGATGGACGATCGCGCAAGGGGAAGGCAAATAATCGACTACTCACACATAGTTGCAGGATGTAATCGTGAGCTCTCCTTCATCACACTATCAATAAGCTTCAGCTTCCCCACGGCCGTCTTATCCCATTTTCTGTGCTCCTGATAAACCCTATCAATCTCCTACCGCAGCAGATCAATACACCCCGGGCGCACCATCAAATCATACAGGGTATTCACAAACGTAACCGACATCGTATGCACCCCCTCAAGCGTATAATTCAGTTGCCCATACACCGGATCACAATGCTGCCCCTTCGCATCCGCAGTTGTCTGAACCCACCGCAGCGCATCGATCGGCTTCTCCAACTCTCTCCCCGCCCTCCTCGCCTCCTCCTGCCTTGCCTTGAGTTCCGGCTCAATCAGCTGCTTCGCTATCTTGATATCGGCGCACAGCTTGCGCGCTTGTGGCAGAACCTAGTGTAGGAAAGGTCGCAAGATGGGTGGGCATAGCCGTAGGACGTAGGAGACGGTGAAGAAGTCGATGGTGTAGTCGACGGCGATTTTTAGCCACTCTTCATTGTGCGTGAGCGCGGGGACGAAGATGTGAGTGGAGAGGCGCGCGATTATCTTTAGAGCGGCACGGTCGAAGTAGGATCCTTGCCATTCTGGGTTGCAAGGGAATAGATCTTCAAGAACTGCGGCGGTTTCAATGTTGGGGATTTCAGTTGCTCGACCTAGGAAAGGATGTTATTAGCATAAGACATAGTCTCTGCTGCATCATTGTCTCTCAACAAGAGATTGAGTGAGGCCAATCCGAACAGAATTTGCAAACACATCGTTCTCCACAACAGGGATGAATCCCTCAAAGCCGGGATAAGTCGTAAAGAAGTGCTATACCAATGAGCCTAGTCCTTATTTGTGAGAAATTAAAATACTTTGTTTAAACCAAGCTTTAAATTTCATGCGGTCCTCGTTCCTAACCTCGCCCATCAATGCAGGAGGCAAGATAATTAGAGGCCCGCAATTGACTATAACTTGAAATGAGGCTTTGGTCCGACATGCAGGTCATCAGTACTATTTACCCACACCAGTGTTCGCAGTAATGAATGAATGAATAAATTGACCACTTATCGCATCGTATTCATAAGAGAGCTGATTTATCGCGATATGAATGAATAATTGCGATATTGTAGATCACCAGTCTTGGCATGGTGTTGTACTAAATTGTAGCAGTTAAAGTCTCCACAGAGGCCTCTACCCCCATTAGCATTCACCAGTAGCTCTTTCCTCTAACCTCTTACAACTCCTCCCCTTACCCATGGCTTCAAGCACCCCGATCGCTCAATATTCGCTGATCTAAGCCTCATGTGTTGCTAAGTGATTGTCCTTCGCGCTCCGGAAAATATTCGGAAGCATTTGACTCTTGCGTATATATAAGAACATACGACGTAAAACTGGTCCTATGTTTACATCTTACTACATCACAAGAGCTTCAAGTCTTTCTATATATTCATAATATTATGGATATTCATTCATAAGGACTTTCAGATTATTCAATCATTATCACTCTTTATGAATGAATATATCGTTAAGAAGCAATGAATAAAATTATCATTGCGAACACTGACCCACACTGATCGCCCGCTATCAAACTGGGAGTTCTTTCTGCAACCCTTATTCATAAGCATCCTCGCCGATGACAGCCACCTCTGCTTAGCCTTCCATGTACTCTCATCTTTCCCAATCTTAGGAAACCCATGATACAGCCTATCGTTAAATTAAACCGAAAACGTCAGCCACAACATAAGCACCGCCACCGTAAAGGCCGCCTTCAAACCAATTTCATCACCCAAGAACCTAGAAGTATTAGCTAGTGGCACAAAATCATCCATGTGGAAAAATTCGGCAACCATTTATTCAGCTGACTTTGTGGTACTCAATTTGCATTTAGCTAATTATACTTTTTTATACTCGGAAGCTCGACATTTCCGGGCCGAGCCGTTCGGAATTGAGTGATAAACGACCTCCCCTGATTCGGCCCCGCGTTCCCAAGGTTCACGCATGAGGTTGCTGCGGGGTAGATTTTACGCTGTGGACCATGATTCGGGGTGTTTGGCACGGACGGTGGATTGCTAAGTCATTCAATGACTGAATCTTAGCCAACTATATCCCTTCGCACCATAACTTTATATTGAGGTCTCCCGTAGTGGGTATATTCAGTACTAAAGCCACGCTGTTAGGCTCCAGAGCTTTACTTGTATTCCCTAATGTACGGCTAAGCCTCATGCCGTTCACGATAATGACTAACCATTTACGATAGCTTGATCAGATAGTAGAGCCAATCAACTTGAGCAGCAAGGCCAACTGTTTCAGCGGCAAGGATAAGGTTTCTGTGATAGTAGTGCTAAGCGTTTTGCTGTTGTCTTGAGTCTTTGACTAATTTCTTTCTCCGCTGCTCGGTACTGGGGGATCTGGGCAGGCTTCAGTCTACCCTGGGTCTCCGATATATCGCCTAGCCCTCGATTTAATAGCCCTATGCTTTGGCCTGCACGTAACGCGACTTAGTAGTCCAAGTAATACAGACATTTGTAATTTAGAGTGAGAAGTGGAATTATTGTACTGTATTAAAACAGAAATTCTATGAGAAATTTCGTAAGGAAAAATTCCCAAGACTTTTCTTGGTCTTGGTATCTTCTAACATTGCACTTCATTACATGCACCTATACACCCAATTCCTGCAGCCGCCCCAGCTCCCAGTACACACCCCGTCGGCTCATCAACTCGTCGTGCCGGCCTTTCTCCACAATCCTGCCGCTGTCGAACACGTAAATGCAGTCAGCGTGCTGTGTTGTGCTTAGACGGTGGGCGATTGCGATGGTCGTGCGGCCTTTTGCGGCCTTATCTAGCGCCGCTTGAACAGCGGCTTCGGAAGATGAGTCGAGGGACGAGGTTGCTTCATCGAGCAGTCTGCGTGGCACAAAAGTGGTTAGTAAATGCTGGAGTTAGGGTGGTAAGAGTGGACTAGAGAAACAGTGAACTTTTGCTCTAGATTCACGTGGTGGTAATAGTTTGGGACAATGGATAATGATCAACTTACAGTATCTTCGGGTCGCGCAGCAGAGCTCTAGCGATGGCTAGGCGTTGTCGCTGGCCTCCTGATAGTAGATTACCCTTAGCGCCTACTAGAGTATTGAAGCCGTCTGGAAGGGACACCTAAGAGATATTATGTTAGCTGGGGTACGGACGGACGTTAATAGGTAACTGCAGGGATGAGATTTAGATCATGGGGTGTGTTCTAGCACTTCATCTCCTATAAATTCTCTTAAATGGTGCTTAGTGCTGTCACAGTGCCGCAAACCCTGCTCCGGAACGGTACCACAAATCGAAGAGATCTTGCTCCAATGTGCCGACTGGGTTATAACCCGGTAACTCTAGATAGGAAGGCTGCTCCATTTTCCTATCAGGATCAAGAATTGGCGCATGCACTTACAATGAATTCATAGATGTTAGCGTCCTTGCACGCTTGAACAATCACATCCTCTTCTACATTCTCCTTATCAGCAAGGATGTTCTCCCGTATAGTTCCGGTATACAGCATCGTCTCTTGGCTAACGAGAGCCAGCTGGCTCCGATAGTCCTGGAGGTTGTAGCTTGGGATATCCAGGCCATCAATGAGTACACTACCAGAAGTAGGATCATAAAACCGCTCAAGCAATGCCATAACCGTAGATTTACCGCTCCCGCTAGCTCCTACCAGGGCAATGAACTGGCCAGGCTGCGCCTCAAAGCTGACTCCTTTCAAGACGGGTTGTTCGGGGCGTTGCGGGTACGAGAAGCGGACGTCTTTAAGCTCAATTTGGCCCTTTAGTTGTCCGATACGCTCGCCTTTGGTAGACCACGAATCGATTTTAGGGACTCTAGTTAGGAGCGCTTTCAAGACTTGCGCCGAGTGCTTGGCATTCCCCATATCTGGAGCGTATGCAAATACGGCACCTGCAGCTTGGGAACCATGAAGGATAGCTACATAGCAGATAAAGAACTGCACAAGAGTGTATTCCTTGCTAAGAATCAGGGTTCCTCCATACCAGAAAGTGAGGGCTAGAGCAAAGAGCATGAGACTCTGAGAGAGGGCATACAAGATGCATGAGAGGGTGGAGAAGCGTAAGTTTTCGACTGCTTGGGCTTCGAGTTTCTGGTGGTATTTCTCTGAGAGGTCACGTTCCAGCGTTAAAGATGCCACTGTTCTGATTGATGAGGCAGCCTCGCATGCGAACCCTCCGGCATCGGTCTTCTTTTTTGCTCGGCCTTCTAGCTGGACAACAACCTGCGAAAATTAGCAAAGCGAATTATTTTAACAACCTTTCAAGATCGTTAAGCAATAAATGGCCACGTATCGCTAATAATATCATCTTGAATCCATCCAAAACTTACCCAGATTCGCAGAAATCCACAGGCCAGGAGAAATGGCATTGTCGATGCACAGACAAGGGCTAATTTCCAGCCAAAGGATATCGATATTGCAAGAGCCCCAATTATAGTGGCGCAGGAGTTCAGTATACTAGCAAGAGTCGTGCCACTTATTCCAGCAAGGTGGCTTGCCTCGGTAGAAAGAAATGCGGCCAGAGATCCGGAGGTAACCTCGTCTCTATCGAAGAACGACATATCTTGTCGGAGGATGGCATGAAATGTTCGGGCACGGGCTCGACGAATGAGTCTTGCTGATGCAAAACCAAATGCTGTACCCTGGCCCAAATAAAAGAACATTGCCGCGAAACCTAACATTAGGAACATTGCGGACCAGAAATTGACCGGGTGGCCGCCAGTGCTGTCAAAAGTTTTAGAACTAAAGAAGAGACACCTGCTAGAAAACTTTACAGGTTATTGGAGACACGTACCTTACAGAAGGAAATAAAATCGCGTTAATGGCATTACCGAAAAAGATTGACTGAACGGGATACGAAAACCCTGCCAAGGTGGCAAAGACGAATCCGATGATCATGAAATGCTGCTCTTCCTTGTTCAATGCCCATATGAACTTAATCAGTTGCCATGTGGTGTAGAGCTCCTCCTTGTCCGCGTCCGAAGGCTTGTCCGTGTTCTTGGGGTTGGTCGCGGATCGGACGAGGTCTAATGTATGCACCTTTTCGTCTCCGATGATTTCCAAGCTACTAGCTGGGGAATTGTCATGGTTCGCGCCAGTTTTCGACCTCAGCTCTTGGGCCTGTACAAGTGTAGAGTACATGTTCTTCTGACTGAGCAACTGGTGATGAGTACCTTGTTCTATAATCTTTCCGCTAGCCATGACAACAATATTATCTGCACCCTTAATGGTCGAGAGTCGATGGGCAATCACAAGAGTCGTGCGACCCTTCGAGGCCCTGTCGAGGGCATCTTGGACTGCGCTTTCAGATTTCGTGTCCAGACTGGCAGTTGCTTCGTCTAGAAGGAGAATCTTTGGATTGCTGACCACAGCTCTGGCAATGGCAATGCGCTGTTTCTGGCCTCCGGAGAGAAGAGACCCGCGCTCCCCAACGCGACTTTGGAACCCTTCAGGTAGACCGTTTATGAAATCGTATGCATTCGCAGTCTTGGCAGCATCTTCGATGAGCTTAGTCTTTACGTCTTTGCTAGCCTATTAAAGTCAGCGGAATGTCAACACATAAGGCATCTTCCCGTATCTTGAATCATCGGACCATGGTCCCTTCACTTACATTTTCATGTTCTGTCCCAATAAGTCCATGCTCAATGCTTTCATATATGGTGGCGCTAAATAGTACTGGCTCCTGGCTAACGAGAGACATGTTCCCTCTTAGCCATCTTAGATTCAGATTGCGAATATCTTGTCCATCGAGAAGAATATCTCCGGAAAGAGGAGAGTAGAATCTTTCAACCAGGCCAAATAGAGTTGACTTCCCTGACCCTGAAGGGCCAACAATAGCAGTCATCTTTCCCGCCGGAATAACCAGGCTGAAACTGTCCAGGATTAGTGTATCGGTCCTCGATGGGTAAACGTGCTTGATGTTCTTGAATTCGATAGTTCCGGTAACACTGTCTGGCTTACTACCCTTATCGGACTCTGGGTCTATTGGAGGAGTTCTTTCGATGGTACTAAATATCTTGGTTGCTGCCGCTGCCGCCAAGCCGAAGGATCCAAGGTGAGGAAGGTTATAACCAATTGACGCGCCAGCAATCATAGTCGCCATGATGACGGTCAGAATTTGCGATATGGTAAGATCGCCATCATGGTAAAATCGCGAGCCCTGCCAAAATGCCAATCCAAATTGCAGATTGACGATGCACATCATCACGGCAAGCATAAGACCCAGATAGAATCTCCCTTTAAAGTCGTATCTTGCAGCTTCGTTGAGATACACATTGTATTTCTTTCCCAATCTTTCCTGAGAACCGAATGCATTGACGTTCCTAGCCGATGAGATAACCTCTTCTGATAGGGTTCCTGCCGTCGCGAAGGCGTTAACGGAGCGAGTTTGATTGTTTTTCATGGCTTTGCCGACGGTACACATAGTGAGCAGGAGTGCTAAGGTTGCCGATAGCATGACGAGGGTAAGTTTCCAGGATCTCACAAACCCTACCACTAAAGCCTAGATCATCAAAATTTGATGAGCAAACGGCAAAATTGCAGAACTAAGGTGCAATGATCTTACCGACACAAACATTGCAAAACCCGAAATCACGAGTGCAACTTTCTGAGATACCCCATCTTGTACAAGGTTCATATCTGCAGTGATACGAGTCGTAATTTCTCCAGAGCCAAGAAAGTCGAAAAAAGCAACGTTCTGGCGGAATACGGCTCGTAGATACAGTTCTCGAATTTTCTGCGTCAAACGTTCGCCAGTATAGCTAAATCCCACCATACTAATGTAAACTGTTACGAATGATATAATCCCTGTTTCACATTTTCAGTCAGCATGATGTTCTGCCAGAGCCGCGCCGTGTCAGAAGAATTCACACAACCCGGTAGTTTTGTAGGATACAGATACATGGCTTAAATTTGGGGCTTCTTGGGAAACTTTCTGCATAGCGAGGATAAACGAAACGTACCGAGATAGATGAAATAGAGTGTAAACTTGTGGGTCTGATGTTTGAAAGCCGCTTCCGCTGTCGACGACGAGTAGAAGTTGGTGAAGCTCCCAGCGAAGCTGCCAAACACAAGCTTATATAGAATCAGTACTTTGGGGAAGACGAGATTGGTGTTGGTACAAGATTGCTTACCGTCATTAGAGGAAGGACAGCCCCTGCGACAATGGCCGCCATCAACGATACCAGCATAATGGCAATCTCTTTCTTGTTTGCATAGCGGTAGAGTGACAAGTATCCGACTTTCACTTCGGGGATGTGTAACTGATCTTCGATGATAGCTTTCTCATCCTCATTTAGGAGCTGTGCTGAGTCCCTAGTCTTTTCCGACTCCTCCTTTTCGTTTGCCATTGTCCTGGGCTGAGGCCGAGAAGCCATGGTAGCCCGGTTCCAGGTCGGTCACTTAGCCTCTAAGGCTGCAACAAATACTTGGGAATAAGCACATATACCGGGGGATCGGGGTTTGTGTGCCAAAGGAGCGTAGAACAGGAAAACAGTCAAATAGGATCAAGTTCTAGCATCAAAAAGATAAGAATACGCGAAGAGAAAAAAATGCCGATATGACGACAACGACTCGACGAAGTCGCGGCGGGAGGGCTTTATCCTTATGCAAGAAATGAAAAGGAAAAAGAGTCTAAGATTAGAAGCGGTCTATGATCAGCGCCGCGTATTTTCGTCTACCGAAAGAGCTGAACGACGTTTTACGATGTCGGTTGCTGCCTGCTTTGAAAACTCACCTGCATTATTTGTCCGATGAACCGTAAGCGGCGTAGCCTTTCATATCCGGGATGAGGCCTATCCGAGCACTGCACAACATACACCACCCTGGCACATCCGGTTGAAAGTGCGTGTTGATCACGCTAATCATCAAAATGCGGAGATTTATACGTAAAAAAGGTAAAAATACGTTAAAGTGGCCGTGCGTATTACTTCAAAAGGTATAAACTCTGCCGTTTGATCACCAAGATCAACATGCGCTTTCAACCGGATGCGCCAGGGCGGTGTACATCGAGTAGTTAATGTCAGGCTGACCAGAAATGGCAGGCATTGCGGCCAGGCCCTCGCTAGTGCAGTCTCGCTTGCACCCGTCTTGAGCTTCGTATCTCGTACAGCGGATTGGGTATAGGGTCGTTACGCCACATCGATGATCCCGCCGTCTATCATCTCGCGGGGTGCAGCTGAGCGTGGTCACGGAAAAGTTGAACGTGGTCACCGATGGGGGTCGGCGAAAGTTGAGCGTGGTCACCGATGGAACCGCCGGCAAAAGGTCGGCGTGGTCACACTTTTGCCCATACAGAATACGCACCGGTAGCCACATTTAAATTAAGCGACAATATGCACCGAATATGCTGTAAATATGCTCGGCATATGCACGTGTACAGCTGCAAGATCCTATAGTAAATAAACACCGGCACGAAGTGAGCTAAACGGCTTGTTTGTGAGTATATGCGCTGTATATGCTAAGCTTATATATACACCTAGTACAGCCTATCTTTCTATAGAATAGTGTTTGTATATGCGTTGCATATATAAAGCATATGCTAAGCATATACAAACATCTAGTATACCTCACCTTATATAGAACTGGTAGAGTGTATATATTAAGTATATGCTATGCATATGCAATACGTATACACAGCCTATACTAATATCGTAAGAGTATATATTAGATTCGCGAGCACCGTCTATCTTTTTGGCTATTTAGCAACGTGGAGCGGGATATGCTACGTATATGCCCCGCATATGCCCCATACATGCAACTCAAAACGTAAAAAAAATTCTTTATTTATTAAATACTTTAAATTCTAAAAAAAAAATTAGTATATGCCCTGCATATGCATAAAGCTCGGCGTGGTCAGAAACTGAGCATGGTTAGAAAGTTGAACTTTAAGTTCTGACCATGTTGAACTTTCTGACTACGCCGGGTTTTTCCGTGACCACGCCGAGCTGCGAGCCCATCATCTCGTCCTCTTTTCTTCTCGTCCTTCAACTATCCTCCATCCCGCTTTGGCTGTACGAGAGGTTCCGCCGGACAGACTACGGCGGTGTGATGGCCAGTATCGAGACGCCCAAACCTGGCGTACAGTTCTTTCATGTTGCGACAACCCGGCTCGATGGCTCCAGGCCTGATTTGGAAGACGTGAATGGTGCGAGTTGCCGTCAAAGACGCCGTCATGCGAAATCAAAAAGAGGATGTACTGGGTGCAAGAGGCGAAGAATAAAGGTTTGTGGCTGAGTAGATAACTCTCACTCGTCAATGATATTAACTCAGGCACAGTGTGACGAATCACTTCCAGCATGCCGAAATTGCGTCAAAAAAGGAGTCCAGTGCAGCTTTTTAGATAACCCAGCTTCTGAGTCACGTAATTCGAGCCGCCTAGAGCTGCAACGGCCGCTCTCGCAAGCAGACTTTTGTGACAGCTTATCCCCTGATGTCAATATGTTCCAAATGAAACTTTTCCACCATTTTGGAACAACCACAGCAAACACACTGGTATTTGGCGTAAGCATCTGGCGTGACAAAATCATGGCTTTATCATTTCAGGCATGCTTCCCATCTTTCCTGCTCAACTAACTACCTCTAACATTTATATAGCACGATTTCCTTATGCATGCTATTCTACTCGTTTCCGCAACCCATCTATCTTACCTGAACCCTGTAAATATAATTAATTACAGAGCGTCTGTTCAGCATCTTTCAAAAACACTTCATCTCTTCCGTCATGCTCTTTCACAACCTGTTACCTCCCACAACGCCGACGCGCTCATGGCAACCGCAGTGCTTCTTTACCATCACGCTTGGGCAAACATCGAACTTATTCAATCTTCCTCTTCCGGAGAGAGTGATTCTGATGTGCCATTGGATCTTTCCATGGACCCAATCTTTACACTCTCCTCAGGTCTCCGGGGTGTGTTTCTGAGCGCGTGGAAGTATCTTTCTAATCCTAGTTCCAGTGTTTTTGCTGCCTCCACGCTCTACCGTCCGCGTTACTCAATCACCAGAGCGGCAAATAAAAGCAGTAAAATGCCCGAGGTATTCGTTACGTTACTTGAGCGATACTTCAATCGAATACAGGACCCACTAGGTACATCTGTCTCACCGACTGAGGGCTTTTCGAAGCGTTCATTAATAGAGACGATTATACATACCCCAGATTTAGTGACAGAAAAGTCTTGGCTTAGTATTCTTAATCAATATCAGCTTATAAACGAGGCTACCGATGATGACAAGGCTGTTTTTAAAGCATATATGGACGCGGCATCTCGTCTCGCTCCTCTTCTTTCTCTGTGTAGACCACAACAACAACCATGTTGGTCCACAGAGCCCACCGAAGGAACAGTTATGGAGTTTGGGAAAGCCTACTTATCCACTCAAGGAGCTTCGATTCATGCTACGACCCACGACTTACTCCTTCCAGATATTGCTCGATACATCTTTTCATTTCCGGTCCGAGCACTCCCAACTTTTACTTCGTTAGCACGTAAGAATGATTCTCGAGCATATATGGTGTTGCTGTACTTCTACCGCGGCGTAAGGTCCCTGCTCCCAAAGCAAGCTTACTGGTGGAGTCGGCCTCGAGCGGATTATATGGAGAAAGCCATCCATAATACTTTGGAGGCTCGCGGGTACGGTGCTCTTATTCAATCTGAAGAATACGCTTTGGAAGCCTCCGCCGATGATCTCCAGGAAAGACTAGTAGACCAGGACAGCGGGTTGGAGCGCTGTGTTTGTGGCAATAGTTACAGCTAGAACAAAAGAACAGAATGGATTTAGAAGAACACCAGAGGGACATAGAGAAAAAGGCTGTATACTAACCGTACGGCGTTTGTGCACCACCAGGAGTTACTCTAGAGGTTCGTGGCAGATGCCGCTCAGCAACGTGACTGAATATACATGGTGAGTTGGCCGAGGTGGCTCCAAGACACTTTTTTGGCATTAGTCATGCTCTGATCTAGAATTCTAACATAGATCTTATTGTACAATATTTTCAAGTCTAAGAGTATTTTATGGAGAGTTAAGTCGTCAGATGACTCAGTAAACAACTTAAATTTACGTATAACTATACTCCCAAAGTTTATAGATACTATTGCATCATTTCCTTAACGTTCTTCAAATTCAAGGCTCCGACCGTCCGCCCTTCATGGCCAGTCATCGTCTGCGCCACAAAGCGCGTTCAAAATCTACTTCTTCACGTCTCAAATAACGCGTTGATTGTCTGGTCATTGACATACTCAATCTGGAGCGTTGCGGGTTTCCAAGGATCGACCTTTTGTGCTTGAGCGGTTACAGTGACCCAGCGTGGTTTTCAATAAGCGAAATTCCAGCCAATAAAATATTGGCATTTGCCAATATTTGCAGTGTCAATATTTAAATATTGGCAATAATTTAGATAAAATTATTATAATAGAAATATACTTATTTTAGAATAAAGATTACATAAATTATTGGTATAGATTGGCAGTTTTGTAATATATTCTGGCGTGTAGAAGTATTTATATACTACAAAATGTCTTAGCACGCGCTCCCCTACCAAAATTAAATATTAACTACCCCTAATTATACCACAACTATACGTAATTAAAGCTCTATATCTCTAATATAGCCTCTTTACTCTGCTATCTACGTTATCTATAAGTAGCTAGTTATATAATAGCTTTATAGTGGCACAGTAAAAGGGTAGTTAGATTTTTTGCGACCGTAAAGCTCTGCAAAAGCTCTACACGAAGCTCTACTTAAAGCTCTACTTAGAGCTCTACTCGAAGCTCTACTTAAAGCCCTATATAGAGCTCTAAAGCTCTACTAACACGCAGCACTAATATACTAGGAAGGCTCTACAATCGGCCGTACGAACGCCCATACGATTAGTCGCCATACGATCGTCTCTACGAACGGCTCTATAAATGTCGCACGATTGCCCGTACGAACGCCTATATAATTAATCGATTAATTAATTAATTACCTATACGAACGCCCGTACGAACGCCTATACGATTAATTAATTAAACGTCTATATAATTGCCCATATAATCGTCTATACGAACGTCTCTACAAATGTCTACATAAACGCCTGCACGAATGCCTATATAAAGCTCTGCTTAAAGCTCTATATAAAGCCCTTTACAAGGCCTTTAAAAACAAGCCTAAATACAAGGTCTATATAGAGAAGCTCTATCAAAGCTCTACTTAAAGCTCTAACCAAGCTCTTCTCAAAGCTCTGCTCGAAACTCTACTCGAAGCTCTATTAAAACTCTGCTCGAAGCTCTATCGAAGCTCTGCTCAAAGCTTTACACGAGGCTCTACTTAAAGCCCTATCGAAGCTCTGCTCAAAGCTCTACACGAGGCTCTACTCAAAGCCCTAT
>Ga0307515_10009513_pt1 | contig 18785 bp, 11 predicted proteins | sample 17_EM_MG_FD_194513 | JGI IMG/M metagenome (GOLD analysis project Ga0307515, IMG submission 194513) | Populus trichocarpa ectomycorrhiza microbial communities from riparian zone in the Pacific Northwest, United States - 17_EM | ecosystem: Host-associated > Plants > Roots > Unclassified | place...
CGGCCCTTTTCGTGTGGCCGGGACCTCGGCGGCGGCCCTCGTCGAAACCGAGGAACCCATGCAGCCCTTCGCCTACCTGCACCGCGACGGCGCCGACCGGATCGAGGTACTCACCGGCGACATCGTCACCGTCGACACGCTCGCCGACATCCCCTTGGAGCCGGGCCGGCCGGGGCCGCAGACGCTCGCCCTGGTGCCGTACCGGCAGATCACCGAGCGCGGCTTCGACTGCGTCGACGACGGCGCGCCCCTGCAGTGCCTGCGGATCGCCGAATACCGGCACGAACCACTCTCCTTCGTCCAGGACGCGCCGCTGCACGCCCGCGACGGCGCGTTCGACATCCCCGACGACGAGTACGCCCGGATCGTCGCGGACGTGCTGCGCGACGAGATCGGCCGCGGCGAGGGGGCCAACTTCGTCATCCACCGCGTCTTCACCGCCACCCTCGACGGCGACCCGATCGCCGCCGCGAAGGCCGCCTTCGCCCGGCTGCTGGCGAACGAGCAGGGCGCCTACTGGACGTTCCTCGTGCACACCGGCGACCGCACCCTGGTCGGCGCCACCCCGGAACGGCACGTGTCGGTCGTCGACGGGCTGACCATGATGAACCCGATCTCCGGCACGTTCCGGCACGGCGACGGCGACCTGCTCGACTTCCTCGCCGACCCGAAAGAGACCGACGAGCTCTACATGGTGCTCGACGAGGAACTGAAGATGATGGCCGCGGTGGCCGAGCACGGCGGGCAGGTGGTCGGGCCGTACCTCAAGCAGATGTCGCAGCTCACCCACACCGAATACCTGCTGGCCGGCAAGGGCTCGCTGGACGTGCGCGAGGTGCTGCGGGAGACCATGTTCGCGCCGACCGTCACCGGCAGCCCGATCGAGAACGCCTGCCGGGTGATCGCCCGGCACGAGCGCCGCGGCCGGGGCTACTACGCCGGCGTGCTGGCCCTGCTCGGCCACGACGAGGCGGGCCGGCAGACCCTGGACGCGCCGATCCTGATCCGCACGGCGTCGATCGAGGCGGACGGCACGCTGCGGGTGCCGGTCGGTGCCACGCTGGTGCGGCACTCGACGCCGGCCGGCGAGGTGGCCGAGACGCACACCAAGGCCGCGGGGGTGCTGGCCGCGCTCGGCCTGCGATCAAGGACGGATTCCCCGCGTACGCCGCCCGCCACCGACACCCCGCAGGTGCGGGCCGCACTGGCCGCCCGCAACGACGACCTGGCCCGGTTCTGGCTCGACGAGCGCGTCCCGCTGGTGGTCGACGCCCTCGCCGGCCGGACCGCGGTGATCGTCGACGCCGAGGACACGTTCACCGCGATGCTGGCCCACCAACTGCGCGCCCTGGGCCTGATCGTCACCGTCGTGCCCTGGAACGCGCCGGTGCCCGATGCCGACCTCGTGGTGGTCGGCCCCGGCCCCGGCGACCCGGCGGCGCCGGCCGACCCCAAGATGGCGGCCCTGCGCGTCCAAGTGACCGCGTTGCTCGCGGCTGGCCGGCCGATGCTGGCCGTCTGCCTGGGCCACCAGGTGCTTTCGGCGGCGCTGGGCCTGAAGCTGATCCGCCGGGACCAGCCGTACCAGGGGGTGGCCCGCGACATCGAGCTGTTCGGCGCCGCCCGCCGGGTCGGCTTCTACTCGAGCTTCACGGCGATCTCGGACACCGACCGGCTGAGCAGCCCATACGGCCCGGTGGAGATCGCCCGGGACGCGGCGGACGGGACGGTGCACGCGCTGCGCGGGCCCGGCTTCGCCGGGGTCCAGTTCCACGCCGAGTCGGTGCTCAGCCGGGACGGCGTGACCGTGCTGGCGGAGCTCCTGCCGCCGCTGTTCACGCCGGTTGCCGCCGCGACGATTACTCCGGCCACGGCCGGGTAGCGAAGAGAAGGTGCCGGTGGTTCGGCCGGATCGAGAGCCTCCGACCGAGCCACCGGCCACCCGCAGTCGAGCGGGGCATTGATCGAGGACAGAGCACCGTTCGGGTGATGCGGGAATCGGGCGGCGGCGCGGGTGGTCTCTCGGGCTGATTCCGGGTCGCCCGATTGAGCAGGCATTTCGGCTAGTCGCGGCGACTTGGCTCCGAAAAGTCGGGGCGGCACGGCCGCCTCGGCGACTTACTATACTTTGGCCGATCCACTATCCTATTAGGTCTGGTCGTGCTGCATGAGCCCGCCGGTTCCGCCGACTCGGCCGGAGAATGCCGACTCCGCCGCCGCGGAGCGCGCTCTGGCGACAAGGCGAAAAGAGGCACCGATGACAATATCGAGTGGCACGACCTCATATGCACCCGGTTGCGCGCTCGATATGCTGGCGGGGCAAGGCCCTGCCGGGCATGGTCATCGGGCTAGGGGTTGGTAGTGCCGAATTTCTTCCTGAGTTCGGCGGCCGGCGACGACGACCAGTACGTCCGGCAGTTTTTCGATGATCTGCGCGGCCGGGTTTCGGCGTCCAGCTCGGACCACGGCGCGGGATTCTCCTTTCTCGGCACTGTCGGCAATCGCGACAATGCCCTCCCCGCGGACATGTTGCTACGCCTGGCCTCGTGCGATGTGTTCGTCGCGCTCACCTCACCCCGCTATTTCCGCACCGAGGCCTGCGGCCGGCAATGGCAGATCTTCGCGGACCGGTTCCCCGCCGGCGCCCGCCGATCGGCGATGATCGCGGTCGCCTGGGCCGCCGGCGCGGTGGCTCCCGGCTTCGCCGGCGAGGTGATGACGCCGCCGAGCGAGGAGGCCGGCCGCGGTCTGCGGCAATTGATCAGGCTGCACAGCCTGCGCCCCGCGTACGAGGATTTCGTCGACCGGCTGACCGCCCGCATCGTCGCCGTCGGGGAGACGTCGCCAGCGCCCACGGCCGAGCAGGTCAGCGACTTCACCGCGGTGCCGAGCGCCTTCGGCCCGTCGACTTCGGACCCACGGGTCCATCTAGTTGTGGCGGCCGCGAGCCGCGAGGAGATGGAGAACGTCCGCACGAGCCTCGCCTATTACGGCGCCGAGGCGGTCGACTGGGCGCCGTATCTGCCCACCGTGCCGGAGTCGCTGGCCGGCCGGGCCCGGCTGCTCGCGGCGGATCAATCCCTGAGCCCCGAGGTGACCGCGCTCGACGACGTCGTCGCACGGCTCGAGCAGGCCCGCGCCGCCAACGAGATCGTGGTGATCCTGTGCGACTGGTGGCTCACCCAGCTCGACGTGTACAAACAGCTCCTCGCCGAGATCGACAGCCGGGGGCTCGACACCGTCGCGATCCTCGTTCCGGCCAGCAAAGTCGACGCGGAGACGATGGCGAATCTGCCGGAGCTCCGGTTCGGATTCCGGGCCACCTTCCGGCGCTCGACGGGCCGGGCCCACTCGCTGGTGCGTACGGACATCGCCAGCCCGGATTCGTTCGACGCCGACCTCGTCGACATCCTCGAGGAAGCGCGCAACAGGCTCTTCCGGGTCGGCCCGCAGCGCCATTCCCCGGTCGGCGAGCCGATGGCCGATCGGCCCATCTTGCAGGGGCCCTGATGGCGTCGAGAAAGTACACTGGGTGACCGGCTCCTCGCGATCGTTCGTCCTCAGGAGATCGAACGTGGATCAATACGACACCGTTCGGCAGCCGCCCCTCTTCTTCATCAGCTACGCCCATGATTCCGGTGAGGACGACAAGCACGTCCAGCGGTTCTATCAGGATCTTGACCACGACGTGTCGATGTTCGCCGCCCGGCGCAACACGAGTGCCGGTTTCTGCGACGTCGCATTCGAGCTCGGCGAGCGCTGGTCCCCGTCGCTGATCAATAATCTCAGCACGGCCCAGGTGTTCATCCCGATCCTCAGCCCGGTCTATTTCGCGAGCCAGGGCTGCGGGCGGGAATGGGCGGTCTTCGCGTCCCGGCTCGCCCGCAGCCGCGCTCCCGACACCACCTCCTCGCTCATTCCGCTGCTCTGGGTGCCGATGGAGCTGCCGCCGATCGCGCAGCCATATCAATATCGCGAGACCGCCTTCGGCACCGTGTACGAGGAAGTCAAGCTCCGCAGCCTGATCCGCGAGGGCCGGCACGTCGATCACTACCAGTCCTTCGTCCAGCGGCTCGCCCAGCGCATCGTCGACCGCTGCCGGTCCACGAAGGTGGCCGAGGCCGAGGACCGTCCCGGCTTCGACGACGTCGAGTCGGCCTTCGCCCCGGTCCCGCACCACATCGGAGCCGAGGCGCGTGGCGGCAGCGCCGGTCCGCCCGCGGCGGCCCGCGCCCTGGACAGCCGGCCCATCCTCAACCCCTTCCTGCCGAGCGAGGAATCCTGATGAGTGTCAGCACCGGCACAAATCCCGCAGGCCGGGTCGTCACGTTCTACAGCTACAAGGGCGGCACGGGCCGGACGATGGCGCTCGCCAATGTGGCCTGGCTGCTGGCGAGCAACGGCTACAAGGTGCTGACCATCGACTGGGATCTGGAGTCGCCGGGCCTGCACCGCTACTTCAACCCGTTCCTGACCGACAAGAAGCTGCGCAACTCCGAGGGCATCATCGACCTGATCCGGCGGTACGCCGACGCGATGGTGGGCGCGGAGCCGGCCGGTGCCCCGGATCTGAAGACCATGGCCCAGATCCACGAGTACGCGGCGTCGCTGGACTGGCCGTTCCCCCGCGGCGGACTGCTCGACTTCGTGCCGGCCGGGCGGCAGGATCTCGGCTACGCGGCCGCGGTCAGCACCTTCGACTGGGACGCTTTCTGGTACCGGCAGAACGGCAACGACCTGCTCGAAGCCCTGCGCCAGGACATGATCCGCAACTACGACTTCGTGCTGATCGACAGCCGCACGGGCTCCAGCGACACCGGGGGGATCTGCACGGTCCAGTTCCCGGAGATCGTGGTCAACTGCTTCACGCTCAACACGCAGAGCATCGACGGCGCCGTGGCGATCACCGGATCGATCCGGGCCCAGGCACCGGAGATCACCGTCTACCCCGTGCCGACCCGGATCGAGTACGGCGAGAAGGCGAAACTCGAACGGGGCCGGGTCTATTCACGGCGCAACTTCGAGCCGTATCTGCCGCTGCTGAGCGACCGGTCCAGCGACGCCTACTGGAACAGCGTCGAGGTGCCGTACATCCCGTATTACGCGTACGAGGAAACGCTTGCGGTCTTCGGTGACGTGCCGCAGCAGAACGGGCCGCTGCTGGCCCCGTACGTGCGGCTGACGACCTTGATCGCGGGGCACGACTGCCCGGCCGCCACGATCCCCGAGGCGGACCGCCTCCGGGTGCTGCGCGAGTTCGAGCAGTCCGTGCCGCGGGACCGCCGCAAGATCGTGGTGACCTACGCCCCGCTCGACCGGATCTGGGCCGAATGGCTGCGCGAGCGGCTGAGCAGTCCCCAGCACGAGGTCGTCCTGCACAGCATCCGCGACGCGCTGCCCGACCTGGACGCCGTCGACGATCTGGTGGTCGTCTTCTCCCGGGACCTGGTGGCCCGCGAGGAAGGCCTGCGGCTGCTGCGCACCGCCCGGGACCGTACGGCCGCCGGAACGCACCGCCGCACGGCGGTCCTGCGCGTCGACGCGACCCCGATGGAGCGGCGGGTGCCGTCCCAGGTCCTGGTCGACGTCATGGGCGCCGCCGAGGAACGGGTGCTGGAGCTGGTGCACACCACCCTGACGCTGGAGCCGGTGGTCAAGTCCGCGGCCGGGCCGGTCGCCCCGGCCGTACGCTATCCGTCGGATCTTCCGCCGCACTTCCAGGTCTCGCTGGCCCGCAATCCGCGGTTCTCCGGCCGGGCCGGGGTGCTGGAGGACATCCGCGGCCGGCTGCTCAGCAGCGGACCGCACGGCGGCCGGCTGGCCCTGACCGGTCTGCCCGGGGTGGGCAAGACGCAGACCGCATTGGAGTACGTCTACCGCTTCGCCGCCAGCTACGACGGCGTCTGGTGGATCTCGGCGACCCAGCCGGGTCAGGTCCGGATCGCGCTGGCCGACATCGCGACCAAGCTCGAGCTGTCCACCGGCAACGTCGAGGAGCAGGTCGCCGCCGCGCTGGAGATGTTCCGCAAGGCCGTCCCCGTACGCCGCTGGCTGGTGGTCCTGGACAACGTCGACATGCCGGCCGACATCGCCGGCCTGATCCCGGCCGGCCCGGGCCACATCATGGTGACCTCCCGCAACCCGCAGTGGGGCGACGACCTCGACGCCGTCGACGTGGGGGTCTTCCAGCGCGGCGAGAGCATCGAGTTGCTCGCCCGCCGGGTGCCGAACGTCGCGGTGGCCGACGCCGACCGGCTCGCCGGCCGGCTCGGCGACCTGCCGCTGGCCCTCGAGCAGGCGGCCGGCTGGCTGGGCAGCACGGCGATGGCGGTGCCGGACTATCTCGACCTGCTGGACCTGAGCGCGGTCGCGGCGATGGACGAGAACGCCCCGCCCGATTACAGCGAGACCATCGCCTCGACGGTCGCGGTCGCCTACGACGAGTTGTCCCGGCGCAGCCCGGCCGCCGCGCGGTTGATCGAACTTTTGGCATTTATGGCACCCGAGGTCATTCCGTACCGGATGATCTCCAATAAACAGCTCAGCGCCCTGCTGGCGCCGGTCGACGCGCGAATGCGCGACCCCGGACGGCACGGATCCCTGATCCGGGATCTCGGCCGCTTCGGCCTGGCCCGGGTGGACGCCGGCACCACCCAGGAGATTGCAGATAGGGATCCCAACAAGCGTGGCGTCGTGGTGCACCGCCTGACGCAAGATATCGTCCGGTCCCGGCTGACCCCGGCCGAGCAGGCGGAACGCAGGCAGGAGATTCAGAGCGTGCTGGCAGAAGCGGAACGCGGCAACCCCGACAGCCCTGGTAACCGGGCCGCCTACGAAGCCCTCCGCCCGCACCTCAGCTCCAGCGGTGCGCTCGCCTCGGACCGTCCCGAGGGCCGGCAGTTGATCATCGATATGGCCCGCTACCTCTGGATCCGCGGCGACTATGCCGCCTGCCAGCAACTTGCCGAGGCTGCTCTCAAGGAGTGGCTGCCGCGCTCCGGGCCCGACGACACCTGGGTCCTGCGGCTGCGCCATACCCTGGCCTTGGCGCGGCGCGACCAAGGCTTCGAGGCCGAGGCGTATGCGATGAACGAGGACAGTCTCGCGCGGCTCCGCCGCACCCTCGGCGACGACGATCCCTACACGCTGAACACAGCGAGCAGTTTCGGGGCGGACTTGCGGGCACGCGGCGAGTACGAGGCGGCCCTCCATCTCGACGAGCAGACTGTTGCCGGTTACCGCAACGCGTACGGCGACGATCATTTCGAGACCATCAGTGCGATCAACAACCTGGCCGTATCCTTGCGTTTCGTCGGGGACTTCAAGGAAGCGGCCCGCCATGACCGCGACGCCTTGCAAGCCCGGCGTTCCCTTCTCGGCAACAATGCGCTGGCGACGCACGCGTCCGGCGAGAACCTCGGCACGGACCTTCTCGAGCTCGGCACCCTGATCCCGGCCCGCGACCGGCTCGCGGAGGCCTACGAGGCCTTGCGCCGCAATTGGGGCGAGCACCTGCGGACGCTGCGCACCGCCGCCACCTACTCTGTCGCCCTCCGTCGGGTCAACCAGTTGGACCGCGCGGCCGAGGTCATCGACGACGCCGTCCGCCTAGCCGAGACGACCCTGGGCCGCGAGCACCGAGTCACCCTCTCCTGCCGGCTCGAGCAGGCCGACGTGCGCTGGGCGGAGGGAAAGATCAAGGAGGCTCGCGCGGCGGGCGAGGACGTCTACGCCGACTTCCAGCGGCTGCGCGGAGACCGCCACCCGGAAACGGTCGCCGCCGGCAACGACCTCGCGATCTTCCGCCGCTTGACCGGCGACACCGAGGGCGCTCTGCAGCTCGCCGAACAGACGTTCGAACGCCTGGAGGCCCGTTTCAACCCGGCGCACCCCTACACCCTGGCCGGCATGATCACCCTGGCGAACGCGCAGTATGAGACCGGCTCTCACCACCTCGCCGCGGAGACCGACGCGGGAGTGCTGAAACGGGTCCGCAAGGCGCTGACGGACGACCATCCGACCCGCCTCGCGGCGATGTCGAACTGGGCGGTCAGCCACCGCGACAGCGAGCCCGGCGCGGCGGCCCGGGAGCGCGACGCGGCGCTGCAGGGCATGTCGGCCAAGCTCGGTCCGACCCACCCGAGCACGGTCGCGGCCCGCGAATGGCGACGCATCGACCAGGACATCGCACCGTTCCCGACCTAGCACCGAGGCGGACCGGCGTGACGATTCTCGTTCCGCCGGTGGCGGATGAAGATTAGGAATTGGTTTCGCACGACAAGGGGAAACACCCCCATTGTTATCAGTACGGCATCGCGCCGGATCGCGCGGGCCGGAACTGCCAATCAGCGAATTTCGTGATGGCGAGACCCAACCCCGGAACCTCGACCATACCGTCGGCGAATTACCCACGGAGTTCCCCCAGAGAAAGCAAATCTCGAAATGCTAGTAATTGTGGTTACCATCCTAAGTTGCCTGGGAGCGGCCGCCGCGGTGGGGCAAGTGATCATCCTGATCGACCAGGATGGGAGCAAGCAGCGAAAGGAAAAGAAGCAAGAGAAGAAAGAGGTGGAGCGGTTGCGTAAACTCGCGGTCAAGCGAGAGTCGGAGTAAGCCCACCGGTGACGCTTCGTTGATATCGGGGCATTCATGAATGCCCCGATATCAACGCTGGCGGTCAGGCGTTTTCCCGATTCGGTCCAGCCACTGGGCGAGCAATTCCGGCTCCGGCGCCCGGCCGGCGGCGGCAATACGATCCGAGACGGCTCGCAGCAGTTCCGGGCGCCGGCACGCGAACGACTCCCCGGAGCCGGAGCCGAGCGCCACAGCGAGGGCCACCCACTCACGCTCGGAGCGCGGCGCGGTCAGCATCTCCTGGGCACCGCGATAGTCCTGCGCCACGATCGCTTGCTCAGCCACGATCGCTTGCTCAGCCTCGGACGCGCCGGTCAGCGTGGCGTGACCGGGCAACCAGGCATCCTCGATCAGCTGTGCCAGATCGGTCGCCGGGCTCGTGCCCGGCACGACCGAGGGCTCGCCGAGCCGGGCGGGACCCGCCGCTGTACCGGCCCAGGCGCGGGCCAGAGCCGCCACCTCCGCTGGATCGGGCCGCTGGTGGGCCAGCCGCCAGGCGACGTGCGCGGCGACAACGCATCGCCGGGCCGCCGCGGTCGCCGGCGATTCCTCCCGCCAGGCCTCGACCGTGGCGCTCAGCGCGGTGCAGAAGAGCCGCCCGGTCGGCGTCAACGCGTCCGAGCCCAGCAGCTGGGTCAGGCCGTAACTCACCTGCTCGCGCCGGTAGGCGAAGCGGAACGCCGCGCGCCGCCGGGCCGCGCCCGGGCCGTGCGCCCGCCGCGCCCGCCAGAAGCCGGCCACCCCGGCGAAGGCGTAGACACCTTGGACGAGCGCGGACGCGGGGCGCGGGTCGGGGCGCCACGGCGCGTGGAACAGCGCGGGCCCGTCGCCGGCGCACAGATCGATCAGGTCGAGCAGCGCGCCGAGCTTCTCGTGCTGGAACTCGTGCACCAGAAGCTCGGCCAGCACCTCCGGATCGTCCGGCACGGACAACCCGATCGCCCCGAAACAACCGCGGACGGACGCGCTGACCTGCGTGCCGTCCGCCGGCCGGCGCAGCGGCACCAGCGCGCGCAGGGCGAGCCGCATCCCGTCGGCGTGCTCGGGTTGGTCCACCTCCAGCATCCGCCAGGCCTCGGCGACGAGCCGGCCGAACGTCGCCGCCCGCGCCGAGGACATCGGCTCCAGCGGGGCCTCCGGATAGCGGTCCCGGAGCGGGTCCGCGTCCACGATCTCGAGAACGTGCGCCGGCAGCCGAACCTGCGGAGCGGGCCGCCAGTGCGGGCCGCGCTCACGGAACGGAGCGGGAACCAGCAGGGATCGGGCGGGACTCGTCACCGCGAGAACAGCGCCCTCGAACCGGACCGACAGCGGGTGCGGCCCGACGCCGATCGCCGTCCCGGCTCCGGGCAACACCAGATCTGTTCCGCTGCCGGGCAGGCCGAGCCGGAACGGGATGCCCGCCGTCGCGGCGGTGGCGGCGGCGAGGGCACCCAGGTGGTGCACTACCAGATCGACCTCCGGACCGGACCCGCCGGGTGGCAGGAGGCCAAACCACGCTTCGAGGAAGGGGTACCGCAGCAGGGCCCGCCCGGCCGCCGGATCGACCCGGTCGATCCGGGCGATCAAGCGCAGGACCTCGGCGAGCCCCGGAGTCTGGCCGGCGGCGGCGAGCAGATACAGCCGGCGGCGGGAGAGCTGGGTGTCGACGAGCAGCGCGACGGCGTCCGGGGAGCCGCCCCCGTGGCCGAGGCTGCGGAGCTGCTCCTCGGTCAGCGCGTACTGCTGCACCGTCACGCCAGCAGGCCGCGGGCGCGCAGGTCGCCGCCGACGCGGTGCTCGATGTGGGTGATCAGGCGGAGGAGATCGCGGCAGTAGACGGACGGGTGCCGGAAACCGCCGTCCGGGCCGTATCGGTGCGAATAGCCACCGCCGCCGCAGACCTCGACGATCGGGCAGGCCTGACACTGCGGGGCCAGCCGATCGAGCGAGCGCCGCATGTCCCGGACCGCTGGATGCCGCATCGCCTCGTCGAGCGCGTTCTCCTGCACCGACAGGCCCAGCGCGCCCAGCCCCGGTGCGGTGGTCTTGAGCGCGTCGGTGACCTCAAGGCGGCCGTCCGTCTCGATGGTGATCGCGTCCGCGGAGTCGAGCCCGATCGCCTCGGTGTCGCTGTTGCCGCCGAGCAGGAGCATGATGATCGACTCGAACAGCCGGATGCCCGTCTCCCGGTGCGGCGCCGCGTACCAGCGGTCGAAGATCGTGATCAGCCAGTCCGCGTACGGCGTGCCGGCCCGGTCGCGGGCCGGCGGTGGGTGCACCCAGTTGGCCAAGGGCAGCAGGAGGTCGATCTGCTTCGGGCCGAGGGCGAGCAGGTCCTCGTACAGCTGGACCGGGTCGTTGTCGAGGTCGACGGTGCACAGCAAGCCGGTCCAGCTGTCGGCGGCCGCCTGCAGCCGCCGCAGTCCCCGCTCGACGCGGGCGAAGCTGGGCCGGCCGTCGGCGTAGCGGCGGTGCCGGTCGTGCGCCTCCCGGCCGCCGTCGACGCTCACACCGACGCCGACCTGGTGCCGATCGAGCAGCTCGGCGAACCGGTCGTCGATGAGCGTGCCGTTGGTCTGCAGCGAGACGTCGACCGTCGTGCTGGCGGGCACCTCGGCCCGGATCGCCGTGATGATGTCCTCGATCACCGCAGCACCGGCCAACAGCGGCTCGCCGCCGTGCAGCACGACCACCACGTCGGACAACGCGTGATCCGCGGCGTGCCGGCCGATCCGCCGGGCGGTGGCCGCGATGGTCTCGGCGGACATCACGGTGGGGCGGTCACGCCAGCTCTGGTCGACGTGGTGGTAGACGTAGCAGTAGTCGCAGGACAGATTGCACCGGCTGTGGACCTTGACGATGAACTGCCGGAACGGCCGGTCAGCATCGAGCTCGGCCATGACGGATCAGGACCGGCGCGGCGGTGCCGCGTTGAACGCCGCGACCCGGGCGCGGTCACCCGACCGTGCCTGCGCCACGACCCGGCGCAGGCAGTGCTCCAGCACCGGGTCGCCGCCGTCGCGGCGGGCCAGCAGCTCGTCCAGTTGCAGCTCGGTGGCGCGCACCAGGCCGGTCTTGATCTCCGGGGAGGTCGGTGGTGTCATCGTGTCTCACTTTCGTCGCCCGTGCCAGGACGGGGATTCGGGCACAGGTGTCGCCGACTGGCAAGCCAGCTTTCCGCGAAACGCACCGCTTCGCGAATAGGGAAAAGACGGCCCTTCGCTGCGCCGATCATCCCCCGGGAGAGAGAACCGTCTTTGTCACAGGCGACCTGGTAGGCGGCTCCCAGGTCGCCGAAATCGTGATCATTGAGCCCGGCAGTTTCGTATCTTACCCACTCGCGTCCGTTTCCGGTTCGCATCGCGGCGGCCAGTTCCACGACCGGAAGATCGCTCAGCCGGGACTCGGCTAGGTGGAATGCCGTGCATTTCTCGTAACCGACGCCGAGCAGCAACACCTTGGCGTCGGCCCGCTCGAGCGCGGCCAGTGGCGAGCCGTCGCCGAGCAGCGAGAACAGCTGATGGCCGGCCATCAGTTGCTCGGCCCGCGCGCCCACGGCCGCGAAGGAGGTGAGCGGATGCCTGCTGCGCGCCGAGCCCGGCCAGGTTCGGACCCGCTCCGCCACCGCGCCCATCCCGGCGCTGGGTGTCAACTCCGGCTCGAACGGCGGCAGGTGCTTGCGGATCTCCGGCCACCACTCGGCCGGCACCGGGCGGTGCGACCAGCACGACGGGTCCCGGTTGTCGGGCGTCTGGGCCGGCACCACGATCGCGCCGGCCGGGCCCACCACGTCGAGCAATGCCTGGACAACAGCGGTGGCACCCCCGCAGACCCAGCCGATCCGGCGCATCGAACTGTGCACCAGCAGGACGTCCGCGGCCCGCACGCCGAGCTGGGTGAATTCCCGCGCGAGCAATTCACGCGATCTCATCGGAGGATGCCCGGCCATCGTCAAGATCCCTCTTTCGTACCCCGGCGAAACGCGTTCCCGCAGTTCAAGAGCGCACCTTTAGCATCGTTCATGCGCCGGCACACATGCCTGCTTCTGCCGTCCTTCTCCAGAAGTTGACGACTATTGGCCCCAGGCCGTCCAATGGAGCTTCAGTGTCTGCCGAAAATTGACGATTACTGACAGCCGGGGTCGGCGAAACGGGGGCTGGGTGTGGCGACAGCACCTCGACCGGGTCCACTCGCCGACGGCCCTCTCCGCGAGCTTGTCCTCGCCCTGAACGAGTTGCATCGCGCGGCCGGGAAACCCGGCGTACGCCGGATCAGCACCGCGATCCGGGACGCCGATCTGCGTGACACCGTCAGCCACGAGACGATCAGCGCCATGCTCCGGGGCAGCGGGCTGCCGAAGTGGGTCAAGGTCGAGTGCGTGGTCCGCCAACTCGCGGCGTGGTCGGTGACCCAGCCCGACGCCGACCACGAGGTTCGGCGCTTCCACCAGTTGTGGCTCGCCGCCGACGACGAGCCCGGCGAAGCGCCCGCCGCACCGCCGCCCGTGAGCCACGACTTCGTGGCGCCGGCCCTCACCGGCCGCCCGGACGCGCCGATTCTGAGCGGGCCGACGCTGACCAACGTCCCGGCCCGGTCGCGCCACTTCACCGGCCGAGCGGCGCTGCTCGCCGAGATCCGGTCTGTGCTCGGCGGGTCCGGCCAGCCGTCGCTCGCCCTGGTGGGGCTCGGCGGGGTGGGCAAGACCCAGCTCGTGGTCGAATACATCGGGCGGTGGGCGACCGAGTACGACATGGTCTGGTGGGTGCCGGCGGAGCAACCGTCCCCGGCGATCGCCGCCCTCGCCGCGCTGGGTGACCAACTCGGCATCACCGCGTCGGTCGACCTGCGGCAGACCGTCCGCGGCGTGCTCTCGGCCCTCGAGGCGAGCCGGCTGCGCTGGCTGCTGGTCTACGACAACGCCGACGAGCCCGGCGACCTGGATGCCCTGATGCCGGCCGCGGGCGGCCACGTGATCGTCACCTCCCGCAACCCGGGCTGGGCCACGATCGCCAGCGCATCGCTGCGCGTGGGTGTCTTCTCTCGCGAGGAGAGCATCGGATTCCTGCGCGAGTGGGCGGTGGTGGCGTCCGCGGCGGACAGCACCACGCTCGCCGAGCAGTTGGGCGATCTTCCGCTCGCGCTGGACCAGGTGTGCGCGATGCACACCGCTACCGGGATGCCGATCGCCGAATACCTGCGGCTGTTCGCCGAGCATTTCGACGAGTTGCTGGCGGCCGGGCGCCGCGCCGGCTCCCGGACGACGACGGTCACCACGTTTGTCAACGTCGCCGCGGACCGGCTGCGCACCGAGTCGGTCGCGGCCGCCCACCTGCTCGAGTTGCTCGCATTCATGGATCCCTCACCGGTGCCAGTCGCATTGCTGCACCGTGGCCGCGACGGCCTGGTCTCACCGCCGCTCAAGCGGGCGTTGTACAGCACCGAGGAGCTAGGGCGCGTCGCCTCGCAGCTCGGACGGTTCGGGCTGGCCCAGGTCAGTGCCGACGGCCAGCAGATCCAGGTGCATCGGCTGGTGCAACGGGTCGTCCGGGACGCTCTGGGCGAGGCCGCGGCCCGGACCCGCCGGCTCGACGTGCACCGGTTGCTCGCGGCGGCTAATCCGAAACGCCCGGACGATTCCCGCACCTGGGCCCAGCACGGCGAGATCGGGCCGCATCTGGTGGCCTCCGACGCCGTTCACGCCGCCGAGGTCGATGCCCGACGGGCGGTCCTGGACCAGATCCGCTACCTGGAGCGTTTCGGCGACTTCGCGGCGTCCGCCCGGCTGGCCCGCGACGCCGTCGAGGCCTGGCGCGCGGACCCCGATCTGGGCCCCGAGCACGAGCTGACCATCCAGGCCACCCGGCACCTCGCGAACGCGCTGCGGGCGCTAGGTTCCTACGCGGAGTCCCGAACCATGATCATGGAGACCCTCGAGCGCCTCCGCGCCAGCCCCGCCTACGGCGAGGATCACCCGGTCACCCTGGGCACGGCGGCGGTCGCCGCGTTCTATCTCCGGCTCGCTGGAAACTACCGCGACGCCCTCGCGATGGACGACGCTCGGGTAACGACCCTTCAGCGCCTCTACGGTCCCCGCGATGTCCGGACGACGGATGCGGCCAGCAACCTCACCATCAACCTGCGACTGATCGGAGACCCCCAGCGCGCGCTCGACGTGGACAGCAGCTCGGTCCGGATCCTGCGGGCAACGGCCGGGCCCACCGAGCCGCGCACCCTTAGGGCGATCCAGAACCAGTCGTGGGACCTGCTCGACCTTGGCCGGTACGACGAAGCTGTCGAACAGCAACGTGCGAGCATGCCGCGTGGCATGCGACGCGACGATTTCGCGCTGGCCACCCGGACCGTCGCGGTCGGGCTGCGGCGGGCGGGGCGGTATTCGGAGGCGCTGGCGGAGGCCACCGAGCACTACCGCAGCTGTCAGGAGCAGTTCGGGCCCGATCATCACCTCACCCTGGCCGCGATCATGACCTACGCCAATACCCTGCGCTGCGTCGGGGACGCCATCGGGGCGCGCAGCCTGGCGACCGAGGCGCTGGACCGGTACCGCCGGCTGTTCGGGCAGCTGAACCCGCTCACCCTGGCCGGCGCCACCAACCTCGCCGTCGTGCTGCGAGCGCTCGGCCGGTGGCGGGAGGCGCACAGCATCGACGAGGTCACCTACGACGAGACCGCGCGGGTGCTCGGCCCCGAGCATCCGCACACGCTCGTCACCGCCCTCGGGCTGGCCACCGATCTCGCCCACCACCACATCGGCAAGGACGCCGTCGCGCTCGGGCAGACCATCGTGGCGGCCGCACACCGGGTCCGTGGCGAGGACCATCCGGAGACCTGGGTGTGCGCGATCAACCTGGCCCTCGACCTCGGCACGGCCGGGCAGCCGGCGCACCGGGACGCCGTCGCCCGGCTCGGCGCCCTGCTCGGGCCGGATCACCCCGACGTACGCGCCGCCGCCGCCGGGATCCGGCTCGAGTCCGACATCGAGCCGCCGCCGACCTGACGCCGCCGTTTGGCCTTGCGCGGCCAGACGACCTGCACCGGCTTGCCCAGCTCGCGCGCCCGGGCCACCGTGTGCGCCGTGCCGCCGTGCGTCCCGTTCTGGGCGCCGTCCCAGACCGCCACCAGCAGGTCGCAGCTCTGCAGCATCTGCTCGCTCGCGGCCGCGTACCGGAACTCGGGGGTCTGGTGGGGTGTCACGTGGGTGACCCGGCGGGCCCGCTGGAGCAGCCGGCGGGTCTGCCGGCCGTTGTCCGGCGGGCCGGGCAGGACCACCTCGAAGGTGCCGGCGAGATCGCTCACCGCCCGGGCGAACAGCCGATCGGTGCCCTCGGCGAAGCAGGTGACGCCGTGCACCGCGCCGTGCAGCCGGAGTTGGGCGCGCAACACCTGGACCAGCGCCCGGTAGATCGGGCGCAGGGAACCGCGGGTCAGGCGGATATGACCGGTCACGCCGATCCGGACGACGTCGTTACCCATCGCAGCCTCCATCCGTCACACCAAGTGTGCCGTCCGGCCACGCTGCGGGTCGGCAATCCTCACCACCTGAAAGCCGGCGTCCGCGAGGATCGCCGGCAGATCGCGGATCGCCGCCCGGTCCTTCTCGCGGCGTTCGTCGGGCAGGTCCGCCCAGTCCAGCAAGTACGGGGAAAGCTTCGCCGCGGGATCGCGGGCCGGACCGTACCGCCAGCCGGCCTCGGTCGCGGCCCGCACCCAGCGCTGCTGCTCGGCCTCGGCGAGCCGTTCCACCTCGGCCGTGTCGAGGGCGAAGTCGTCGGCCCCGCCCCGGGCTCCGATCGTGCAGCCGATCGCGTGCAACATGCTGCCGATGGAGACGGCCTGGGCCCGGTTCGAGCTGCGCCGCTCGTCGTCGAGCAGGGCCCAGTCGACCACGGCCTGCGGGTCCGTCGGCTCGCCCGGGTGCTCGCGGCAGGCGATCACGTACCGTTCGTGGATCAGCCGGGCCAGTCGCTCGACGAGGTCCTCGGCGATCAGTCCGGGGTTGCACGCCATGCTGTGCTTGGGGAACAGCCTGATCTTGCCGTAGACCTGGTCGAGCAGGGGCTGGCCGTCCTTGTCGCCGAACGCGTCGGTGAGCCCGGCCAGGCGGTCCACCGGCACCAGGACAGTGCCGGACACCCGGTGCCAGAGCTCGTACGCGGTCAGCGCGACCTGTAGCCCGTACTCCTCGTCGCGGTAGCACAGGAAGGCGTCCTGGTAGCGCACCTCCGCGTGCTCGGCGAGCAGTTCGGGCACGTCCATCTCGTACGGGGTGATCCGGCAGGCCTCGCGCAGGATCGGGTAGTGCTCGATCAGCTGCCGGAGCGTCTCCGACGAGCCGGGCGCCACCAGGTCGACCCGGACCCGCGCGTCCTCGTGCGGGCGCCGCAGCCGCCAGTCGCGGGCGATCGAGACGAGCAGGACCCGGGCGAACGGCGAGTCCCCGGCGACCAGCAGCCGGGGCGGGCGGGGCCCGTCCGGGTTCAGCGGGCGCTGCGCGAGCAGGACCTGGACCGCCAGCTGATCGAGGTTGAAGAAGTCGAGACGCAGGTCGGGTGCGGCGTCGACACCGAGCCGGCGGGCCTGCAACGCCACCGCGCGGTCGGGGTCGTGGATCTGGGCGTACACGGTGGCGCGGCCGCCGCTGTCGCGCAGCACCCGCCCGACCGCCGCCGCGATGGCCACGTTGGTGGCGCTGTCGTCGGTGCAGGCGTAGATCACGGTCGCCTGCGCCGCGCCCGCGCCCCGCAGCACGTCGGGGTCGGTGGCGTCGCCGCTGATGCCGAACAGGATGCCGCGGCGCATCTCCAGCGGGCCGATCGCGCGGCTGCGGATCACCACGGTCTGGCGCTGGGCCAGCGCGAGGTTGCGGGCCAGCGTGCTGGCCGCCGACGAGTCCCCGCACACGATGGCGTGTCCCCGCGCGCGGCGGACCCGCAGCCGGCGCAGCTCGGTGGCGAGCACCAGCCGGACCGCCTCGGTCACGGCGAACAGGGTCACGGCGGGCGCGGCGAACCGGGCGATCTGCAGCGGCAGCGGGAAGTCGGTGGCGTCCTGCAAGGGATCCGCACCGAGCACGAAGAGTTGCAGGTCGAAGTAGAGAACGTTGACGAAGCCCCGGCCGTCCGGCGAGCCGCGGGCCAGGTATTCGTCCAGTCCGATGTAGCCGAGGATCAAGGCGGCGAAGGCGAGGCAGACGAAGCCGATCCGGATCGCCACGGCGGTCAGCCGGCCGAGCCGGGCGGACTCGGACGCGTCCACCCCGAACAGAGCCATGCCTACATTGTGTCACCGTTCAGCTACCCAGTCATCGCCGTCTACTTCCCGGCGGCGGCGTAGGTTGCAGGGATGGAATATCGCACCCTCGGGCGCAGTGGTTGCGCCGTTTCCGCGCTCTGTCTGGGCACCATGACCTTCGGCGCCGAGTCCGACGAGAAGATCTCGCATCAACAGCTTGACCGGTTCGTCGAGGCCGGCGGCACGTTCGTCGACACCGCCGACGTGTACGCGCAGGGCGAGTCCGAGTCGATCATCGGGCGGTGGTTCGCCGCCCGGCCCGCCGAGCTGAGTGACCGGGTCGTGCTCGCCACCAAGGGCCGCTTCCCGACCACCGCCGATCCGAACGGCGCCGGCCTCTCCGCCCGGCATCTGACCCGGGCGCTGGACGCGTCGCTGGCCCGGCTCGGGCTGGAGGTCATCGACCTCTACCAGGCGCACTCGTTCGATCCGCTGACCCCGCTGGACGAGACGCTGCGCACGATGGACGGCTTCGTGCGGGCCGGCAAGATCCGGTACTACGGCTTCTCCAACTTCACCGGCTGGCAGCTGACCAAGGCCGTCCACCTGGCCCGCGAGCTCGGGCTGGCCGCGCCGGTCACCTTGCAGCCGCAGTACAGCCTGCTGGTCCGCGAGATCGAGTACGAGATCGTCCCGGCCGCCCGGGACGCCGGGCTCGGCCTGTTGCCGTGGAGCCCGCTCGGCGGCGGCTGGCTGACGGGCAAGTACCGGCGCTCGCAGCGGCCCACCGGCGCGACCCGCCTCGGCGACGACCCCGGCCGCGGCATGGAGGCCTGGGACCGGCGTGGCACCGAACGTACCTGGGACATCATCGAGGCCGTGCAGGGCATCGCCGAGGGCCGCGGCGTCTCGATGGCCGA
>Ga0307515_10009514_pt1 | contig 18784 bp, 20 predicted proteins | sample 17_EM_MG_FD_194513 | JGI IMG/M metagenome (GOLD analysis project Ga0307515, IMG submission 194513) | Populus trichocarpa ectomycorrhiza microbial communities from riparian zone in the Pacific Northwest, United States - 17_EM | ecosystem: Host-associated > Plants > Roots > Unclassified | place...
TCATCTCATTTTCATCTCATTTTCATCTCATCTGGATCCACGCAATTGCGTGGATTCTCACGGCCGGGTAGTATCATATCTTCTCACTTTCTTCCTAGGCTCCTCGAGCTAGAACGGTTCTTTCTCATGAATTCCGTCGTGGCCAGATTGACAGTATGTATATATATAGAGATACTTAAATAATGCATGCCATATTATAAGGTAGCGAATCTTGTGACTGTAACAAAGACGAATATGATATAAGAAATGCCTTGAGCTTATGGAACCCTAAGAACCACTGCTTTGAGAATACGGCACCAAGTCTCCCGCAGAGCTGCGCAGCAGTCTCAGCTGCTCCAAAATTTGACTATCCTAATAGTCAAATCTCGTAGCGTCCTGAATGCACCTCCATAACTGCAGGTTCTTTCAGGAGCATCTGAGAATGCTCTTGCAGAGTCTGAGGAAGAAACGGCGAAACCGCGATCAGAGGGCGATGTGCAACGCGACGCGTGGTATTCACGCCGGGCGCGGAGTAATCCGCCACCGGGGTGTCTCTGACGGCTCTGACGGAGCGCGTCCACTCTGACGGAGCCATTCCGCCCGGACGGAAAGGTTTTTTGCTGATGTCCAGTATGTTGGCCCTCGACCTATCATCCGTAAATAGCTGTCGAAATGGGAAAAGAACATGCCATCAACCTCATCGAATGTGGATTGAACATCATGCAATGCCTAATTTCAATCCATATAGTAAGCAATGCCTGACGTTATGGTTAGTTTGTTCGTTGATGTCCATCCATCCAGAGCTAAACTAACCTTATTTTGTGACGGCAATTGCTTTTTAATTGCATCCACGGTCGGTGCATATTCCCTCCGGCAAATGTTGAGGAGAGTCGTAGCAGATGGCAGCACTAAGTCATCCCGTGACGCAGTATATGACCGTCGTAGCTCTAAAATGGATATAGCGTTCCATGGAATATGAGCCCAAACAAATTCTAACATGAGCTAGCGATGCCAGGTGTCTTTGTGAAATTCGGAAAATTGAAAGTCCTTCGCTGCCAGTTTCGAATGTTTTGTCTGTCATTCCTGTCACTATGGATCAACATGGATGTCAAATCTGATCTTCCTCTGCAAACTTACTATTGTGATTGCTCGACTTCCTTGCCTCTTCAGGATGGCCAAAGCTGTTTCATCGACCGTCAAACTAGTCAATTCAGTGACCTCTGACTCTGTTAACTCGTTTAACTTTGCGATGTGAGCTTTTGCCAGCAAGTGTTTCCCCATTTACCTAGTCCCATGTTCTGATGGATGGCAAAGAACCTGATGACAAACGATACATATGATGCCAGGGATGCCGGTGTCCTCAATTCCGCAGTGTAAATAGAATCGCCATGAAGGCGCATGTCTCGAATCATTCCAAACAATAGGCCGCTTCGAGTCTACATTGGTTGAAGCCCACCAAGCATCGAACGTGATTTGTAAAGTTAGGTTGCCCAAATCACATATATAGACACGTTCATTTTTGGAACAGATCAGAACCTTGTGAAATGAGGTGTTCAAAGATTTTCAATCCGACTTGGCGGTAGAAATTAGACAGCTGGGCAATCTGACTCAAAAGACTGCCAAAAGTAACGATACAGCAAAGCAGACTGCGGGTTCTTAAATATTAACTGTACTGCTATAAGTGAAAAAATCAGATCTGTAAGACATTGCATGCATATTTGTGAAGTTGTATACAAGGTTAGATTGCAAAGACTGACCGCGTAAAACTCAATTTAGGAACAGCACAATGCAGTTCATTGCTGTGTAGCATTCTGAGCCTCCACAAAAACTGTTGACACTCTGTGGGCGCTCAATTGTAGGAAGCAGATGCGATATCGTCACTAGCATTTTTGCCAATAAAGGCTGCCAATGGGTTCATTGTTGGTTACCTACATTCAATTGTGGTTAAATTATCCAAGATGCAAGATCAAAAATTGTTGATGCTCCGTTGACGCTCATTTTGGGACATGGTAACGATCTTGTTGTATGCATTTTTGCCTAGAAAGGCGGCCGATAGTTCGATTATGGCTTAATGTCGCTGCACAACCCTTGCATTTTCCAGGATGCAAGGCCAGAAGTCGTTGACGCTCCGTTGACGCTCATTTTTAGGACATAGTAGCGATGTAGTCGCAACCATTTTTGAATAGAAAGGAGGGCTATAGTTCGATTTTGAATGAAAATTGCAGCGAAACCATGTGGATTTTCCATGATGCAATGCCAAAAATCATTGACGCTCCGTTGACACTCACCTTTGAACTCACCTTAGAGACATACTAACAGTCATTCGGTGCTTAACAATTGTACATAAAATCCATACAGTCTTGTTTGGCAGCCGGTATACCGTTTGTATGTATTATCATTCAAATCCAAAATCTTCGAGACATCCCTGTTTCTGAGCCACCACCATACATGTCATTTGCATGACTAATGACGTAGGTCCATCGCGTTTCAGCGCTTTCGGCCAGCAATTTACTCCATAAGAATCCATGCGCTAGTTTTAGATATGTATATTGCAACATCCTCATCATTCCGTATCCAGCTCATTCTCCTCGAGTTCCATGATGTACCGTAAGCAATTTTCTATTTTTCGACCATGTGCAGGAGGTCTGAGGGGAGAGTTATGTAGTTGGCTGCATGGATTAATGGAGACTGACAGCTGTCATTCATCCAAGTTTCAGATGTGCTTTGACCACTCCTTCCATGAGTTGTATGACATCACTGACTTTCACTTTGTTAGTAAATTTCGTCTCAAATTTGGGTTTTGTTTTATCATTTATCCGAACAGGCAACACCATATACAGTTCATTGTTCGTCAATCTAGTTGATTTGGTGTCTAGAACATTTGCATGGCCCGTACGACCCTTGCACACACACTGCCGAATAATCTTGTCTCACTATTTTGTCAATGAAATACAGAATAAGCTGACACGTAACAAAGTAGGTACAAATCGCTTTTACTCGAGATACATCATCAAAATTACCTATTTGGCAATCCATTTGTCACTCGACGCAGGAGCTGTCACCATGTCCTCATCCGAATCCGACTTCTATATGGTAATTAGCTAGCGATGTTATACGCTGGGGTAAATGCTTATGGGTTGAACTGGCGTCACAATCTACCTCTGTGACGAATCGGGCACCACATCGGGCATCAGAGATACTATGTGATTGTCTGCCTGAGGTTTCTTCGAACCCAGCTTCATTTGACTACTTCCCTGTCAAGACGTCACTTGTGGCATCTGGGATTGTCCAGGGACGATATCGAGAACCTGCATCTGCTCTCCAAATGTTGTCAGTGATGGTGTGGCTGCTGTCGTGTCTGTTTGGGGCTTCATAACTGCCAGAACCGCCAGTTCAGTCGTCCCGTACTTCATATCCATCTCACGGAACTAGTCGGCTGCGTCCCCCCAACCCGGTTACCTCATCTGCATCTGCCGAAAGCTCTCCATGCGGTGCTGTACCCTTTTGGAGATTGTGCCCATCACCCAGCCAGGTTCGTCATCTTCGCTCAGCTTGTGAAGCTCTGTATCTTCTTCATCATCATCCTTGTCTTCACCATCCTCCTTATCTTGAGAACTTGCCAGATCGCTCAGACTGTCTCCGATAGCATTCAACATCTCCTCAGATGTTGTTTGAGGCTTTGTGGTTGTCGATCGTGCCTTTTCATAATTCCTCGTATGTTCCTGCTCTTGCATAATCGCTGTCTCTGCGTCCTGATCTCAATTTCTTGCCACTGTGGTATCTCTATCCACGTAATCCTCGATCCATGTCTCTTTTTCTTGGTCACTTAAAAAGTGCGTTTCCCATCGATTCTCCACCCAAAGCTTCTTTTCAGATTGTAAGCTGCGCAATGCTCCCAACGCTCGGACCCTTTCTGCCTCCAAGCCACTGTCGCCTTTATTCACTTGATGACGTTGTTGTGTGGATTTCTTCGTCGATTTGCCATCTTTGCCCCCCTGAAGTGGCGAAAGGTTCTTTTTCGGAGCATTGACCATTGTATCTTTTGTTGACTTTGTTGTTGGGCGAGATTTTGGATGTTGGAAGATATGGACCACATGGAGGCAAGCTGTGTCTTTTAAGTGAAGGTTGGTAGGTTTCATCAATTAGAACAAAGCAAAATCAGCGTTTTGACAGTCACTTCATTGGGAATTGTCATGCTAACCGTACATTATGACTTGATGGTTGGCGTGTGATACATGTAAGATCCCGGCGATGTGTTGAGACAAACATCACCAGACATCCTTTCCGTCGAAGAATGTCCATTTTCTATCTATCAAAAATGAGATATCAGCTGCCGTTCATCACGATATGTCCCTGTACAGAATCAAACAACATCCAACCGACTAACCACAAATTGCCGAATGGTTGGATTGCACTGCAGCTATACGCGGTGCAGCAATACGCAGCCGGATTCAGCTTGAATTGAAGGTGCAAGTTGGCTGTCACTCGTTTAGCTGTGACCTGTAGCTTACAATATAATGTTCCGGATTTCTCACATCTTTCGTGATCATCTTCCTTACCATTCCACAACAGCAACTCATGGCTCCAGAAATACTTCAACTGGGTGCGATTGAAGCCGAATCGAGCCGAACAACAGGCTCTTCAAACAATGCACCACCCGGTGAGACACAGCAGCAATGCAGCTACCAGTTAGTTCACCGCAAAGCTGCAATTTTAACCACTGAAATTATGACCCAGGACTCACATTTGAAAATGGTACGTAAAAGCGGAAGCAGCAAGAATAAGAAGCAGCATGTGATCGGATGTGAGTCAATCCATATCGATGTAGACGACAGTCAACTAACAGTATAACCCACAGCTGTGGTACGCAGAGAGCCACGTGACCAATTCATCGCTGCCCGTAAAGAGAAACCTCTACGGTCGACCATGCCATTCATCTGGACAGTTCATGAAGATGAACATCACGACGATGTCAGTTCTGGGATTTTCGCAGACAAATTTGGTGATAAACATCCCCAGGAATGGACGAAACAGGCTTTAAATAGCTTAGAGTGGGCTACGGAGTTGTATATGGTTGAGGTAACGTCCGATTCTCACTCGAGAAGCAGCAACTAATTTCGTATCGGTTTTCAACATGTCAGCTAGTATGGCAAGACAAGGAGATCGGGTACAGCTTGAAAAGTCCGAGATGCGTCTTGCCTTGAATATGGCCAAAATGGCTAAAGAAGGGTTTTCGCGCGCCGCAATTGAGACAACGCAACACCTAATCAAGAAACCACATGCTGAAGTTCGAGAAGAGAAGAAGTGGGGTGTTGTGTTTCCCAGGCATGACAAGGTGAAGGCTGCGATAGAAATACACCCGGCAATGGTGCGGGAAAATCAAACGGACAGCTGTCTTCCTCGCCAAAATGGCACAGCGAAGAATTTCCAGACTTGCTGGAGGCGCAACGGCATGGGAGCACCTCCACCACGACCGGTGCCACTGAGGCCCGGAACGCCACCCGCGCACCCTGAGGACAGTGAGAGAAATCACAACTCCGAAATAGAAGGTGTGCAACCCGGATATGTGTATATACATACTCCGCTTCCCAGCGCTCAATCTTTCAATCTTGATCCATATGCCAAGAATCGCATGCGCGATAAAGATTTCATTCCAGATTTGCTGACTGATGAAGGTTCATCCACAGGTTAGTACACTATCAGCTGCATGGTAATGCAGCTAACAGCAATTTTGCAGACGACAGCAGCCTTTTGAGTGAGCATGATAGTGAAGACGAGAGTTGACTGAAGGGAACGGGATTTTGGAGTATTATCATGATCCACAATTAGCGGACACTTTACAGTATATTTTAAAGGGTATATTTATACGCATCATTAAAGAACAATGTAGTTAGAATGGAGAATGTACATGAACAGCACAGAACGGCTGCCACAAGACCATTATTGATATAGTATCCCAAAGTGAATGGTTTCATATTGCGGTTACACCCATGGCAAAATGAGCATCAACTGAGAGTCATCGATTTTATGTCCTGTAAGTCGGGTAATAAAAACACGATTTGGTAGTTAGTACACATAATGGAAGTGTAGCCACCCTTCATAGGCAAAAGAGAAAGCAACACGCTCCATGCCCCATCTTGAAAATGAGCGTCAACAGAGCGTTAATGATTTTAAGTCTTGTTAGTTGGGTAATTATGAAGTAATTTTGTAGTGGTTATATATAACAACAGCATTGACAACCTTTACACCCAAAAAAGAAAGCGAGACGCTCCCTGCCCCATCTTGAAAATGATTGTCAATGGAGCGTCAACGATTTTTGGTCTTGTTAGTCTGGTAATTAGGAAGTAATTTTGTAGTGGTTATACATAACGACAGTATTGACAACCATTATATGCAAAAAAGAAAGCGAGACGCCCTGTGTCCCATCTTGAAAATGAGCGTCAACGGACGGTCAAAGATTTTTAGTTCTGTAAGTCGGGTTATAAACACGCAATTCGGTAGTGATTATACATAATGGAAGTGTTGCCATCTTATATACGCAAAAAAAAAGCAACACGCTCCCTGACCCATCTTGAAAATGAGTGTCAACAGAGCGTCAACGATTTTAGGTCTTGTTAGTCTGGTAATTATGAAGTAATTTTGTAGTGGTTATACATAACAACAGTACTGACAACCTTTAGACACAAATCAAAAAGCGAAACGCTCCCTGCCCCATCTTGAAAATGAGTGCCAACAGAGCTTCAATGATTTTAGGTCTTGTTAGTCGGGTAATTAAGAAGTAACTTTGTAGTGGTTATACATAACCACAGTATTGACAACATTTATACGCAAGAAATAAAGCGAGACGCTCTGTGTCCCATCTTGAAAATGAGCAACAACGGAGCGTCAACAATTTTTGGTCCTGTAAGTCAGGTAATAAAAACGCAATTTGGTAGTGATTACACATAATGGAAGTGTTGCCATCCTTTATAGGCAAAAAATAAAGCGACACACTCCCTGCCCCATCATGAAGATGTGCGTCAACGGAGTGTTGACAATCTTGGGCCTTCGATCATGGTTCATCGAAGTGCGCTGTGGCTGTTAAAGTCCATATACTCAGTTATGGCCGTTTTTGTAGTCTAAAACGCTCGTGAACACTTAGTTGCACCTTTGTGAATGAAATAAGTTGTTACTGTTCAGGGGGCTATCGCGGGAATATCATCTGCTTATTTGCTCATAAAGGCTGCTAATCACTTGTCTATAGATACGTGCAATCAAGCGCCACTTAGATTACCCAAGATGCAAGACCATTGATTGTTGACGCTCCATGGACGCTCATTTTCAGGATGGGGCAGGGAGCGTCTCCCTACTTGTTTGCTATATAAAGGTTGTCAATACATCAGAAAATGACAATGCAGTACCATAGTCAATATTTTGCAATCAACAGTAGCATATCTGAATGTGACCATAAATAGAAAAACCCGAAACGCAGAACCAGAGATTGGACCCGACGGGTCTAGCTGAACCCGGCAAAACCCGCGGGTTGATGGGTACGGGGCCTGGTCTCGACCACCAAGAAGCAGCAGGTCGGGTGTTTGGATGGTTCTGGAACCGAACCGAACCGTTTTTCCAGTCCAAACCCGGACCGCTGGTGGGTTACCTGGACCCGTTGCTAACACTACCCAGAACAAAAGATGATGGATCTGAAACAAGTGTACTAACGATCGAATCGTAAGGAGGCTGCCTTGCAGATTTTGCAAATGAAAACCCAAACGGAGGTGTTTTGGTTTTGAGAGGCGAATGCAAACACTCCAAAACATCATTGCAACAATGAAATGCCTCTAACCACAGCGCCTATCAAGTGAATGATGGATAACCTGCAACCAGAAATCAAGACTCTTGATGACTTGGCCGAGTGGTGTGCAATGCCAAATGGGGAGCAACAGAATTACATTGCTTGGTGTTTCAAGACATTTGCCAACTTCACAGACTACATTGATCACACTCAACATTTCTGTCATATGACCAATGCAATATACATTCGGTACAACGCAATACCAATTCTGGAGATGTCTTTTCAATGCGACAAGCAGGCAGCTTATAAGGTTCGTTCCACTGGGTCCACAAAGTAGAGAAAGCATAAGTCACCAGGATATGATACAGTGCTTCTCTGGATGGGAACGAGTCCGGATAGCCACTTTAAGTCGACTGCTGGATGCATTCCTGCATGTTTGAAGTGTCTTTTTGTCTTCGAGGATGCTGAATCACACGTTAAAGGGCTTCTTCCCATGATCCACTCAATTGTAAAAGGCCTGATACGTCAGACCGCTGGTATGGTGATTGTTAAGGAGAGACATCAACCTACAATGCAATCCTTGCACAATGGAAGCTACTGTGGTAGGCATCATATAGGTGTCAGAACCAGTTATATTGATCTTATGAGCGTGATCCACGGGGCCGTACACCCTCTTCCGCTGACACTGCGGTCAGATAGCATGCTGTGGTACTTGAGCACCACAATTGAGATGAATGCTGTCAGTTTGTTTTATATGTGTATTATTGGATTCGATGCTCTAAGTAATCGTTGCTGCAATATATAGATATCTGCTTAGTGTTCACTCTGGGTGTCTTAATTTTGTTATGGGTGTTGTGCAAGCTTGTGTATAATTGATGTCTCAATGGATTAAATAGTTAAGAATATTCTTCAAATCAATGAAACAGTTCAAAAAACAGTCGAAACAATCAAAATCTACAGGACGAATTTGAATCAAGTCCATTATATTAATATAAGTGACGGAACGAGTTTAAGCTGCAGCATGATGACACAATCACATCATTGAATGCTTCGAATCATGGTGGAAGAAAGCAAACAATTCCCTTGGATTGTATGTGCAGAATATGGAGAAGGATCGGTGCATGGGGTCCATTTTCAGAAACCAATTTCGCTTTTTGCTCATGTATTGGACAAAGGATTCATTAGCTGAGAGCATTCATACAATAAAAAGCGTCCCATGGAAAACTCTACTCCTCCTAATGCATGCCATTGTCGAGCATGGCCCTCTCATGCAGGCTCCCAAACAGCCTCTTAATCAGGCTTTCAAGTAGGCTTTCAAGCACACTTTGAAGGGGGCTCTCAAGCAGGCTGTCAAGCGCCAGTGGGCTGTCATGTGGACTAGTGGAACTTGTGTGTACAGTACTGGTATAACAGTGAACACTGTAGGCAGTAAGGACTGGTATATGTCTATCTCCAGCCGCTAGCTGTATATAGGTCAGTAGGCCCATGTGCACATCTCGATGAATCCACTGTAGATAACAATACGCTGCACATTGCACAAGGGTCCACGGCAAGCTTGCTATGAGCTGAACATATGCACATATTCACGTTGCACAGCCTATCGTTGATTTGCACTTTTGCTGATGACTATACCTGCTATATCAAATCCATTCTGGTATTCTGCAGTAACAAATGTGGAATTTGCTCCGCTTTGCATTGGTACTCTTGTTGCCTATATACGTTTTCATTCTCTGTACCAATGAATCCACACCACTAAGAGGGTAGGTGGTAGACATCATGGTGACAGGAGAACTGTCCATCGATGGCAAGATTGCAACCCTGGCATAAACCGATCAACTTTTATAATAATAGGGTGATTTGTCCAGTTTCCCCACTTTTATCTCCTTCGGAAATTCTTTGAACTGTTGCCTTCATGTGGCAAATACTCCTCTCCCTATTAGATGGCGCTCTGCGTGTGGAGGTTGTATTATGAAGTTATCCATGCAAATATTGAAGGACAACTTTCAATGCCTCTGGTGTAAATGTCTAATTAAGTGATAAACTGTAACGGGTGGGGTCGGGCATAGGTGATATGGGTTACAATAATGTTCTATCGTAATCGGGGCAAGGTGCTTTCGAAGTTCATATCGAGAGAATCAAGACAAGACAAACGTCAGAGCTGGTTCAAAGTCGTGCTTGCTTTGCTATACAAGAGAACGAGTAAAGAGAGAAGAAAAGGAAATCCTCCAACACCAAACAACATCTCTTTATATACACTTCATCTGCCACCATGGAAGCATTCCTCATGCTCCAATGTACCATCCGAATATCCAACCATAATCTTACATGACACCACCACAACTCTTATCAATACAACCACGCCACATCAACCGATGTCGCAACACCTCAAACCACTTCCTTATCAGAACGAATTATACTGCCACCCACTCACAACACCCTGACGCCATTCCCACGTCTGTCAATGTCTCTGCCTTGCCATAACACTGAGTCCTTCCATCCACCCAATACAATTCCTACGTAGCCTTCAATCCATCCCTCGTAACCTGAGCGGTGACATTATCCCTCTGCAGGGTTTGAGCTCCTCCGAGAACATCTCCCAACCATCCTGGCTTCCCTTGATATCATCGATGAAACTACCCTACCGCTTGTAGGCCATCCACAAACTTCGCACGTTCCCATGTCAAAGAATCATACCCAGTCCAATGTAGAAGATACTGTAACTGGTTCCGATACATTCGACTATCTTCAACACTCGAAACCTGATACTCTTCTTCACCATCAACCTCCACCAACGGTGGCGGACTAACCAGTTGTCCTCTCAAGGGATCATTCGCCACGGGATTCAGCAGGGAAACAGGTTGTACTCTATCAATCCATATCGACACGGGTAACTCCAGCTCCTACGCATATGGGGATACGCGACGAACAACCCTAAAGCGCTCCAACCACTTCCAGTCAAGTTTCCGTGTAGGCCTTATAGTTCGCACATGTTGGGTGTCCAGCCATACTTGGGAGCCCTCTTATATATTCGGGGATGAAATTCCACCAAGATTTGCTCCCTTTTGCTGCACAGCTTGACTCCGTCTCATCTCTACTCGGAGGTGCTCATGCATTTGGTGCATCGTTGCGTCAACCTCAACGGCAATCACACGTCGTTGGTTCTGCTGCTGTGTTGGTTCTCCTACAAATGACATCTTGGGAACCGTACCCTCAATCGCATAAAATGTAGTACATTTGGTCATCTCGGATACTCCATTGTTCGCAGCAAACCCCGCCAACAGTAGCCACTTAACCTAATCATCCTGCCAATGATTCACACACACCAAGAGGTACTGTTCCTACTAGCATTCATTCGTTCGGTCTGCCCATCTGTCTGCAGATGAAAAGCTGTCGACATCCTTCGATCAAACACCAACCCACTTCACACCTGTTGCCAGAATGTTGACGCAAACTGCGGGCCTCGGTCTGAAATAATGGTCAGTGGAAGTCCATGAAGGCATACCACTTCCTGAAGGAACAACTCTGCTGAACCTGGAGCATCTATAGTCTTAAGACCAGGGATAAAATGTCGCATCTTCGAAAGCCGATCCACCACTACCCATATTACATCAAACCCTTCGCACTCTGGTAATCCCACGATAAAATCCAGTGAAATATCTACCCATGGTTCATCCGGCAGAGGCAAAGTCCGAAGGGCCACAAATGCTGAATGTCTTGAGCTTCAGAACCGCTAACGATCATGGCAATTCCAAACGTATCCCTCCACATCCTTACGCATATCCTTCCAATAATATCCTCGATCCAGGAGGTCAAACGTCTTTGCCCATCCCGGATGTCCTGCTAACGCTGTATCATGATGTTCCTGTATAATGCGTAGGCGTAACTCATCACTATCTGGTACATATAAATTCCCTCTATATCTTATTCATCCCTCATCCTGTATGCACTCCGGAATGATAATCTCCTGTAACCAATTCTTCGTCCGAATTGCTTCCAGTATTTTCCCTGGTAGCGGGTCAGTCTCATAAGCTTCCATGATACGATCGGAAATAGAGGGACGGCCCTGGGCGGGCGGGCTGTCCGCCCCCTGACGCAATTGTTCTGGTAGGTTCTGCGGCTTTACACCCACCTGGTCCATATTTTTTAATCTTTCATTCCCCCCCTCAGGGAGGTCTCCCGGCCTCCTCGGCAAAGCATCCGCCTTCCCATTCGATTTACCTGGTCTATAGACTATCTCATAATCGAATCTGGTCAAAAACTCGGACCATCGTACCTGTCTCCGATTCAAGATCTTCTTTGTGATAGAATATTAGAGGTTCATATCATCAGTTATCAATTTGAGGGGATACGCAGCCCTTTCACAATCTGGTCTCCATTCCTCAAGTGCCTTAATAATTGCCATAAGCTCTTTATCGGATGTATCATAATTGCATTCAGCTGGGGAATGTTTCTTCGAAAACGAAGCTACTGGATGTAGCACCCCATTGTCATCATACTGCAATATGACTCCTGCCGTTACAAAATCGGAAGCGTCTGTTTCAATGATCACTTCTCTATCGTGATCAAAATGCTGAAGTACAGGAGCTGTTGTTAAGGTGGTCACCATTGTCTTAAGGGGTAACTGTTGTTCCGCTTCCCTTACCAATGGTTCATTTTTCTTGGTTAGCCTTGTCAATGGCTCTGCTTTCTCAGAATGTTTGGGGATAAATCATTGATAATTATTGCAAAACCCAAGGAACTGTTGTACTTCGAGGAGATAGTTCAGCCTGCCATTTTATGTCTTCTTCTCTCGACTGCAATTCCTCACAGTCTCAACTTTATCCTCATCCATTGATATCCCCTGTGTTGATATAATGAAACCCAGATATCGTACGGTCTCCTTATGAAACTCGCACTTTTCCGGCTTTAAGTTTAAACCTGCTTCCAAAAGATGTTGCATAACCCACTTCACATGTTCCACATGTTCTTCCTCCGAATCACTATATAGGAATATATCATCCAACTATGCTGATGCAAAATCATCCAAAGCCTACCTTATAGCATTATTGATATACCCCTGAAAATCTGCGGGGGCATTCATTGTGCCAAACTGCATAACTGTTGGTTCAAATAATCCATATCTTGTTCAGAAGGCTAAGTTATGTTTGTCCCCTTCTTTATCTTGTAACAGGTTATAGGTTCCGCGGACATCTAGCTATGTATATATCCTAGCTCTTCGTAGCAGGTTCAGAGTCTCTCGTATTGAGGGAAGGGGATATTGATTCTGAATCGTTTCACTGTTGATATCTCGATAATCAATGCAAAATAGTAACCCTCCATCGGGTTTTTTCGAAAAGAGGACTGGTACAGCAAAAGGTGATGATGACTGACGAATCAACACTTTTGACATATTTTCTTCCAACCATTCTTTAATTGTAACCAGCTCAGCCCTGGACATTGAGTAAAGGGTTCCCCAGGTTGGTGTCTTGCCCTATTTTAGGCATACTTCATGATCAATGCCTGGTGAATGTGGTGGGAGACAGTCAGCTAAAACTGTATCAAATAGTGGTAAAAACTCATGATACTGTTCCGGAACAATCTCCTCCAGGGGTCTTCCCTTAAGATCATTTGCCTCAATGGCTTTATTAATATCATTAAGGGATGCTCTAGAAACCTTCAGCTTCCCCTTCTTAACTGTCCAAAAAAACGAAGATCCATTAAGCATAACAATATTCCCTCGGAATGGTTTTGGTGGACGAATTTGTGGTTCAAATATTCCCTTTCCTTCGGGATAAACTGGTTCTGGAGGTTCCTCCATAACTCCTTGTACCGTAATGGGTGCATTATGGCAATGTGTTGTGCAATATTGGGACCGAAAAGTAACGGTATTGGATGCAAACTATACCGCAACATCATCTGACCATTGCCAATGGATTCCAAGAACAATTGGATAATGTCCTAATTTTGTAACAAACATAGGTAACTGTACCTTATGATCCTGAATCATCATTCCAACTTTGGCAACATGTGGAATATCTCCTGACTCTATGGGTCTCCTGTCAATAACCTCGACTTGTCGTTTCTCTGTTAGTTCTTGGAGTGGTATTCGATGATGGCGAGCAAAATCTTGATCCATATATGCAATGCCTGTAGCTCGGCAATCGATCAGCGCATGTGTAGGTCTCTCTTGGTTATTCACGGTCAATGTACAGGTTATAACCAAATGTTTCCCTTCCATCGATCCTTCCAATACCTCCACCTTGCTAACTGATAATCGCGAAATTCCAAAACATTTCAAAACATTTAAAACAAAACTTTTTACGTCAACTGTAGAGCCATCCTTCTTGAATTGACTTGCTCTGTTCCCAATTCCTCGGAACCTGTCCCTGATCCTGCTTCCTTTACCTCCGCTCCAGCCGCCATAAACGTCGAAGCCTTCTTCCTTGCCACACAATCTTCAGCCGTGTGGTTGAACCCACCATAATACAGACATCTCCCATCCGTAAACTTCTTTACCCTTGCTTCCGTGGAGATCCTTAATCTGCCTGCGCTGAGATCCATCGGTACAGGTCCGGTATATCCAGCCACTGTCCCAGCGGGGGCTCCTGCGTAATCTTTTGGGGGGGCTGGCGGTCCGGGGTAAGAGGCAAAACCGGTCCCTCCACCCGTATTCTGTGCCTCCTTCTCCGCCCGTCGTTGTCGAATATGATCATCCCGCTTCTGACATACGGTCACAATGGCAGGAAGTTCTTCCGGCGTATCACCATGTGTACAGCAGTCCTTCATCTCCTCGGACAGCCCCATTCGTAGAGCATTTCGTAAGGCGAAAGAGTTGCAATCCAGATCTGCGGCGATAACGTGAAACGCAGCATTGTACTGAGAGAACTCGCGGTTCTTTTGTTTAATCTCCCCCATTTCCCTTTCGCCGGTGGCTGCTCGGTTGGGATCCCCCAAAAGCTGCTTCCAGGAGTTGTATAAATGCTGGTATGTCTTGCAGCCCTATCTCCACATCATCTCAGACGAGTGGCAAAATCTGGCCTAAGGCGACTCCCCTCAGTCGATTAAATGCGTACCGCATCTTCGACTGTTTGTCAGGAAACCTGACAGGCTTGTGTCATATAACCATCCGGAGTTGAGCAATCCAGCCTCTCAATTGAGCTCGATCCGATCCTGAAGAGTCTGGGGAGTCGGGAAACTTCTGTCCTCGGTCTGCTAATTGCTGGGGGGGTGTCCGGGCTGCCCGAGCTGCTAAGGATGGTGCATTCGCTCACTGTGTCCTCAAAGCTGGGACTTCTTCTCCCAATTGTCGCGCGTCCCGTGTCATATCGTCCAACTCCTGTTGTAGCTCGTCGTCTGTTCCCGCTACTCTCGGAGTTCTCCTGGCTTCCTCCAGGTCCCGCCTCAATGTCTCCAACTGTTATTGGAACGTTGAATGATCGCACTCTGGAGGCGGGAACTGCTGAGTCTGCAGGTCCGTGATCTGTTTCTGTAACGCAATTATCTGTGGCGGGTGATTGCACACCCTCTGTACCATGGCCGCGCGTTTGGTATACTGCGCTACTCTCCTCAGCACCTCCTGCGCTTCTTCCACCAATGTCTGTCTCTTGGCGAAGTCGATCTCCAGCAGGTACCTGTTGACGATTCCTCCTATGATGGCCTGGTCGTCTGCAGACACCAGAGCCACCCAATCGTGCTGGTCTGATCCTGACATCGCAACCAATCAAACACATCTACCAGTGCGAATTATATCCATCAATTTCGGAAGGTGTCGGAGTCGGAGGTTCAATAATACTCATAGGCACCAGCGCAGGGTTTGCTGTTGCTGCTACTGCTGGTGGGTGTCCTTCCGTTGAATGCGTTCCTAAACAGTTATTTCCCTCGCACTCACAGGGTAATTCCAGGTCACAATCGAACCAAGCGTGTGCTCCCCAGTACTTGGTCCAACCATTTCCAAATACAAAATCGTCAAGTTCCAAGCATTCTCAGTATGCGGCAGCTTTCATCCAGTAAGTATTCCAAGCAGAAGGAACGCCTGACTGTCCCCAAAAATAACCTGACAGAAGAAGATCATCTACCTCAGTATTCTATGATCCTTCGGTACTCTCGAACGCATTCAAAGATTCAGGTTCGGACAAAAAACAATGAGTTCCAGCAAGGTCAAACCAATTCGTTCAGGAAGTACAGTTACTGTGGTACTCACGCATCCAGTTTTGGGGATCGATGGGGGTATTGACGGATATCAAATCCAGTAAGTCGTAATAACTTGTCAACGCAATCCTCCCAAACGTGAATCCAGTGATGGTTGGGTCCTCAATACACCCAACAAGTAACTGAGCAAGGTTCGGAGCAATAATTACAGCTGTTCGAGGGATGTAGGCACATCCAAGATTGTAAGATGTTGGCTACACAGGTAGCAAATTGAGATATAACTATTGGTAACTTCGCAGTAGTACCAAACAAGATCAATGGAAGGGGTCAAGCAGTGTTGACAGTACATTCAATATCAGGTACGTTATATGGGACTCATTCTAGTGTAACGGGCGGGGTCGGGTATAGGTGATATTGGTAAGAATGATGTTGTATCGTAATGGGGGCAAGGTGCTTTCGAAGTTCATATCGAGAGAATCAAGACAAGGCAAAGGTCAGAGCTGGTTCAAAGTTGTGCTTGCTCTGCTATACAAGAGAATGAGTAAAGAGAGAAGAAAAGGAAATCCTCCAATACCAAACAACATCTCTTTATATACACTTTGTCTGCCACCCTCGAATCGTTCCTCATGCTCCCATGTACCATCCGATTATCAAACCATGATCGTACACACCACCACCACAACTCTTATCAATACAACCACGTCACATCATCGAACGTCGCAACACCTCAAACCACTTCCTTATCATCACAAATTATACCGTCACCGTCTCACAACATCCTGACACCATTCCCACATCTCTCAACGTCTCCGTCTTTCCGTCACACTAGTTTCTTCAATCCGCCCGATACTATTCCTAAGTACCCTTCAATCCATCACTCGTAACCTACGCCATGACATAAACCATCTTTCTTGCCACTGTACACTTTACTGAATTGGTTGATATATCAACAGGATTCCCTCCTACTGCACCCAATGATGTGTGCAACTCCCTGATCTAGCTCCACTCTGCCATGTAGAATATCTTATATCCTTGGTTTATTGATTTGTTTGGTATTGGTATAATGCAAATAGATCAACCTGTGAATAGAATCATGAGTTCATAGATAGTAACATAGTAACATTGCTGGCAAGTGCTTCATTCTGCTGTGAAATTTAATCCTGCCGCTCCTCAACAATATCCATCTTGCCATCTTGGAATGCCAATAAGGCTAGCCTTCAGGAGTTTCAGTGGGGGAATTGTACCAAAAAACATATAAGAAGCAGCAGATCTTCTGAAAGTAAGTCTTGCCAAAGTCGGGTGCTGGTGGTGATATATCCTTGGGAAGGTAAACCCCATCCTTTATCCAGTACAGCTCAAGAGAAACTCCAATACAACTTACTTGAATTTGAATTGTCAGCCAGAGATAAAGCTCCTGAGTGGTAATAGACTGCCAGGCACTCTGCTGTTCCTTGTTGAACACAAGTAGCTACAGCTGGGTAGGGCAATTGGTGCGTGCTACAAACTATCCCATAATGGAGTTGATTAACAAAAGATTGATGATTTAATTTAGAGTAATGGCATTCAGCTCTGAGAATGAAATGGGCAATCAGTTCTGTGCATTCTCGCAAGGGACAGTTGGTTGTCAAGGATTGAATGTGGGAAGCTCAGAAAGATTGGGCAAATTTCAAATTGGTTTATTAAGTCTTGTCTGCTGAGAGTATACTAATTTCACTGTCTTCAGAGCCAAAGGCTGTATCTGTACAATCTCCCATATGCCTTCATGTATGTTCCATCTGACATGGGAAATATCGCCCCCTACCTGATGTATTACTCCATACAGCCATCATTTTGATTCAACTCTTCATTCTCATACAAGACTTCACTCTCAAAAAAGCTATCAGTTGATCCTGAGAGTCCTGACCCAAGTACACATCCAACATTTTCTTACAATACAAGGCCCAGTGATCAGCCATGATCAACCCTGCTGGCTGAAGATATACTTTATCTAAGAAGCTATAACCATTCTGAAGGTTCAGCATTGCTGGTGAAGTTTTAGTTGTAGGTGGAAATACATTATGTATATTGACAGGTTGCTGCTGTCCTACTGTAGGTGGTGGTGATTATCAGGAATAGGTGAACTTTGAATAAGAGTAATCATCCATGATGCAGTGGTTGGCACAATATATTTTAACATTGCTTGGTGAGAATGGTGGATATGAGAGTATATGTGGTGGGGGTGGGTAGTTGATATTAAGATTCTGTGGTCTGAAGGCTTCTCTATTCAAGATTGTTGCAGTGTGATATATTGCAACTGGGAAGGTAATTGCTACTAGGCTGCAGGATGGTACCTCACAATCTCCAAAGTACTGTTATATTTATTCTACTCAGTACTACAGAACTTATTACACTGCCACAAGAACTAACAAATAGATGATTTTACTAGCAGTTCTTTGTATAATAATATTCTCGGAAGTGGTTTAGATGAGTGGCTAAACTGCAATATGTGGCAAGATACAGTACATATAAATGCAGGCACTTTGGTGGGTCCACTTCTGGCAAAGGGACATCAGCAAAACGTGGAAAAGGTATTCTGAGCATTCTGAGCATTTTGAAGGTTTTTGAAAGTCAAGTTCGCATTTAGTCGATTTTGTCAGGTCCAGTTATATGAATCATACTCAGTGATATTGCATCCACAATATGACGGGATTTTCAAACTTGGTATAGGGTTCCAAAATAGGTATAGCCTAGTTGGATACATTTCTTAATTGATTAAAGTCAGCTACTATTATTTTTGAAAAATGTAATGAACATAGAATACTTTGCTGAGTCATGATGTGAAACTTGACATTACTATTTCGAAATGACAAATCAAAAACAAACTAACTCAAATAGGAAATATTATTAAAGATATTCAGTTATTTG
>Ga0307515_10009515_pt1 | contig 18784 bp, 2 predicted proteins | sample 17_EM_MG_FD_194513 | JGI IMG/M metagenome (GOLD analysis project Ga0307515, IMG submission 194513) | Populus trichocarpa ectomycorrhiza microbial communities from riparian zone in the Pacific Northwest, United States - 17_EM | ecosystem: Host-associated > Plants > Roots > Unclassified | place...
AACTAGGAAAAGAGAGAAGTAACCTTTAACTCTAAATACTATAGAGAGACTTGCCTAGGACATAGCCTAGCCGCCTCTATTTACTCACTAGGATATTAACCTAAGAAACCCCTTATTACCCCACCTACAACTAACTACTACTATATAAGTGCCGCGGCCTTCTACTATATAGTATATAGGAAAGGCTAGACCGTTGCTATAGCTTCCTAATTATAACTATATAAGCTTAATAAAGAACAGGACTACGTCCTCTATAGTAATAGGATAAATATAGTTAACCTTTTAGAAGACAACGCCCCTATAGAACTCCATAGACTTTTACCTTTAGACTTTAAGAAGTTTATAAAACTTAAAAAAGGACTTACCAACAAAGAACTCCGCAAGCTCCTCCCTAAGAGGTACTATAACTTTATTAATATATGCTTACAAAAGGGCGCAGATATACTCCCCCTATATTAACCTAATAACTATACTATTAACATTAAATAAGGAAAAACGCTACCTTATAAGAGACCCTACCTAATATTAAAAGACGAACTTCTAGTTGTAAGAAAGTATATTAATAAGCACCTTAACAAAGGGTTTATTCGTCCTAGTATATTACTAGTAGCCGCTCCTATCCTTCTTACTAAGAAGCTAGAAGGAGGTATTTAATTTTACGTTAACTATAGAGGACTTAACGCTATTATAATTAAAAACTAATACCTAGTACCACTTATACGGGAGACCCTTAAGCGGCTTAGCTAAGCCAAAATCTATACTAAGCTTAATATTATCGCCGCCTTTAACTATCTCTAAATACGGGAAGGTAACGAATAGAAAACCGTATTTGCATTACGCTTTAGCCAATTTAAATATACCGTTATACCCTTTAGTATATATAACAGCCTAGGCACCTTCTAAAGCTATATTAATAACGCCTTATAGGACTACCTTAACAACTTCTGCTCCGCGTACCTAAATAATATACTTATTTATAATAATAACCCTTCTAAGTATACCGAACATATTTAAAAGGTCCTATAGCGCCTTAGGGACGTAGGACTTTATATTAACTTAAAGAAATGCAAATTCTTAGTTATAGAAGTAAAATACCTTAGACTAATTGTTACTACTAAGGGTGTCTATATAGACCCTAAGAAGGTATATATAATTACTAAATAGTAAGCCCTTAACTGCATTAAGGATATACAAGCCTTCCTTAGTTTTATTAACTTTTATTAGAAATTTATATACAACTTCTTAGGCGTAGTAGCACTATTTATAGCAATAATGCGAACGAAGGGCCTTTCTGCAAAAGGAAGAAAAACGCACCTATGCTTTACCTAGACGCCTAAATGTAAGAAGGCGTTCTAAGACCTTAAAAATACCTTTACTAAAGCACCTATTCTAGCCTACTTTACACTAGGACGACAACTCTATCTTAAAACCAACTCCTTAGACTACGTTAACGCAGGCATCCTTTCCTAGATAGGCAACAACAGTTTTCTTTACTTAGTCGCATTTTACTCGTCTAAGCTTATACTATAAGAGTATAACTATAAAATCTATAATAAAGAACTCCTTACAATTATATAAGCGTTTAAAGAATTCTAACTAGAACTCTTCTTAATAGAGCCTAACTAGCTAACTAAAGTCCTTATAGACCATCGCAACCTTAAGTACTTTATAACTATAAAGCAGCTAAACTAATGCTAAGCACGTTAAAACGAGTTCCTCTTTAGTTTTAACTTTAAAATTATATATAAACTAGGAGTATAAGGTACTAAACCTAATAGCCTAATACGCCGCTCGTAAGACCTTCCTTAGTCTAAAGATAACCCCTATAATTAGTTCTAATAATAGACGATCCTAAAAGCACAAAATTTGGCCCTAGGTATACTACCTATAATAGAGCCAACTATACCTTAGCTTTATACTATAGAACTAGAGTTACCTAATAAGCTTATTACCATAGTGTAAGGGATATTATTGCGGACACCTTAGGTTGCCCTTAGAATAACCCCCGGACGCCCCTTAGATAGTCGCTAGTTACGTGCTAGAGGCATATACCTATAGTATATAGTCTCCACAATCCTAGAGGCCTTACCTCCTTAAGGATTCGTCTCTCTTACTAATCTATCCTATTCTACAATCGTGTCCTTATAGCCCCCTGTCTATAAAATCCCCTTATATTTAAATCCTTCCTACTCCTTTTTAGAAGGGTAATCGGCTTTAAGGACCAGATTGTTTATTTATATCTTTTATTTATAACTACCATTTTCCCTTAAAAATCTCGCGATAACCTAAATGGAAACTCTATGGATACCTTATAAAAAGCCGTCGCGTAAAGGTAGGAAGGTCCCTCTGATAGTAAGAGATTGCGATAATATAACCCTTTAGGCAAGATAGCTAAACGAGCCCTAATACCTAGATGCTCTAGGAGCTTAAAGACTCTCGCATACCTACGGTCACTAGCAACGCTAAGGAAATTATAGATACCCTCTATAACGGTTATAACACTGCTAAAAAGCAACTAGAACCCCTTCGGCCCTACCTAGGCCAATTAAAAGATTAAGCGCCAGAGGCAACTTTAAGATCTTCCCCTAAGCTAGAAATACTAGAGGAATACACTAATATATTTAACCAGGGAACCAACTGGAACCCTCCCAGAAGACCACCGGCCTATAATTGGCATAGTGGCGGTATATAGACTACTTATAAGCTAAACGGGCCTACCCCTTTAGGTAATCCAAGCTAATTACTAACTTAAGACCCGAGCCTTGTTGGGAAGCCTACACTAGCTACTAGTACTAATACTACCTCTATAGTAGGAGCCTCCTTAGGCCTGAGTTTGGAAGGTTAAGAGCCCTATACTAATCTCCTTTAAGATGGATATCGGGAAGCTGTTATAAGGCTCTCGGAAGCTATACGGGAGGAAGCCACTAATAAATATATTAGAACCCTCTAAGGGCAAATTTAGATCTAGTAGGGTCTAATCTAAGCTAGGCAAATTCTTTTATAACCTAGTTAAGGCTAAGGGCTTTCTGGAAGCTACTTAGTACCTACCTAAGGAGGTATAGAAGACTTAGAGAGTTATCTACGTAATAAATAGAAAAAGGATATAGACCGACTGGCTAAGACCTTTAGTAGTTTAAAACTCCGCCATAGACCTAACGCCCAGTAGTTGGACGATTAGGTTTATAAGGTAGATAACTTCTTTAAGATGCTGATGATATGAGATAATACTAAAGAGCGTATACGCTAGATTATTAGTAAGATTAAAGACCAATTGCTAAACTAGATTGCACTTAATCAGCTTAATAGAGAGCAAATTACTATATGGCCACAGCTGTAAACCTTTCTAAAAAAATGGACTTAAGATCTATATAGCATATAATATAATAATGCAGAGCTATTCTGGAATAGGATATAGCTAAACCGCCATAACTTTTGCTAGTTTATAAACTTTGTGGAAACTTATACTTAACAGATAGATTTAGAACCCTTTAAAAATAAGGACAGTAGTATCTATAAAAAGGAGAAGATCGGGTTTATTTAGGCTAGAATTAAGCTAGCAATTCGTGATAAAATAAAGTACGTAGGAGCCCTATCACGGATTACTATATATGCGGATTTTGAACGAGTAGTCCTAAACGCTAAAGATGCGGTAAGGAACTAGACCTCTTCTAGTAAAAAGCTAGGGGGTCACTAAAAGCGCAGGCACTTTAGTAGCAATATAGGGTAGACCTAACCTTTAAAGAAGCCGTTCTTAAAGAGAACTTTAGAAGGGTTAAAGTTAGGGGCCTTAAATAACGGGAAAGACTCCTAAGGCTAACCTAATACCTATCCGGCACCTTTATAGGAACACTTTAAAAAGTTAAGAGAAAACTCTAGAGGCAGATTTTATTAAAAAAATAAATAGGGTAATAACCGCACTAATAATCTAAAAAAAGAAAAGCCCTAGTCGCGGACCTTTTCTGGCTGCAACTAGGGCAAGATATAAAAGAAGAGACTCTCCATATTACTATTAAGCTAGAAATAACACTCCCTACGGGTGAGGTATAATAGTTCTAAGTACTATATAATAGCGGCGCTGAAATCAATCTTATATAATATAATTTGGTAAAAGAGCATAAACTTATCCTATTATAAAGGTGGCGGAAACCTATTATAGGCTTCCTAGATAAGTATCGGATTAAGCTACACAGTGCCTATAAGCTTATAGTATTAGTAGCCGATATATATAACCGCACCAAGGTAGTTGGCTCGCAACCCTTTTAGGCGGCTAACTTTATAGGTTATAACCTTATCCTTAGATACCCTTAGCTTGCGGAAGTAGATCCTAAGATACGCTTTAAGACTAGAGCCTTTAAATAGTAGAACGATAAAGAGTTAGAAGGGCGCATATTACTAATAAGCCTAAAGGATATCCTAGAGAATATAGCCCTAGGTAAAATAGTGTACGCTCTACACCTAAAGAAGTATTAGATCTAACCCCTATTTAATAGCAAGATAGGTATAAAGCCTAGTATAGGTAATAACCCCTCTATAACGGAAACCCTATGGGGAACTACCGGATAGGTTACGGAGACATTATAGGGAGGCGGCGATCTTAAGGATTTTATAAGATACTTTAACTACCACGGGTTACTCTAGCTTGCAATATATAGAGAGTATACTACGGCACCTTAAACGCTGCGTTAAGGAGTTCCTTACCCTTTACTGGCTACTATATAAAACGGTTTAACGTACGGTAGCAACTATATATAAGCAACTACTATAGCGTATAACGCTGCCCGCAAGCATTTTAAGGGAGCTCCGGGACCTACCTAATGATAATGTAGAGGATAAACGCGACCCTAATTTGTTAAATATTCTAGTAGGCCTAAGGGACTTACTAAGGGTATTTTCGGGCAGGAGAGTTAAAGTCCTACTATAGAACTCGGAGTACAATTATATAATTAATCTAGAAAAAGGTAAGCAACCGCCAAACCTTTTTATCTACAACCTCTCGCGCAAAGAGCTTAAGATCCTACAGGAGTACCTTAATGGCTTACTAGAAAAGGGATAGATCTAGCCTAGTAAGTTACTATTAGGCACGCCGATTCTCTTTATCCTAAAACCAGATAGAACTATAAGGCTATATATAGACTATTGCGGTCTTAACAAGATTACAATTAAGAACTGTTACCTACTACTACTAGTTAGTAAAATGCTAGATTAACTATCTAGGGCAAAGATCTTCATAAAGTTAGATTTATAAGACGCCTATTATAGGCTCTATATTAAAGAAGGGGATAAGTAGAAAACCGCTTTTAAGACCCAATACAGCCACTTTAAGTATTTAGTAATACCTTTCGGGCTAGCCAATACGCCTACGACATTCTAATTATATATTTATAGAGCCTTATAGGGACTAGTTAACCGCATATACGTCGTCTATTTAGATAATATCTTAATTTACTTAGAAGACGAGGATTAACACGAGTAATATGTCCGCGAAGTGCTAGAACGTTTAGATAATTAGGGCCTCTACGCCAAGGCGTTAAAGTATATCTTTAATATTAAGCAGGTCGAGTTTCTAGGGTATATTATAACGCCTATGGGTGTAGTTATAGACCTAGTAAGGGTGCAGACGATTTAGAAGTGGCCGGAGCTAGAGAGCTACTAAAATATTTAAGTGTTTTTAGGCTTTACCAATTTCTATAGGCGCTTTATCTATAACTACTTAGACGTCGCCCAATACCTATCCGACTATATTATAAAAGCTTCCTAAAACCTAACCTAAAGAGTAAAAAGCTTAAAGGCGATAAGGAAGAAAACTAAAAAGGGACCAACTAAATAGTATAAGCTATAGTTATGGCCCGGAAAGGTTTAGGAGGCCTTTTAGGAACTTCGCGTAAAGTTTATAAAAGCTCTATTGCTACGGCATTTTAACCTAGATTAGCTATTAATGATGATCACTAATATATTAAATTTTGCCCTTATTAGTATTCTACTGCAACCTAATAGGCATCCGGACGCTACCCAGCTCCATTAAAGACCAGTAGTATTTTATAGCAGAAAATTCTAGGGACCTAAAGTTAGGTATTATACCCACAATAAGGAACTACTGGCTATAGTTAACTGCTTTAAATAGTAGCAACACTACCTTAAGCACGCGAGCCATACTACTCATATACTCTTAGATCACTATAATCTACGCTACTTTATAACTACAAAGGAGCTTATACCTTAATAAGCTAGATAGGCAGAGAAGCTTACGCGATTTGATTTTAAGATTAAATATAAGCTAGGGGAAAACAACCCTACTAATAGACCGTCACGACGGCCAGACTATACTAAAGGCTTTAAAACGGGAGAAGGAAAATAGATAATAGATATTTTACTCCCTATATTATAGAACAAGCTCTAGGTATAGGATACTCGAGCACCCATAGCTCTATGCACTAAGTCTTAGGCGGTGCAAGCCCTATTAGTTTCCACTAACGTTCCGGCTAGTACCTAGTCCGTTGCCAATAAGGGTCCGAATATACCTAGATAGGACGTCCCTAATATATTCTTGGAACCTAGTAATACACCATTTTTAATTACTAAGCTATCCCCTTAAATAAATAGCGAAGCCATAGAGCAATTAGAACTTAGAGCCCTATAATAACTAAAGGACTTTAACCTTATAGCGGCCTTCCTGATATATACGTATTAAAGAATTATAAGATCTATAGTACTATCTAGTCTTATACTTAAAGCAGTATAGGACAAAATAGCTTTTACCTAGAAACTATCCGAAGGGTTAACGGATCTCATCTATAAGGTGCAACGGAGGGACGCTTTTTATACTACCTTTAATGCGAAAGTAGACCGGAAACGTAACAGAAAGGAAGCTGCTAGGCGCTACTATTAGGAACTAGACCCAATAGGCCTACTATATAAAGGTAGTAAGGTTTAGGTACTATAAGAAGCAAATCTACGATAGAAGATTCTTATAAAGAATCACGATAATCCCCTAGGCGGCCACTATAGTTAAGCAAAAATAGTGGAATTACTTTAGCGCAAATATTATTAGTTAAGGCTTAAGCAGGAAGCAAAGGAGTATATTAGCTATTGCGAGAAATGTTAAGTATATAAGATCTATAGGCATAAGCCATAGGGTCTACTTAAATCAGTTCCCCCCGCTAGTAAGCTATAGTAATATTACGCCATAAACTTTATTACAGATCTCCCGCTATCTAAAGATGGCTAAGGACGAACATACGATTCGGTCCTTATACTTATTAATAGGTTTTTAAAGTACGTCTAATACCTTTCCGTTAATAAGACAATTAATATATAAGCGCTTACCAACCTAATTAAGGAGAAATGCTTTCTTAAAGTAGATTAGCCGCACTCTATTATTACTAATAGGGGCAGCGTCTTTATAAGTTAGTACTAGTCGGATCTATGCTTCCATTTAAAGATAGACTACTATTATAGTACGGCTTTTTACCTATAGATAGATGGGTAAACGAAACGCCAGAACTAGGAACTGGAGTCTTACCTACGGATATATTTAAACTATTAGTAAGACAACTAGTGCGAGCTACTTCCGTATATAGAGTACGCTTACAATTTAAAGCAATACGTATTATATAAATATGCACTAATCTAGATTGCCTATAGCGTCAAACTATTTAGGTTTAATGGTATACCTAACAATCACTAGCTAAGGCCGTATAATTAGTTATGGGATCCTACTAGGAAGTTTAAGGACATCTACTAGAGAGTATAAGGATACCTTTAGGAATGGGAGGAGTAATAAAAGTATATAAAGCAGAGCCTGTAAGATACCTAAGAGTAGTAAAGACTTTAGTATAACCGTAAGTACTAGGATAAGCATTTCGGAGTAGGTAATAAGGTTCTATTATGTTTAACAAATATTAAAACCCGTTAACTATTAAAGAAGCTTAATATAAGATACCTAGGTCCCTTCTAAGTTAAGGAACAAATTGGTAAGCTAGCCTATTATCTCCAGCTACCCCTATCTATAGCCTATATATATTTAGTATTTTATATAAACCTACTAGAGCTATAGCATAGACTACTACTAAAAAAGAACTTCCGTCTAGGCCTAATTAAACACCCTAAGGTGGTAGGCGAGTGGTATAAGGTCGAAGCTATACTACGCTATAAGTCTGTTAAGAACAAGCTTTAATTTAAAGTTAAATAGCTAGGCTGGCTCGCTAAGAACTCTATATAGGAACCAGAGGATTACCTTAATTATTGCGAAGATATTCTAAAAGAATATTAGGACTAAGGTTTACAATCTATAAGTCGCAGAAAGCGCTCTAATACTATAGTGTTATCGCGACCTATAAAGAAAGCTTATAAAAAAAGTAAATAGGTTAAATTAGATATAGAACGGATAGGCTCTAAAAACTATAGGGATAGGGCTATAGCCCAAGGCAGGACAGGTCCTTAGCCTTTTTATATACATAGTATAGAGTTAATAGGGCATTTTACTAGAATTGCATTCCCATTTATTTATCTATATTAGGAACATTATTTCTAGGGCTCCTAGGCCCTTTCTAAAAGCCTTTTAAGGCCTTCCTAAACACCTAATTAAGGTCCTTAATTGCTACTATATACAAAAATAAATCCCAAATACCTAACCTAAAAAGCCACTATACCTCACCCTTAGGAGCAGGATTAGTATCTATTAGGCTACTAAGTAATAGCTAATAAGAATGGGATCTAGACCCCTTAGTAGGGGTATGAGTAAGTATAAAAATAGGGGAAGGATAATGAGGTGTAGATGGAGCAGAGACTCTTAAACGTTTAACACTAATATTAGGTCCGGACTAATACTAATAAAGCTCTTACGGCGTAAGCTTATAGTTAATAAAGATACGCTTAAGCCTAGAATAAATAGAGACGTTAGCTAGCTAGCACAGTCTAGAACTACTAAGACCTTACTACGGCAACTATTAGTTACCTATCCGCTAGGTGCCTGAAGGGTAACCTACCTAATACTATATTATATTATACTCTTTTAAAACTTAACGCGTATGCGTAAACTCCTTCCTATAGTAGATAGCGACCTTCTTCTTATCACCCCCATCCCGTACCCTATCCTTAGTATACTAACCTTACTCTCGTATTAGGCGTTACTAGCTAGCTTACTAAAAATTATAGGCGGTGTAGATAGCTGTGGTATAATCTTAAATGCGACTAAGATATTTAGCATTAGCGCTAGAATAAGATAAAGCCCGGGTAATGTAGTAGTTAAAGATATTAAAGGATTGTCGCCACTTAGGCCTAGGCTATTAAAGCTTAAAGTTAGCAATGGAAATCTATTAAAAATAAAAAAACTTACCTTAACGCAACTGCCGCTCTTAGTACGCATGCATTAATTATAAGGGCTAAAGGTATTAGATCTAACGCAGTGCGTCTTATTATAAGCCTCTAGAATCCTATTATTAGATTTCTAGTCTTTTAAAGACGTGTAGGCAAAATTATTTAGGTAGGACCAGCACCAGTTATAAGTTAGCGGAGGTTAGGGTTCTATATGCAAAGGCAGGGCTAGGATACGCTGTAGAATCTACTTAGAAGAGCAGTTAGTAGGAGAACAAAGAGGCATATTGAATTATTAATGGAAAAGAAGAAAATCTTAATAATATATCGAAGATACGTCCAAAATTAGACGAAGGTTAATAATGGGAAAGTAAGGTGTTAAGGAAAAGGAGCAGCTTGATAAGTAAAAGTGTCCTTATACTTTACCGTCCAATACCCTTCTAGTAAATAGCCGCAACCTTACCGATATAACTCCGTTATAATAGCGCTATTTAAAAGAAAGGAAACATGCATATAAGTTATTTAACTATTACTTCCTTATAAAAACTAACTACGCGGCTGGGGGAAGGTAATTAAGACGTTAAATTAAAGATGTATATAGGTTAAATTAGACCTAAAACGATACTATAGTATTAAAGAACAACGTTATAGACGTTCTTAACAATCGTATAATAGCTACAATTACTATCGCGAAATGTCCCTATTTGCTAGGCAGTAGAGCTACGCTAAATATACAGTATAGGACTACCAGATTTAAATATATATATACTAAATCTTAAGAGATAAGTCTCTTTAACTAACTAATTAATACCTTAACCGCATCTAATAGCCTAAGGGTAAATACGGGAGTAATGCGTTAGTGACGTAGAGGATTATAAGAAAAGGATTATAAGAAAGAATTATAGACTATATCTTAGCAGTTAAAGACGACGGCAAGCTAAGGCTCTATATGTTAAATCCTATACTAAAAGGTTTTACGGAACTATACTGGAATATTAAATTGCCTATAATACTTATAATTGATTATAAACCGGCATAAAGGCTTAGAAGTAAAGTTGTATAAAAATCCCTATATTAGCCTAGGTAGTTACCGGCATGCTTTTAGTAGGCTTCTAATAGGTCTCCTAACAATCCTTATATCTTTTCTCCAGTCACGTTTTTCCCTTATTAAGGTTTTTTAGGAGTTTAAAGCAGGGGTTAGATAGATAGATAATATACAGCGGCATACCGACACCTCTCTAATATCTCTCTAAACCTCTTCTGGGACAAGCCCTTATAATCTCCCTACTATAAGGTAATGGCGATTAGGGGCTAACTGTAAGAAGGGGGGGGTAATATAAGGGATATTATTGCAGACACCTTGGGTTGCCCTTAGGATAACCCCTAAACGCCCCTTAGATGGTCGCCGGTCACATACTGGAGGCGTGTGCCTGTAGTATATAGTCTCTACGATCCTAGAGGCCTTACCTCCTTAAGGATTTGTCTCTTTTACTAATCTATCCTATTCTACAATTGTGTCCTTATAGCCCTCTGTCTATAAGATCCCCTTATATATAGCATATAATACCTTTGTTAACCTATTACTATATTAACTTATTACCGCAAAGACCGCTAGCGCCTATACGCTGCCTATTAACCTTTAAAGCTTAGGCCAGATTAATATAGTAGCCTTAGAAGTAAAAGAAAACAGGCTCTATTATAGAGGTCGCCTATTTATCCCTAACTTAGAAAATCTATAACGGTAACTAATCTAAATAGCCTATAACCTCTGATTAAGCGGCTACTTAGGTAAAAGAGAAACCTATAAGCTTCTTAGCTAATACTACTTCTGGCCAAAAATAATAGACTTAGTTAAACGCTTTATAGGCGCCTATTATAGTTATAAGCGCGCTAAGGCCTTTAATATAAAGTACTAAGGACTACTATACCCTCTACTAGTACCTATATAACGATAGGCAGATATTGCTATAGATTTCGTTATTAACCTACTACCCTATAAATGACACGGCCGTACCTATAAGAACATCCTTATAATAATATACCAACTTATAAAAGAGCGCTATTATATCCCAACTAAAGGTGTAGCCGTTAGCAATATTACTAATACCTTCTTTATAAAGTCTATTAACTATATAGGCTACCTAACTTAATTACGTCCAACTAAGGTATATAATTTAACTCTAATATATGGAGACAAATTTACTAACGCCTTAGCATCTCCGTTAAGATGTCTATATCCTTTTATTATAAAACTGCTAGGTAACCGGAAAACGCTAATGCTAGTATAAAAGCGTACCTACAACAGGTAGTTGCCTATAGTTAAGATAACTAGGTAGATTACCTCCTACTAGGTAAATTCGCAGCGAATAATTACGTTTTAACTACTATAGGACTTACCCCATTCTTCACGAACAAGGGTTATTACCCCTAATCTGGCATAAAGCCACCAGAACCTATTAATAAGAAACTGCCATATAAAAAATACCTTAAGATGCTACTTACCGACTAGTATACAGACTATATAAAAAATCTACTCGACTACTATAAGGGAGAAATGGCCTAGGCTTAAGTAAAGTAGGCCTACTTCGCTAACCGCTATAAAACGCCACCACCGGAGATACGTGTTGGTGACTAAATATAGCTAGATGCACGTAATATCTCTATATAGAGGCCTATAAAGTCACTTAATTATAAGAACCTTGGCCCTTATCTAATTAAACAAGTTATTAATAGGGGAGCCGTATATAAGCTAGAACTTCTACCTACCTTAGCTACCTGCGGGATATAGCCTATATTTTACCTATGGCTACTACACCTCTATTAGCCTAACCCCCTACTAGGGTAGATATAGCCTAAACCCCTACTAGTACTAATTTAAGACGAGAACGAAGATAAGAACCACAAGGAGTGGACCGTTAAACGAATTATTAACTCTAAATACTTTAGTAAAGGCAGAGGACAACGGCTCTACTACAGAGCTATATATATAGGATTTAATATAGATTAGCTAGAATAGCAACTATAGGAAGACTTTAAAAATGTAAAGGATCTAATTAGCGATTTTTACTACGCGAACCCATAGAAACTGGGCCTAAGTAGAGATTTTATACCTAATCCTCTATAGAAGCCCTTATAGAGTTAAACCGTTATATATTACCACGTAAGGGCAAATTGCTATTAGATTGCGGTAAAGTGCGATTATGTAACCGGAATATTATTAAGATGTCTAGGAACTTTGACTGGCGGTTAAAGTTATCTAATTGGTTAGATTCTTAGATGCTAAGCCTTATTATATAACGTTGTTTTAAACCTTTAGCAATACCCCCCTTTCTTCTTTTCTATACCTTAAGTGTCCCTTTTATATATATATAGTAACCACAGCGTCGCCGGAGCTCCGCCTCTATAGGAGGGGGGGTAGTATTACGGAACCCCACCGCAGGAGCCTCTATAGGAGAGCCCTATGCTCTCGCATACACCTTATATATAGCTTATATTAGCTACGCGTAAGTATATTACCTCCTTACGCCCTTAACCCTTACGATTAATCGCGTAACGTTTTATAGACTCCTTAAATATATACGCTCTATAGCTACTGCCCCCGTTCTATAATAGAAAGCTTTAAAACCTAGTATAAAGGACTTTAGTAATTAAGTATACGACGTAGTTTTAGATATTAGTAATATAAGTTAAATAGAATAATAAAGCGCTTATAGCATAGTATAAGTAAGAACTTAAGGCGAAAGTCTAGGACATAATTATCCTAATAGAAGATGCGGATACTCTTAGGGATTTAATTAATTAAGTAATTAAGATTAATAATAGGATCTACTAAAGAGAGTAGACTAAAAAGGGTTAGAATAGAGTTCTATAGTTATATAAGGCGTAAAGCACGTAATAATAAAGTTAAAGTTAAAAACTATAGTATAGCGTAGAGCTAATAGACCTAAGCGGTATTAAAGAATTTAAAAGATAAAATAAGAAATTATAGAAACTTAGAGGATAAGAATTAAGTAATTAAAGGTTTAAGGAGTAAAGGCTAAACCAGGGATCTTAGTAATAGAAGACATTTAGGCAGACTCTATAATAAGAAAAATGGTTTAAAGAAGGAGCTTATATAAATTACGGAAAATAGGGTTATTACGTTAAAGACTATAAAAGTGGTTAGAGTTACTATATAATAAAGGGAATAAGACTAATAGATAATATATATATATAAAGGGATAATAATATACTACAAGGAATAAAAGAGTGTTTAATTAATAGTTTTGTGTTCTGTTATAATAATATATACTAAATTTATAAAAACACTAAGTACGGCGTAAGCTATTAGCCATAAGAGCTAAAATTATTAGAGTTTAGAGGAACTAATAAACTAGTTTATAGATCGGATATTAAGGATAATAAATTTAACGTAGGCGAAACATGCTATAACGATAAGGTAATAAAAGTAGCTTATTAGGAGTATATAGACCTTAGAAATGTTATATAAAAGGTAAAAGATAATTCTACTATAGAATAGGGAACATTAGTAGGGATTAAAACCCTACTAGATATAATGTCTATTGCCTTATAAGACGTAAGGGAAGTAAGATAGTAAACTACTTTAGCATTTAATAAAGGTAAAAGGCTATAAGGTTAAGATTTTTAGAAAGAGATATAAGACGATTAAGACTCTTAAGATAAGATAAGGTAAGCTTAAGGACCTATAATAGATGATAACCGATAGAGCAGAGTAACGGCTTAGTTTAGTGCTATATAAATAAGCTTAGGATAAAGTTTCCTAAAAATATAAGATTCTTAAGACGAGATAAGTAAGATTTAAGACTTTTAAGACGAGATAAGAACACTATAGAAGCCTAGTTAGACTAAGGCTAGAGTAAAGCTTAAGAAAAAAACAAGCTTAGGATTAAGAATCTTATAGGACTAAAATTTTAGCAATAGAATAAGGGCCATTAAAGAAATTGCGAGTAAGGCTTAGTAATAGGATTAAAATATTAATACTAAGATTAAGGAGTAAGAGAACTTTAAGGATTTATCTATAAAACGTAAACCAAAAGAAACTATAAAAGAGTTTAGGTAAAGAATTATTATATAGCAAGAACAAAAACTAGATAAGAGATTTAGTATACTAGGTTATATAAGGGATAGAGTACCTATATAAAGAATTATTAATAGGCCTAAAGTAGGCATACTAAGAGCTAAGTGGCTTACTAAACTAGAAAATGAAGAGGATTTAGGGATCCCTACTAGATTTAAAGAACAATATATAAAGGGCTGTTATAATATAGTAATAAGAAGATACTTCCTTACGGACAAGCCGTATATACTCTAATAGCTATACCAAAAGTAGTATAGGCAAAGGCATAATAATAAGTAGGAAGATTTCTATATATAGTTAGATAAGTAAGTTATTTAGGACTACCTAATTATAGAGAAGGCCATAACTTATATTAAAGGAGCCTTAATTATAACGTTAAAGAATCTAAAGGAATAATTAGAGGACTAAAGAAGCAAGAGATGTATCTTAGTACCTATAAATAAAGTTATAATATTTAGATTAATATAATAAAGGTTTAAACTTAAAGATAAGGACGAGTTAAGAGTTAACCTAAAGCACCTAGTATACTATACGCTATTATAGATTATATATATAGACGATATATACAAAATGCATAAGAATCTAAAAGAAAAGAATTGGAAGTATCCTATAAGGATATATTAGGCGCTAGATAAGCGATAGTATAGGAATGCTAAATATATGCATAGCTAGTATCTAATAGAGGTTTAAGAGTTAGAAGACTTAATACTTTAACTAGAAAAATTCCTTATAGAAGAATGCTTAAAGGGATAATAGTAGTGGGAATGCCTAGAGAATACATGTCTATAGTATATTAAGGATAAAAAGAGAACTAGGTATTAGCTAAAGAATAAGGGCGTATTCGGTTACAGCTCTAGATTAAATCTAGAGGCTTTAGAACCGAGTTAATCTAAAGCCTTAATCTAATCTGGAGGTGGGTATTTAGTTAATCTAACGACTTTCTAATCTAGAGCTCCTCTAGATCGGCAACCGCGTCAAATTCGCACGCTTTACCGTATATAGTAGTTAAACTTAAGCTCTTGGCGTTAGATCAACCTATAGCTTTTTTCTACAGGTTAATCGTTAAGTCGAATCTGGAGCTCTGCTCGTATACCCATCTAATTGCCCATTATAACCCCACCGCCACTACCCTCACCAACAACGGTATTACTGCAGCAGCTGTAGGCCCTATATAACCTCCTCTTCTTAATCCTTACTATCGCCGTTTAGATCTAACTAGTTGGCGTTTATACTTAACACACTAATATATAGCGGGGGATGTCGTAGACAATGTAATTGCTCTATAGCCACCTATAGAGGCTCTATAATTTAACAAGGATGCGACTAGAGGTGTTTAGGAAGTTGCTTAAATAGCTTTAAATTAATAGCGACTTAAAGGATATAAAGCTTCTATCGGCAGCAGAGAAGCTATTAATATTCCAGCTAATATTTAGTAATAATTGGTTATACTAATTAGTTTATAAGGAAACGCAGCACGTCTTATTAATGGTTAAATAGTAGGTAATATATACTTTAATATAGTCTTTTTACTGGAGCTAATTTAGTATATAGAGCAGTATATGCAGTTCTTCCTGGGCTTATTAAATTGTATAAGGAGCTTGTCAATCTACCTAAAAATACTATATTAAATAAGATTATAGATGACCCAAAGCGATATTCGCTCTTCGCCGATTATATTAAAGCGCTCGATAGTATATATCTACTAATTACGATTAAAGGCGGGTATAAGAAGCAAGCTCCCTAGTGTGGTAAGAAAGGTATATTAACGCAGAACGTTTTAGCTGCCGTTAATTTTAATATAAACTTCGTATATATTCTAGCTAGATAGGAAGATACCGCTTATAACTATAAAGTTATTAATTCGGCAAAGAAGAAAGGCTTTAAAGCTCCGCAAGGTCGATATTATCTTATTAACGCTAGTTATTTAAATACCTTTATAACGTTAGTACTATACGGAGGCATTTAATATTATCTTTATAAATAAGCTTAGGCAAATATAAGGCCGCAGAATATAAAGGAGCTGTTTAATCTACGTTATGTAGGACTAAGAAATGTTATTAAGCGTACCTTTAGAGTCTTTAAGAGACAATTTTAATACTTTAAGGCGGTAAGATAGAACTTCCCTCTAGCGACGCAGATTCTTTTAGTATATGCATTAATAGCGGTATATAACTTTTTAAATATGCATAATCCGGATAATCTAGAGGACTACGGTATAGTAGAGGATAAGGAGGTTAATGAGGAGGATGCGCAGATAGTAAAGGAAGGGAGTAAGGTTGCTATAAATTAAAAATAGGACGAAATTGCAGAGCTTATATAGAGAGGCTATTGTTAGGCAATTGGGAGGCCTTTATAATGTATAGGTACATAATCTATAGACAAATTACTATACTAAATTATATACTAATACATTTTACCGCTATATAGCGCGCTTTAGAAGAGCCTTTTAATATAATAACTTCCTAATAATCACATATAGAAAAGCGGTTACTTTAATTTTGTAAAGTATATTTATAATAGGTTTAAGGATTTACTAATTTATATATAAAATCCTTACTAAAAAATAAAATTATTAATAGCAAAGTAATTATAAACGTAAAGTAAAAGCAGCTACTAATTTTAACCCTTAACGTCTTCCTTCTTCTTTATTTTTGCTAAAGTTCTATCTATTAGTTTCTTCTGTAACGCCCCTAATATAATTAAAAAGGTCCTTACCGTTAATTTTATCTTAAAGGCTTCTAGAATAAGCACTTAATTGTTAAGGTCTATATCGTCAAACTCGTTAAAAAAACTCTACTAAGGCCTTTTCTAGAGGCGGCTTTTAACTAAGAAGCTCTTATATAGCTCTAATCTCTTTTAATACTAGCTCTACAGTCTCTCCTAGTAGGTTTTTTGTCCGTTACCTATTTCTAGGTCACTAACGCTTTACATCTAGTTTATTTAATATAGCAGCTTATTTAGCAGCGCGTTTTCTTATAGCTAGTAAAGACTTTTAAGTAGGCGTTAACAAAGGCGTATAATAAAGGCTTGGGCCTACTAAGGATGACAATTATTAACTAGAAGGTGTAGTAGAGCGATTATCTAAGGAAATATTACTAGCTAATAAAGCTAACTAACGCTGTTCTATAGAAGATTAAGGTTTATCCTTATTAGCTACCTTATCGTCTTCCTTATTATAAGACTTACCCTCCTTACTCCTGCCATCCTGCACAGTAGCAGCGCTTTCCTCCTCCATTAGCGTAGGATTAATTAGCGGCCCATTCTCTATTTAATTAAGAGCTTTATTAACTATAAGAGCATAGTCGCCCGTTATAACTACGCCTTAAAATAGCTTATTAAGCTCCTCTAGGAAAGGCGGCGGAGCGTTTTAAAACTTCGCGGCGTTAGAATTGGCTTTAAAATATCTATTTATAACGTCTTTAAAGGTAACTAGTACACCTTTATTATTGTCCTACCCCTAGCTAGATTAATTGCAGAGCTTCTTCTACACCTTCTTATCCCTTTTTTAACTATTATACTTACTTTTAAGCTGCTATATAGTAATCAAATATTGAGTCTTTGCCTGCGTGGTGTCTAGAGCTATTTACTAGCCTTCCTTCTTATATAAGCTATCTGCGTAGAGCCCTTTCTAAATAGCCTCTACTAGGCCTTTAATTATAGCTTCTTCTATTTTATAAGTCCAGCTAATACGCTATTTCTTTATAGTTACTTAGTAAGCCGTAGGCTATATATAAAGGGGCGGAGGGCGTAAGGAACGTAGTATATACGTATTAGTAGCAGGAGTAGAGGTAGCAGTTATTAATAATATAGTAATAAGACACCGAAATAAGGAGCTAGTAGTAGAGGTTTAGTAGTAAATACGTTTTAGCAGAGGATTAATTAATATAGGCAGAAGACGTCACTAATTTTAAGCCTTATCTAAGGCCTTTTTAGAACGATTAACCGAACAGTCGGCTTTATTTTAGATTAAGTACGACTACCAGATTAAGCGCCACTAATTATCTACTAATTGACGCCGGCGAAAGCACAGATCAACGTTAGATTAAAAAAAGCTCTAGATTATAACCGAATACGCCCTAAGCTAAATACATAGGGATTAAATAGCTAATAATTAGTAAAAGTAGAGGCCTATAAAGCCAAAGGAAGCTAGTAGTAAAGCCTTAGACCCTTAAAGGAATTTAAAGATAACACCTAAATTTATATATTAAATGGTAAGATTAGTAGTTTAAAGCACTAATAGATAGTATAGTAACGCGGAACTATATCTTACTAGTAGTAGTTAAGAGAATAGGATTACCTTATAAACAGAAGAAATAATCTTACCTATTAGTTATAATTTTAGGAGATCTAATAGCCTATAGAGGAGGGATTATT
>Ga0307515_10009516_pt1 | contig 18779 bp, 7 predicted proteins | sample 17_EM_MG_FD_194513 | JGI IMG/M metagenome (GOLD analysis project Ga0307515, IMG submission 194513) | Populus trichocarpa ectomycorrhiza microbial communities from riparian zone in the Pacific Northwest, United States - 17_EM | ecosystem: Host-associated > Plants > Roots > Unclassified | place...
AATCTTAATAATATATTAAAGATATGTCTAAATTAGACAAAGGTTAATAATAGGAAATAAGGTATTAAGGAAAAGGATTAAGCTTAATAAGTAAAGTGTCTTTATATTTTACTGTCTAATACACTTTTAGTAAATAGCCGTAACCTTACTAATATAACTCCGTTATAATAGCGCTATTTAATAAATAAAAAAAGGAAACATGTATATAAGCTATTTAGCTATTACTTTCTTATAAAAACTAATTATATAGCTAGGAGAAGGCAATTAAGACGTTAATTAAAGACGTATATAGGTTAAATTATACCTAAATAATACTATAGTATTAAATATTAACGTTATAGACGTTCTTAACAATTATATAATAGCTACAGTTGTTATTATAAAGTATTCCTCTTTACTAGATAGTAGAACTACACTAAATATACAGTATAGGACCACTATATTTAAAAGTATATACATTAAATCTTAAAAGATAAGTCTTTTTAACTGACTAATTAATAGCCTAAGGGTAAATATAGGAGTAATATATTAGCAATATAGGGGATTATAAAAAAAAGATGATAAGAAAGAATTATAGACTATATTTTAGTAATTAAAGATAACAGTAAGCTAAGGCTCTATATATTAAATCCTATACTAAAAAGTTCTATAGAACTATACTAGAATACTAAATTACCTATAATACTTATAATTAATTATAGACTAGCATAAAGGCTTAGAAGTAAAGTTATATTAAAAATCCCTATATTAGCCTAGGTAGTTATTAGTATACTTTTAATAGGCTTCTAGTAAGTCTCCTAGCAATCCTTATACCTTTTCTCTAGTTATATTTTTTTCCTTATTAAGATTTTTTAGAAGTTTAAAGTAGGGGTTAAATAGATAGATAATATATAGTGGTATACTAATATCTCTTTAATATCCCTCTAAACCCTTTCTGGGATAAGCCCTTATAATCTCCCCACTATAAGGTAATAGTAATTAGGGGCCGACTATAAGAAGGGAGGGGGGGGTAATATAAGGAATATTATTGCGGACACCTTAAGTTGCCCTTAGAACAACCCCTAGACGCCCCTTAAATGGTTGCCGGTTATATACCAAAGGTATATATCTATAGTATATAGTCTTTACAATCCTAAAGGCCTTACCTTCTTAAAGATTTGCCTCACTCTTACTAATCTATCCTATTCTACAATTGTGTCCTTATAGCCCCCTATTTACAAAGTCCTCTTATACTAAGACTCTTATAATTAAGTACTTAAAGGAGAATATAATAAACTATATTTTTTTAAGGGTAAGTAATGTGGTATTTAGTAATAATTTAGTAAGTAAGAAGAGTATAGAAGGCTATCTATTTACCTTATTTAGAGGATTAATTAACTATCGATTAATTAGGCAAAAATTAGTAATAAAATTAAGTACGGAAGTAGAGCTTCTAGCTCTATTATATATAGCTATTAAGTTAATTTAGTAATAGCGATTCTTTAAAGAAGTCGGATTTAATGCTAATAAGAAGTAAGTAATATATTACAATAATATATGTACAATTTAACTCCTAACTAAAAGTAATGCTACGTTTAATACTAAGCTCTAATACGTTAATATTTATTACTACTAGCTCTATTAGGAAGTTTATAAAGAAGGGATTAATATTAAGTAGGTCCTTACTGCTAATATAATAATAAACGGCTTAACAAAGGCTCTACCTTATTAAAAATATAAGACATTTATTTAGTAGTTAAACCTCGTTAATATTAAAGATCTAATTTAATTTAATTTAAATAATATTTGGGTAGTATAAGGTATATTGCCTAGGTATATAGTAGGGAGTAAATAAGCTAAGCATAAGTTATAGGAGAGTTAATAGAAAAGGACGATATAGTAAAGAGTATAGTAATAGCCTAGTATAGAGAGAGACGAACCAATAAGGAGGTACTAAGCCTAGCCTTTAGCTAGGCCTTAGCTACCCCTAAGTGGCCCTTAGGTAATACACCCGAGTAAGGGATAAAATACCCCTTATATTGCCCCCCCTTTATTAGGGCTAGCTCCTAGCCTATAAACTTAATAGATTGATTTCTATATATAGAAAACCAAGCAGTATTAAATCTTTACTTATATAGGGAAATAGGAAATAGGAAGAAGGACTAGCTAAGCAGCCTTAATAAAACCCTTAACCTATAGCTAAAACCTAGTAGGAAAAAAGCCTATTTTAGGGTAGTAAAAGAGCGTCTACTAGTAGGGTAAGACTTAATTATATACGATTAATCTTAAAGAGATAACTATATATAGTTAAGTCTTAGCAGCTCTTTAACTGCTAGCTAGATAGTCTCTACTTAAAGCTAGCTTAATTATATAGAATATTTATAGGCTATAGCTCTATAAGAGATTATATACGGTTACGTCTTGGTAGCCCTTAGGCTAGTAGCTAAATAGTCTCTAAATTAGAGCAGCGTTAGGAAAACGGAAGAGTAATAAGGGCTAGCTAGGGGCTGGCCCGGGGCTGGCCCGGGGTCATTTTAGCTAGATCTGCTAATCTGCTTATATACACTTCTTTACGCTAGCCCCAGGCCCCATTGGCAACATTAGCAACATTAGCAATATTAGTAATATTAATAATATTAATTTTAAAAATTATAATATATCTTTTTACTATAATAGTTATAATATTTTCTATAACTACAATATTTATATAAAAATAATAATAAAATTTAAGGTTTAAAATTTGGGTATTAAGCAATTAATTAAAATAAGTGGGAAGCCTCTTGCAAAGGCTCCAAATCGTTAATTAGCGATATTCCTAACGATCTACCGGCCGTGTACTGATTTCCTAACTAGGCCTAGCACCCGCCTACCCGCCTACCTGCCTACCTGCCTGCCTATACCTACCTATCTGTACCTACCTATCTATACCTACCTATCTGTGCCTACCTGTGTATGCCTACCTATCTATGCCTACCTATTATGCCTACCTGTCTATACCTACCGTCTATATCTGTCTATAGTATCTAATTTAATTTAATTTGGTAACGGGCTAATATCGAGGCTCTGGTTCGATTTAATCGATTAATTAAGTCGTTCGTGGTGTTGCTAACTGGTTGTTTAAACGATCGTCATCTGGTTCTGGCCACAGTCCTCTACTAGCTGCCGTTGTAGTGCCTCCTTAGGTAGAGAGGATGGAAGAAAAGGTAAAAAAATAAGTGGTATTTAGGTGTATAAGGGGTATATAAAGACACGTAGAGGTTGCTAGGAATATAGTGGAGACCTAATAGCACTATAGGCCGCTATTAGGACAATTGAGATAACTAGGAAAATTAAAGTCCTACTAGGAGCCTGCTAGGAAGCCTACTAGGAGCCTACTAAGAGGCCTTTAGGATTTTAATACCCTAATAGTAATAATATTTACTTTATAGCTATAAGCTAGTATAATACTAGCTGTAAGAACTTATATAAAGATTAATCTATAAAGAAAAGAGACTATATATATATGAGGTATAAGTTATAGGTAGGGGGGGGACCCCCCTCCTTATATAACTTATAAACTAAGCTATACTTAGCGTCTAATACTAGCATATAGCTCTAGGGCCTAGCTAATATAGCAGAAAGCTAGCGTAGAGCTCTAGAAGGTCAGCTAATATAGCGGAAAGCTAGCGTAGAGCTTTAGGAGGTTAGCTAATATAGCGGAAAGCTAGCGTAGAGCTTTAGGAGGTTAGCTAATATGGCGGAAAGCTAGCGTATAGCCCTAGGGGGTTAGCTAATATAGCGGAGAGCTAGCCCTAGGCCCCAAAACCACTTTTAGCAAAACTAAATTTCGTACGCCACCCCCCGTTTTCCTAACAAGGCTTAATTATAAAAGGATTAAGGGTTAGGTAAGCCGTAGCTCCCTAGGTAAGCTATAGCTTATAAGATTATATAAAATCTCTAAGCTAAAGCTTAAAGTAAGCTATAGCTCTAAGAGATAACCGCCTATAGTTAAGTCTTAGTAGCCCTTAGGCTAATAACTAGAGAGTCTCTAAGTTAGAGCTATAGCTCTTAAGGTAAGCTATAGCTTAGTAAAAAACAACTACCTATAGTTAAGTCTTAGTAGCCCTTAAGCTAATAATTAGAGAGTCTTTAAGTCGGAGCTATAGCTTTATAAAAGATTATATAGAATCTTAAAGCCGAAGCTTAAGGTTATATTTAATCTAAAAGTAAGGGTAGTAGCTATAGCTTTAAGAGCTAGCTGTTAGTTCTTTAAAGGACTATTAAATAATAATCGGATAGCCTCTAGGGTAGCTATATCTCTTTATAGCGCTTAACCTTTTAAAAGCTTTATTAGTGGGACCTCTATTATAAGTAAATCGTAGTTAACCTAGAGTATTGCAAGCTTAATCGCGTATAACCCCCCTTAACTCCTATTAGAAAGCCTTTAGATAGTAATTAAATTACCTTTAGGTCGCCGTTAAGGCAGAGCTATACTATAGCACTGCTAATTGTATATAGGTATACTAATCGCCTTAGACGATAATCGCGTATAATCCAGATATCTAGATAGCTACTATCTCCTTTCCTTTTTTTAATCCTATCTATATATATATAAGGACGCGACCTACTAGTATCTGCTAGTATACCTACTATATTATAGTAAACGCGATCGGCCTAGGTAAGGTAGAGGATCATAAATTACTTAAGGGCGAAATCCTTAGCTTACTGCCGGCTACTACCTAAAAAGTATAGAATTGGTTTAAATATACAGTATATTGCCTAGGTGTATAGTAGGGAGTAGGTAAGCTAAATATAAATTATAGGAGAGTCGATAGAAGAGGACGATATAGTAAAGAGCATAGTAATAGCCTAGTATATAGAGAGACAAACTAATAAGGAGGGAAGGGATAAAATACCCCTTATAATAAAGGATTAGGGAGGATGGCGGGTATCAAGTCGCGGATCGCGTTGACGAAGTTGGTGTTGTCGGTTGAGCTGGGGTTGTACGTTTTCTCTCTGCTCTCTCTTCTCTCATCCCGCTCACTCGAGCATAGCCTAACCCTAACACCTCCCTTCCACTTCTGCATATTTTTGCTAATATGTCCAACGCCAAATAGCGGCCTAACCCCCCTCATCTTCTCAGGCAACAGCTCGCAGTACTTTTCCCACTTCCTCTACCCCGCCTACCACACCCAGGGCCTGCACAACCCTTTCTATGTCATGCAATACTACACCCTGCTGCAACTCTCTCACGAGCCACGCGGGAGCTCCTATCTAACCACTACAGTGCTATCGGCAGGTATCAAGACATACGCGGTACTGACCCGCGACGCGTTCCCCGATGATAGCACCACCAGCGCGTTTTGTAGAAAGCTAAAGCTTGGGATGGCGGGGCATATTGCGGGGGTAGGGTTTAGAGGGGTGTTGTGGTGTGAAGAGGTGGGCGGAGTGGACGGCGGGGGTGTTGGCAGGGATGTTGGAAGGGTATGAGGGGCGGATGGGGAGGCGGTGGCTGGTGGTACTGTAGGTGCTTTGTTCCGTGGGGTTGTTTTTTATGGGCTGTTGCTGCGAGAGGGGATGGTCTGGGAGATGCCTCGAGATGCCAAAGCGATCTCTCTTTATTACGCAGTATTCTGTATTGACTCAATTCTTCATCCGCTCGATGCAATCGACCATTGGACGTGAAATCTTCAGCTTATGCTCGATATAGAGGTGCCGACGGGCTCGTACGGGCTTATGCACGATATTCTTACCCTAACAAAACCTAACCGCACAACAACGCCTTAATAGATTTAGCTAAAATTTTAGTATATTATTAGTATATATACTGAGAGCCGATTTTTAAAATTTTATAAGAATTTATTAACTTTAAAGAAAGTTATTAGTATTTAAATTATAAAATTTAAAATCCTTTTAATATAAGATATTTAGATATATTAACTATTTAGTAAGCTAAATCTTTAGTATAATAGTCTTTATATATACTACTATCTATAATATATAAAGTAATAGCTATAATATATCTAAATAGTTAAGAAAAAGAAGTTCAAATAAGAAGAGTTTTAAGTTATTTTTATAATAGCTTAATATATTAATTAATATAGATTTCGAAAGTATAAAAGCTAATATATATATACTATATACTATATTAAATTAGTATTAAATATTTTTATAAGGGTATTTATATTATATTATATAAATACCTTTAAAAAATCTACTTTATTTACTTTATTCTTTTATATTTATAATAAGGTAATATAATAAAATAATTTAAAGTTTTTTTTAAATATAATTAAGCTTTATATATAATTATACTATATAGTATAGTTTATAGAGCTATATATATATTATGTACTTATATTTTTATATTTTATATTATTATACTATAATATATATAATTATTTAGTAATTTAGTATACTTTTATATAAATTTAATATTTGCTATAGTGTCTAAATATGATTAGCTAATATTATAAATACTAATATATAATATATTTACTATATTTCTAATACTTTAATATTTTAATTTTATTAGTATAAATTAAAATATTAAAATATATAAAATATAGCTATTTATTACTATACTAAAATATATTATATTAATATATAAGTTTATAATATTTATATATTAAGATTTTAAATAAATAATATTATAAATTAAGCTATAAATCTAAGGTTAATCTATATTTAAATACTTTTTAATAAGGCTTATAACTTTATTAATAGTTTATATTTTATAATAAAATTCACTTTTATTTAATTTCAATATATTAAAGTAAAATATATCTAATTTTCAGCTAAATCTATTAAGGTATTATTGTATAGTTAGGTTTTATTAGGGTAAGGATAGTATCCCTTAGCACGTCAGGGATACCTAAGGTAGTAGCATTCCTAAGCCTATAGGTACTTCTACAGCTTAAAGTAGAGTGAATATTAATGCAGAAAAAGCAGGAAATTAAGTAGGTTGTATTTACTATTCTAAAGGAGGTTTTTATTGAGGAGGAGTATAAGGTGGAGGATAGGATTATAAAGCCGGCCTCCAGCCAGCCTTAACAAATGCATAACCCCCCCAAATGGCACGGCGACTCTGTAATCACGATAGAATAAAAGCACAACACCAAAAGACCCCCGGATTTTAATTTAGTAGAAATCTATAAATATTTGGTGGAACTGTGAGTTTTTAAAGTTGGTGATAATGCGTGATCAAATCGTGCACGAGCCCGTAGCGTGCACGAGACCGTCGGCACCTCTATATGTAAACCTTCAAGAATACACTAGATGTGGTCATTCCCACCATAACGTCGCCCCCCACTCGACCCTGTCAGCGCCTCAATTGTGGCAGATATTGTACGTATTTTGGTGACGGCTAGACAGGACTCGATGCTATTTATATCTATAGGACTGATGGTGTACTGCCATTTACAAGGTGGCTAAGACTCAAATATGAGTCTCTCCAGGAAACCAATCCCGTCATTCTTTTCCTACCAATAGCCTCTTTTTGAAACCACCTAGCCTTTTCGAAACCTATTTCAGAATAACTGGACTAGCTTATATATGCAACTAGAAAACCAAGAAGCATACGTTCACAAGCCAGATACCTCCATCTCTTTCGACCCCCTCCAGAAGATTCCACGAATTTGAGGTGCGAAATTTCGCAGTGCCTTGTTACTCTTCAAATTCCCATGTGTTAACCCCACAACTGCTGCCAATTGAATGTGTAGGCAGATATTCCCTGGGTACAACCCAACCTCGATTCGACGTTTCCAATCTTCTAAACCACCCAGACCTCAAAAACCCTATCCCGTCTCTTCAGAAGCCCAACTCCAACATCCCACTAGCTGGCACAGCCGAACAGACCCTTACCAGATCCCCACAACTGGCCGCCTCCCTGCCTCCCCCCCTCGCAGCAACACTACCCTCCAAAATCCTCATCTCGCAGCTCCCACAAATACCAAACCGACATCCGAATCCTGGACTCAACCCCACGCTCTCCGCCAGCTGCAAGATCGACATGCCGCTCTCCCGCTCCCACCGCGCCTGCTTCCTCGAGCCCCGGAACCGCACCACAGCTTCCCGCGGCGCGGTGTCAGATCCCCAAGCGACATCCGGCGGCTCGATGGCGAAGGACTCGCTGCGGATGGACGGAGCGGGCACCTTCACCGCGAGCGGGGACGCGCGCATGGAGTCCGTGAAGGCTGCCGGGCCGCGGATGTATGCCGTGCAGACCTGGGCGGGCAGCTCGATGGGCGTGATGCGCATCGGGTTCACGAAGTAGGGGTCGCGCAACAGGTTGCGGATGAAAGACTCGGTTGGCCTGCCAGCGAAGTCGTAGTCGCGGCCTTGGATGTCGATGCCGGTCGCGGTTGCGTGAAGAAGGTTATGCGTTGTAGATACTCTCCTGTTTCTGGCGTGTTTGGGATTTTGTGGGCGAAGAGGCGGCCGGATAGCCCGTTGCGCGCAATGCGGATCCAGATGGCGGGCGTGCGGCAGAAAGTTGCGTGGGTGAAGTGCGCCTGAAGCATTGGGAGTAGAGGGGTGATGCCAATGCCGGCCGAGATGTAGATCTGGCGGGGTGGGTATTGCGGTTTCCAATCGAGATGGAAGCGGCCGGTTGGACAGCGGGCGTTGAGGATGCCGCCTTCACGGCAGGATTCGCGCAGCCATTGGGAGGCGGTTAGGCCCTTTTCGACACTGATGCGGTAAGTCGAGGATAGGGATGCGGGATCGCTCCAGGAGGAAATTGACCAGCAGCGGGCAAGGCCTGAGGGGAGGCGGATAGGGAGAAATTGGCCGGGGAGATAGCTCGCCAGAGGGGTTTCATTTTTGGGTACGAGATAAAATGATTTCACGTCCGCGAACTTGGCCAATATTTTTGATACTCGCATTTCTCGCCACCCTTTCCATGCGTTCTTTTCTGCAAGAGCTTCACCGTCTGTCATAGAGATCTTGCGCTCTAGGAGCTGCCGGTTCATGTTCTGCAGATTTGGGTGTCTTAATATATTCTCTGCAAGCTCGCGAGTCGAAGGCGGTGATGGCGGAGCGAATACGCACTGCGCGGTGCTGGATACCGCAACTTCGTTTTCTCCTTCATACCGAATGACGCACGCTTTACTTCCAGCGCGAATCTCTCCTCCCTGAATCACGCGCAGATACACGCCACAGAAACCTGTCTCAGCAACCTCTACCAGCCAGCTGCTTTTCTGTTTACACCGCCACGCTAGTCTGCTACATGGCACGCGGCCGCTGCATACTTGAAGCACTACACCTTTTTCCGGTTCGCCATTGTCAAACTCCCAGACGTCTCCTGTGTAGACGTCTCCCTCATCAAGCGGAGTACTACTTCTTAGCGTCAAGTTCTCGCCCCAATGGCACCAATCCCACTCCTCGTGGCTAACACCAAGCTTCTGCGCCCAAAAATCGTAGTGGTGGGCGAAGAAAGCATATATTTGGGCATCGTGGGCAGCGGACTGGTGGTTAGATATTCCTTGCTCTTTGCTTATTCTGAGAGGACCTTCTGGGGGAGTTCGCACTATGGAGGTTAGCGTCTTGTGGCCGTGCATGTCTTGCCATGTGGGCGTGCCACGGCTAACAGCGACGATGGCGGGGGTGGGTTGTAGTTGTGCTGCGCGAACATTGTGTATGATGCATGATGCAGTGAGGTCAGTATCTATCTCTTTAGAGAGAATTACTATTGGTGACTGAAGAATCGGTGAGGTCGGCGAGGCTAGTCGGTTAGGGCTCTTGATATCGATTAAAAGTTACCTATATTGGGAATGTATTTTCCACAAGAAATCCCTTCTCTTAAGATTAATAGTAGATTTATTTTCAAGCGGGCCAATCAGGCAGCCTGACTTTCGTAGATATTGGGAAACAGTTGGATTCTACCTCTAGCTGACGTAAATAAAGCTAAGGTGGAGTCCTTGAACCTTCAAGGTCTGCTCGATGTGAGGGTAATCCCATGAAAGTATCGTGTGCTTTCGCCGCACCCGTGGAGGCAGTACCCTGAGTGGCTCACAACATCAGGGCACCGGAGATGTTGCCCAGAGTATTTCCTCCTTTTGCTCATGCAGCCTCGGCGGCAAATCTCCCAAATATGTTGGTTGTTAAGGAGCATCCTAAACCTAGTATCGAGCTGAAGTTTATGTACCGCATGTACTATCAGTAAATATCAAAAGTTAACCACATCTGCCTAATTCCGTACTTTAATCTCGCTCTTAAAAGAAAAACTCAGCCGTAGTTAATCCACACAAATCATTAGCATCCTCATCGCACCCGTTCCGTTCCCGCTAAACATCCCTCACCGTAACCCCCCTCACCTCTAGTCGCTGAATCTGCTCCTCTGCCCTCATGGCCCTCGTCGGTAGTGGCCCTAGATTCGTCCTGTACCCGCTTATAGCCTTACGGTACCACTGCAACGCCGCCTCGTGATGCTCCAAGATGTCATAGATATCCGCGAGATCCAGCGCCGCCGCCAGCGTTCGCTCATGCAGCGGACCCAGCTCCTTCTCGAACCCCTCCACGCACTCCTTCTGCGTGTCCATCGCGCTGTCCAAGTCCCCGAGACCCAAATAAATCGAGCTCGTCAGGCCCAGCGTGGTCAGTTCCTGCACCTTGGCCTCAGCATCCTGGCTGCGGCGGAACCCGGCCAGCGCGCGCTGGGTCCAGTGGAGCGATTTCTGCGTGTTTCCGAGGAGGAGGTTGAGGTTTCCAATCTTGCGGATGCAGCACAGGGCGTTGATGCTGTCGAGGCCGGACTTGCCTTCAGATTCGCTGAGCACTTTTTCGAAGATAGTGATAGCCGTGTCGAAGTTGCTCTCGTTTTCATGGGCTGTGCCCATGCGTATCAGCACACCGACTTTCCAGGACGAGTCGCCCTCACTGTCAAGGATTTGGAGATAGGTGAGGGCGGCCTGGTTGTTGCAGAGTGCGAGATGGGCGTCCGCGATGCTAGAAATGGTTACATGCTTGAGGTTAAGCAGTTCTGGCGTCGAGGGGAGGTATTGGATTGCATCCAGGGCCTCTTCGAGAAGGCTTAGTGCTTCGTGCTGCATGTGCTGTCGTTTGTGTACCTGGGCTAGCTGTAGCAGGAGCCGGACGCCCATGGGCTCGTTCTTCTCGAGCAGCTGGCGAATCGTTTCGCGCAGCTGCTCGAGGTCGGTGAGTTCGTCGATTTCGTTGTGGATCTTGTGGTATACGTCCTGGATATCGTCAGAGATTTTCTGGGTCAGGATGTGCTCTTCGCCGAGAGACGCCTTGCACTCGTCTATGGCCTGTTGTAGGAGGTCCAGTGCTTCTGTATTCTTGCCTTGCTGCGCGTAGATCAGGCCCATTCTCCTCATCGTCACGAGACGGTCCTCTATCTCCACGCTGTTTCCAAGGTCGACGAGCCTTTTGCCCCACATCAAGGACCGTTCACTCTGGCCGCTCCTCGATGTGACAAATCCCAGCTGGAAGATGATCTGAATAATCGTTTCATCCGTCGGCGGTAGTGTTTTCTCCTTGATCGCCAGCGCACGATGATAATACTCCACCGCGGCGTCAAACTTCTCACACTCGAGACTCGCCCTCGCAACATCCACCGCAGCCTCTACCGTCTTCTCGTCCTCCATCCCTCGCTCCTTTTCATATACCTTCAGCACTTTTTCGTACCACGAGAGTGCATTCTCATGCATGCTAAGTTGGGCGTAGCATAAGGCAATATTTGCCATGAAGACTGTCCCCGCGGTAGCATTGCCTTTCTGCCCATTCTGAATACCCTTGAGAGCGACTAAATAGTAATCTAATGCCTCGTGCCACTTGTTCACCGCCCAGTATGCGCTGGCAAGTTGTGACGCCGCCGCCGTTGTCGCGCTGTGCAGTTTTCCATATACCTTTTCCTGTCCCTCGAATGCCTCACGCAGCAGTGGAATCGATTTCGCGTTCTCGCCCTGCGCGCGGTACACCACTGCAAGTTGGAACTTGGATGCCAAGACGGAGGGGTGGTTCGGACCGTCAGTTTCGGTGCGGCCTTGCAGGACTTCTTCATGCTGCGTCGCCGCGGGCGCGTAGGAGCCTTGCTCGCGGTATATCTCTGCAAGCTGGAATTTCGTGGAGAGGGTGATTTGGTGTTTGGGGCCGTATTTTGATGTGCAGCCGTCGACGGCTTTTCGCATGAATTCTATCGCCTTTGCAAGATCTGCGAGGCCCTTGTGCACTTTGGCAATTTGCTGTAGCGTGTTGAGTGTCTGGGGGTGGTTGTCACTGAGTTTGGTGCTGCGGCCTCTGAGCGCCCTGTCCAGATACTTGAGAGCGGTGACATGCTCGCCTCTATGGGTATAGCAGACGCCAAGTTCGTGGACGGTGGTCAGGGTGGTGGGATGTATTCTGCCAAGGGTGATTTCTTGCCCACAAAGCGCTTCGAGGAACCACGAGATCGCGGGTTCGAATTGTTCGTGCCGGGCGTACGCGTCTGCGAGGCTGCACATTATCTCCAGCGTTTTGGGGTGGTTGTCCCCGTTAATGGCGCGGGTGGAGATGAGTTTCTTTTCGTAGCTGTCAATTTCGGGGAAGGAGGGTGTGGACTGGGCTCTACTGGAGAGAGGCGAAGCCTGTGGAAGTGTCAGAGAAGTGAGGTCGGGCGCTAATGGTGTTAAGAACGGATCGGTTAAAGGTAGGGTATCGCCATCTTCTGCTGGCTGTGGCTCAGGGTGTTCTGCGATTCGGATAGCTTCGCTGATCGTATCAACGACATTGCGCGTATCTTTGGTCAGACGGTGGTTTGGACCAAACTTCTCTTCTCTTGTGCCAAGGAGTGTCTGATAATCTAGAAGCACAGCTTGAGCCGCTGGCAATCCTGTATCCCGATTCCCAAGCTGTAAATGGAGTTTTGCGATATCCGCTCTGACCGCTAGGGCCGCTGTAGACCCTCCTTTCGGCATTGACTGATACTTTGCAAGGATGGACTCGTACTCCTGCAATGCCACCTCGGGCTCACCAGTCTTGCTGCGCATGCGGGCGACTCTGGTGGCTATGGGAAGAATGGACGGGTGATTCGGTCCAAGAGCATCATTGTTTTCTCTCCCGTCAAGAGACTGCTGGTAATACTCCAAAGCATCCTGCCATCGCGACTGTATCTCAAAGACAGCAGCGATTATGTCGATTGTGTTGAGCGTCGTGGGATGCGTTGGCCCAAGCAGAAACTTTCGTGCTGCGAGCGCTTGGTGGTAGTACTCCAGTGCAGACTCCAGTTGATTGGCGTCTTGATATGCTTTAGCCAGAGCTTGCGCTGCTGTTGCGCTCTCTTCACTCGATAATCCCGAAGCAGCGGCTTCTCTCGCCGATAAGCTCTGAATTAGCGCGCGAATCCTGCCGGGTGCTGTCGCTAGAGATTCCGAGCGCGAAGCAGGTGGCTGCAGGATACTGAAGCCTACAGCAGCAGCGGCTTGAGCAGTCGACTGCTGAATTCGCCGCTCAATAGTCTCTCCTGCGGGTCCTTTAGCAGCGCCTGTAGCAATAGCATGGTCAAACCGCAGGGCTAAGGCTTTGACGGAGGACCGGCTATCGTCCGCCCCGGAACTGACATCCGACAGCGTACCTATCGATGACGGCTGAGTGAAATTAAAGCTCCCGATGGAGCATCGCAAGCTTTTGCCAGATGAAATAGAACCAGGAGATGATGGGCATTCGGAGACTAGATTGTCGGGGAATTCCGCGCTCCGAAGAGAGATGAGACGTGATTCAAGGGTTGAACGGATGCTAGAGAGCTCCTTCTTAATCTTAGTGCCGTCGACGCTATCGAGAGTTAGTAATTGCCCTTTTTGTAAGGATCTGACGGCACGAACGTAGACGACATGTTATGTATCAGCGACAAAGCATCTCTCCGGGCCTGTAACTGATATAAAGTCGGCTTTTCATTCCGGAACCGTACCTGCATAGCGGGAACAGAACTAGTAGCGATGGCATGGAGTTCATTCAGCGTTGCCTGAGTATCGCAAATGACGGATCGAATCTGGGCATCAATCTCCAAATCCAGGCCGCCCTCATTCATCCGCTCGTCGACGGTTTTCCGGAGACTTTCGATGACGGCTCGCAAGGAGTTGTGTTCTTGGAACAGATTTTCGATGCCTTTGGGGGCTTCTTTGAATGCGGAGAATGCATTGTGGAAAGCGACTGTGATAGCGCGGGTGGTGCTCACTGGAGATTGTCAGCTAGCTCTTCTGGTGGACTGAAGGTTGGGGACATACGAAGCGTAACGACAGACGCTGCTAGTGATACTGACTCCATGGCTGATGGCGGAGGACAGTTGGACAGAGGTCAATGGTGAAGTGTTCTGACCCTTGGCACAAGTAAAGCTCCGGGGAACGAGGGGACAGCCCGCCCAAATGTCAAAGGCAGCACTGCCCCCTCAACATGCACCCAAGGACACATGGTCCCATGGCTCCATGCAGCCTGGGCGTCTCGTGGGCGGATGAGAGGGCTGAGATGGGCATGAGTAGTATCATGACATGGTCGCATTCGGGGAAGGACCACCTGTCGTTTCAATTAGAAGTAGCGTCCGGGTGGGGGTTCGCAGGTCTGGATGGTGTAGGCGCACGGATCACCTACTGACACAGGCAAGGGCAATAAGGCTGAACCATGCCCGTTTAGGTTAGTACAGTCGTTAGGACGCGATTCCCTGTCCGGTGCACGGATAGGCAGCACGGGCCTCTCCTCCACCGCGGTTTCCTATTCTGTATGTGTGCCTCGCGGCTTCCTCTCCTCAGCGCAGTTTCTTGATGCAGCCATGATAATTGCGCTTTCCAATAAGATGCTTGCGCTGCCCAATGCTATGGCTGCGATGGCCGATGCGCTGGATGGCGCTGGATGGCTCTGCCTCCCATTGATGGAGGACACTGGCTTCCCTGCCGGATTCGGCCACCGTCCAGCGTCCAGCGTCCAGCCTTTCGGGTTTTGCCGTTATCCGACTGTCTACAACCCCCTTCGACCGACGGGTCTGTGCCTTGCTGCCACTTGCACTTCCGCACTTTCAGAATGGTCCAGGCCAGCATGCTACCTTGGTCCTTATGCCGTGATAGCGACATGTCTTTCGCAGTGAGCCTGGGGCCTAGCTCGTCAGTGCGCTCTCCTCATCCTCTTTGTTCATTTTGCCACTCAGCCCACGCTTTCATGGCCCGTCTTTTGTGATTGGGGCCTTCTTCCTCGTCTGCTATAAATTGAGCCTCAGCAGGCTTGCACATCGTACCCTACTCGACCATCCAACTCAACCCCCGTTCAACCTAAAGCCTCGTGGGCCATGCCGAGCACCGTTTCCAAGCGCCCCACGCTAGGCCATCATGCCTTACTGGGAACGCTGTACAATGCCCGAACAGATGAGTTCCTGCCCCACTCAGGCTTGGTGGGTAATATCCCAGACGGTCATGCGAAGTATTCGATCTCGGCGAACCCAAGAAGCTCATGAGCTAGGACGACACCTACATAGAAAATTTTCATCATATGAAGTTAAATTCAGACCTGGGTGCAACCGTGCTCACACGTTCCGTCGACATCCGAGGCAGCGGCGCTTACCTGAACGAGCAGCGTCCTGATTTTCCTACAGTCCATCAAGCGCTGTACTACACCTTGGAGACCGTGCATGAGAAGTTGAATCTGTCGGACGGCAGTATCAAAGACTACCTGGATGCCGAACAACTCAACAATCAACTCGCAACACATATTGTGACTGAAATCACCTGGGGCGCTAGCTGTATCGTGTCCGCAACGAAACGACTACAGTAAAAACTGGTTAGTACGATACGGTTCGTACGGCCAAGCGTATCGTTATACCAATGGTATTGTTATATAAAGAGTCACGTGTTTAGTTAATAAGTAATAAGAGGGGGGGCTTTATACTTAAAAAGGCTTAAGGCGTCTACCTTACCGGCTAAATTAGGCTCGTATAAGAGCATATATATTAAATCCCGCAAGAGTTATACAAGTTCGCGAGTACTGTCACGGGACACCCCCATAACACCTTGCACACGTCCACCTGTTTCCACCAACTCAGCAATTAGAGACCAACCACAAAATGGCAATCTAACGGCAATCTAATGGCAATCTAACGGCAATCTACAGCATTCTGCCATATTCTACCAAGTTCTGCCAGGACCACGACCTAAACCCTATTCTACCCATACACGTGTTAACCAAGCAACCAAGTCAACAATATATGCCCTTTCTTCCCATTTTCCTACCTTCTTTCCCTACGCAACGTCTTAACCTCCTCACACAGTTTATATACATAGCTTAATAACATCTACCTTGCTATATATTATCGTCGCTTATACTTACTCCGTAACAAGTACTCTCTATCTTTTTGGCTATATAGCAACGTGGAGCGGGACACGTTACAACTACCTCCCATATAAAATCTCTACTGGTTATAACGATTTTGGTAGGGGAGACTTAACGATATCATCAAAAGTCAGAATATCGTAATATTACACCAAAAATAATTTAATTAAGGGGTGTAGATCGTAATATAGAGTATATCATTGTAATCAGATATTGTACTAACCAGTTTTTACTGTATCGGGCAACCAGGATCCCAACCAAGCCCGACAGGCTTTGGTCGAGTCGTTCAAGGCCTTGGAAGGTCAACGAGTTCAAAGCCCCAAGGACATCCAAAAGCCAGATAGGTCGGGGTGGACGAGAAAGCGTTGAGGCCACGGTCCATTCCGACTTTCTGCCCGCCGACAACAGCCAATCCCGGGATCTGGAGAGTGTGCGCAGACATATCCGAAATCTCCTGAATGGAGCATACCAAAGATTGCAGAGGGAGGCAGCTGGAGTATAATTTGCTTCCCATTGAATTTCTGTCCATCTTCGGCGTCACGGTTCCGGGGACCGTTACCGTTGGCCAGTTGAGTCCCGAGTGCCAGCAGCGGCTGGCCAATCTGCCCGACGATCTCAGCAATGCGGAGAGGACGTTAAATGCCTACTATGCCAGTCTGGAGAAACACAACTCCTACGTTGCTGCGGACCATACCATCGAAGTAACAAACCACATTCAATTGCAAGTCAGGGGAAATCAGATATGTTAGAGAGCTACGCCAAATCACTGAAATCCATCCGCGAAAGATCAGCCAGTACACAAGAGGTGTAGGATCTGATTGACCGATTCCTCCAAGGACACTTTACGTCAAACAGATTGCTTCCCTATGACGGATGAATTCCAGGGCAAGATGGATTTCATCGACAGGGCAATTGAGAAAGGTGCGACGTACATCGAATACTTTTAATTTAGGGTTTAAAGATCCTATTAAGCGGTTAATTAAGGTAGATTTGTCCTATTTAACCCCTTTAGTATAGTAGCAGAACTTAGTAAAGTATAACGGGAAGTTTTTAAAGCTTTATATTATCCTATTTAGTTTCCTTTATATAGTAGCAGTTTGGTTAGGGTTACTATAAGAGGCTTCTAGTATAACAACTAGCTCTTTTATAGTATTTAGCCAAAACGGGTATATAGTTTCTATAGCGTCTCCTATTAGACGGCTTATAGTATAGCGTAACTAACTATTAGGAGTAGTATAGCGATTAATATTACTATTTAGTTTATTTTTAAGTTAGTTAAAAAAGGAGCGTAGTTTATTTCTTTTACCTAAATAGGCGGGAAAATTAGGGAGATATTTAGTTAGCTTTTTTACGGAAGTACTAATTGGTAAATTTGGGGTTAAGGAGCTAGTTTTAAACATGTTCTTTTTACCTAGTATTTATAGGTTAATACTAGTAAGGGTAAGTAGGGGGAGCGATATAATAGACAGTAGGTTATAATAGATCTCTTTAATTTCTTTTTTAAGAGATTTAATTATCTCCTAGTATTAGGCCTTTTCCTAAGTAGAGGTGTTAGTAAAAGCCTTTTATAGGCTTTTTACCTGTCCGGTAAATATATTACGTAAGTTAGTTATAAATATAGGGGCTTTTAGGTTATTCTATATACTAAGTAGAGTAGGGCGGTATAAAGTATAAATTTAACGTAATATAGTATTATAGAATAAGTATAAGTAAGGATAATATATAGAGAAGTGGATATAATTAAGCTATATACATAAACTATATAATAAAGTTAAGACATTATATAAGAAAAAAAGGTAAGAAAACGGGAAGAAAACGGGAAAAAAGGGTATATATTATTTACTTAATTACTTAGTTAATACGCATATAGAGTAGAATAGGATTTAGGTAGCAGTCCTAGTAGAACTTAGTAGGATTTAGTAGAACTTAGTAGAATATAGCAGGATACGGTAGATTGCTATTATCCGCCCCACGGACTATTCGCTTACGCTTATAGTCCTACACAGCTTAACGGAACACCGAGCTTAACGGAACGTGTACCCAAGATCAAGCCTTACCTACTTCCTTATACAATTGAACCACCACAACTATACCTACAGGATCCGAAATTATTAAGATACGCGTGTAAGATGCACTTCGTAAGTTATTACGTATAGAAACACCCAATATTTAATTAGCAGCCCGCCTATATAACGCGCTATTTAAATATATCTATAACCGTATTAACGGCATTAAGAGTAAGATATAGAGGCCTAGTAGTAATAAGATGCTTAATTAACACTAGGAGGCTATACTCCTATCCTATATTAATTAAATAGACCACTTTAGAGTTGGCGCGCTATTCTACTAAGTCCACAATTACGCGTAGCGTATCTTTGAGCTCTATATGCCTAACAGTACTAAACCACCTACTTTTAGACGTAACTAGACTAAGAGATTCCTTAAATAAAACCTAATAGTATATAAGGTTAAGTAGAAGCCTATAAAGATTAATTAAGCTATTATAAATAATC